>Ga0247729_10000096_pt1 | contig 40459 bp, 46 predicted proteins | sample UWRJL133311R2_FD_180958 | JGI IMG/M metagenome (GOLD analysis project Ga0247729, IMG submission 180958) | Plant litter microbial communities from Arlington Agricultural Research Station in Wisconsin, United States - UWRJ-L133-311R-2 | ecosystem: Environmental > Terrestrial > Plant litter >... | reverse complement strand
AAAGCGCAGACCGTTGCCGAACTCACCGGCTTATCTCGTGACACCATCACCGACTACATCGGTCGCATCCGAGCGAAATACGCCCGGGTCGGACGCTTCGCCCAGACCAAAGTCGACCTGCACGTTCGTGCCGTCGAAGACGGCGTTCTCGACCGCACGGAGAACCCGGGATGATCCTCGAGAGCGCGCGCGACCGGATCGTGCGCATTCTCGTGTTGTCGGTCGGGCTCGGCAGCATCGTCTTCAGTTTGCTCGGCGTCGGGGCGATCGTGCGCCAGGTGAGCTTCTATCCGCTGGGATTTTTGATTGTAACGATTGTGATTTTCTGCGGCGTACCACCGGTCATGGCCGTTTTTTCGTTCCGTGCGCCGGTGCGGTGGTTGCGCCGCGTGGCCGCTGGATACCTCGTCGCGACCCTCGTCATCCTCGCGTTGTGGATCCCGGCGACGCTGAAGATCCCCCTGCCCGGCTCTGACACCCCGTGGATCCTCACGGTCATCACGGTCGCCACGTCGACTGCAGCCATCGTGCTCCGTCCCGTGCCGGCCTGGATCTACCTCGTGGTCATCGCGGCTGCGAGCGCCGTGGTCAGGTTCGAGGCGGACGGCGGCACCGACGCCCTGCTGGCGTTCCAGGACGGCGTGATGACCGCCCTGTTCAGCGCGGTCATGCTCGCTCTGCTGCAGCTGACCCTGCGGGCCGGGCAAGAGCAGGACGCTGCGGCGACTGCAGCACAAGACGCTGCCGCCACCGCGGCGACCTCTGAGGTGCTCGAACGGCAGCGCACGCAGTACCAGGCCTTCACCCACGACAACGTCCTCGCCACCCTCCTGTCTGCCGCCCGCAACACCCCGGGAACCCTCGAGCTCACCAGGGAGAGCGCTCGTGGTGCGCTGCAAAAACTCGGCGAATTCCGCGATGCCCCCGTCGAGGGCGGCGACCTGAACTGGGATGAACTCGAATCGCTGCTCATCGCGGCAGCCCTCGACACCGGCGTCTCGATCGAGATCACCATCGATCCCGACGCCCACGGCCTGCGGACGCCCCCAGAGGTAGCAGATGCGTTGACTGCCGCACTCGCCGAAGCGCTGCGAAACAGCATCCGTCACGCCCAGGGCACACCCGACGAGCCGGTCAACCGGCTTGCCACGGCGCGCATCCGCGCGGGAGGGATTGAGATCATCGTCGCCGATGACGGCCAGGGATTCAATCCGCGGCGCATCGCACCCGATCGCCTCGGGGTGCGGGTGAGTATCCTGCAGCGCGTGACCGTGGTGCCCGGCTGCACCGCCGAGATCCACTCCATCCGGGGGCGCGGTACCACCGTCCGACTCGGGTGGACAGCCGCAGGTGCCCGAAACGCGGATTCGGCGTGAACGGCAGCTTCACCGCGATCCTGCGACTCGAGGATGGCCGGGGCCGGGTCATCCTGATCATGTACGGGCTGGCGACGACGCTGGTCGCGTCGATCAACCTCACCGGTTTGGTCAAACCCGTGCTCGGTATCGTGGCGCTCACCCTGCTCTGGATCGCCCTCGCCCTTCTCACTTTTCCCGGTGCCGAACCCTATGGGATCGTGTCGACGTTCGCGGTCGTCGGACTCGTAATTGTCATCACACTGATCTCATCCTGGAACCTGGCTGACCCCACTCACCCCGTCTATGCCAACTGGCATCTGGGGGCGTCGACCTTCGTGCTGCTCGTCGTGCTGCTGCGCGGCCGGCGCCTGATCGCCTGGACGGCGTTCACGACCTTTGCGTCGATCACTCTGCTTGCGAGCGCGACGACAGCCCGCGGGATCGGCGAGGGAATCAACGACGTCCTGCGCCAGGCGGCGACGCTGTTCATCGGAACATTGTTCGCACTCATCCTCAGCCGGACGAGCCGCATCATCACCGCCCTGCAGGAGGCACAGTTGCGCCGGCGGGCCGCAGAAGCAGCGATCGTCGCAACCACCAAGGAGCGCGCTGTACAGAACGCCCGGCTCGACCGGGTGGCCCGTCCGGCGCTGGAGCGCATCCTGGGTGATGCACCCTTCTCCCCGCGCGAACTCGGCGAATTCGTGCTGCTCGAAGCAGCGCTGCGGGACAGCATCCGTGCCGCCGGCTTCAGCTCGGAATTGATCGCCACCGAGGCCTGGCACGCCCGGGCACGCGGACTGCAGGTCATCCTGCTCGATGATCGTGGCGCCGAGCTCGCTGACGACGACCGCCAGCGGGTCGAGGATGCGGTCATCGCCGAGTTGCGCGCTACGACCTACGGCACGGTGACCGCGCGCCTGAGCCCGGCCGGGCGTTCGGATATCGCCACTATCGTCGTCGACGAGGTCGGGCAGTACCGAAGGATCGTGGTCGAAGACCAATCCGATCCACCGGTCGCGGCGAACTAAGGCTGCGCGAAGCACCTTGAGCATCGCGGTTGTTCGAGAAAGCCCGGTATTCCCATGCTCATTGAGAGCGCCAAGACCCGCGTTCTGAGAGTCCTCGTGATCTCTATCGGGATCGGCAGCATCATCTTCACCCTGCTGGGGCTCGGCGGCATCCTCGAGCAGCACGCCTGGCTCGACCAACGGTATTCGTTTGCGGCCTACCTGCTGTTCTGCGGGATCCCGCCCGTGCTCGCGCTCGCTGCTCCCCGCGCCCCGGTTCGTGTGCTGAGGGCGGTCTGCGGCGTGCACGCCATCTCCGCACTGGTGCTGCTCGCCCTGTGGTACCCGTCGCTCACCGGTACGTTCGACTCGTCGAGCAGTGTGCCCTGGCTCACCAACACCATTGCCGTCGCCACCTGCACCGCAGCCATCGCCTTTCCCGCGCTCGGCGCCTGGATCTACCTTGCCGCGGTCGCGATAGTCGCCGGGGCCCTGCGGTTCGCGCTGCTCGCGAACGGCGATGCCTCGATGCCGATCCAAGACGCCATCATGCTCTCGCTGTTCAGCATCGTCATGGTCTCACTCGTGCAACTCACCCTGCGGGCGGGGCGCCAGCAGGACGAGGCGCTGCGGGTCGCCCAGGCAGAGGCCCAGTCCAGTGGAGCGAGCGAGACTCTCGAACGCCAGCGCACCCGCTACCAGGAATTCACCCGCGACGGTGTGCTCGCAACCCTGCGGGCAGCCACGGCGATATCGGTCGCCGGGCCAACGACAAGCCATGACGAGATCCAGGCAAGCGCCCACCGAGCACTGCGGAAGATGGACGAGCTGCGGGCCGAGAGCCCGGTCGGCACGGCCCTGTCCACCGACGAATTCCAGGCCTTGCTCCGCCGGTCGATGGCCAACGCCGGTGCCGGAACGGTGCCGCTCGGCATCACCGTTTCCGACCAGCGCGACGAGCGCATCCTCATTCCCGCCGACGTCGCCGATGGCCTCGCCGAGGCCCTGACCGAGGCGGTGCGCAACAGCATGCAGCACGCCGCGGTCTCGGACAAGCGGCCGGTTCTGCGACGGGTGCGTGTTGCTGTCACGGCGACCGGAATCGACATCGCCGTCAGCGACGACGGGCGCGGCTTCTCGCTGCGCCGGATCGCGCTCGACCGCTTCGGCGTGAGGATCGGGATCCTGCAGCGGGTCAATTCCCTGCCCGGGGCATCCGCGACCATCACTTCGGGAAGTCGCGACGGCACCACGGTCTCGCTCACCTGGACCGCGCGGGAGTGGGCAGCGGCGGCCGCCGCTGCGGACACCGCACCGTCCACGCCGGCTTCTCACGCACCAGCTTCTCACCACACGGAGGCTGCGAACCATGCACGCTGACACCAGTCCCGTCCTGCGCCTGAACGGGCGTCCGGGCCGCGTCCTGCTCGGCATCTACGCCGCGGGCACGACTCTTGTGGCAGCGCTGAACTTCGGAGCACTGAACTCCCCCATCGCTGGCGCCATCGGGCTCGGCCTGCTCTGGCTGGCCCTGGTGATCCTCGCGCTCCCCGGAGACGATCCCCTGAGTGCTCGTTTCAGTTTCGCCGTTCTCGGCGCGACCACCGCGATCACCCTGCTCTCAGCGTGGAACGTCGCGACTCCGAACAACCCCGGGTACTCGGCCTGGCACCTCGGCGCGGTGACGCTCGTGCTGCTCGTCCTCGCGCTACGCGGACGCCGCGCTCTCGCCTGGGCGGGATTCGGCGTGCTCGCTGTCATCAGCATCGTCTCGACGTTCGCGACCGGGCAGGTGCTGCTCGGCGCCGTCAACGACATCGCTCGCCAGGCCGGAACGCTCGCGATCGGTACCCTGTTCGCGCTCGTGCTTCGCCGCGCCGGCCGCACGATAGCGGCTATCCACGACTCCCAGCTCGTGCGGACCGGGCGGGAGGCCGCGACCGACGCCGCCGCCCGGGAACGGACTATCCAGAATGACCGGCTCGAACGCGACGCCCGGCCGGCCCTCGAGCGACTCCTGCACCCCCAGCCGCTCAGCGCCGCTGAACTGCAGGCCATCGCGATGCTCGAGGCGTCGTTGCGTGACGGCATCCACGCGGCAGGCTTTGCGAGCACCCGTGTTGCCCGCGAGGTGCGCATCGCGCGTGAGCGCGGGGTGCGCGTGATCCTGGTCGACGACCGCGGCGCAGACCTCACCGAGGCCGACCGCGACATTGCCGAGACCGCGCTCATCACCGAGTTGCGGATGCTGCACACCGGCACGCTGACCGCTCGCCTCAGCCCGGCCGACACGTCAGAGCTCGCGTCCATCGTCGTGAGTGGTGACGGCCGCCAGCACAGTGTGATCGTGCGCCGGGACTCGAGAGAGATCCTGCGCTCAGCCGAGATCTCGGCCCGCTGATCTCTCGAGGTCAGTACTGCCAGGGGTACGGCGACCAGTCGGGTTCGCGCTTCTCGAGGAACGCGTCGCGACCCTCCACGGCTTCGTCGGTCCCGTAGGCGAGACGAGTAGCCTCACCGGCAAATACCTGCTGGCCGACCATGCCGTCGTCTACCGCGTTGAAGGCGAACTTGAGCATGCGGATGGCTGTCGGCGACTTCGTGAGGATCTCATTGGCCCAGTCATAAGCGACTGTCTCGAGCTCGGCATGCGGGACCACAGCGTTGATCGCACCGGTGTCCAAAGCGCGCTGCGCGTCGTATTCCCGGGCCAGGAAGAACACCTCGCGCGCGAACTTCTGGCCGACCTGGCGAGCGAAATACGCGCTTCCGTAACCGGCGTCGAACGAGCCGACGTCGGCATCCGTCTGCTTGAATCTGCCGTGCTCGGCACTGGCGATCGAGAGGTCGCACACGACATGGAGCGAGTGGCCGCCACCGGCTGCCCAGCCGGGAATGACGGCGATGACGACCTTGGGCATGAAGCGGATGAGGCGCTGCACCTCGAGGATGTGCAGGCGGCCGGTGCTCGCCTGGGCCGTAGGTTCTGGCTGGCCGTCGCCCTCGTACTTGTATCCGTCGCGACCGCGGATGCGCTGGTCGCCGCCCGAGCAGAACGCCCAGCCTCCGTCTTTGGGGCTCGGGCCGTTGCCGGTGAGTAATACGACTCCGATGCGCGAGTTCTGGCGGGCGTGATCGAGTACGCGGTAGAGCTCGTCGACCGTCTTCGGGCGAAACGCGTTACGGACTTCGGGGCGGTTGAACGCGACCCGGGCCACCCGGCCGGCAACGTCGTGGTGATAGGTGACATCGGTCAGCGCCGAGAACCCTTCGACCTCTCGCCAAATGGTCGGATCGAAGATTTCGGAAACGTCAGTCATGACTCCAGCCTAGGAGAAATGCGCAAAACGACCCGCGTGTCACGCACGCCCCTCGTTCTGGGGTGGAATACTCTGACACATTTTGTATTCTAAGTCTCGACATTTGCAGTTTTGTTGCTTAACGTTGCTGTCAATTGAAAAGCGGGGGGAACGCGGCTTTTCACAACTTGGGCGATCGACTGTTTCTCAGATCCCCCCTCTCACCCTGGCATCAGCCACCTTATGTACGGAGTAGAAGAAATGCGCAAGACCACGAAGAAGAGACTGGCCATTGCTGGAGTGACTGTGCTGCTGCTCGGGGGCGCCGGGGCCGCATTCGCATACTGGACCGCGGGCGGATCGGGAACCGGAACCGCAGAGACCGACACCAACACGCCCATCGTCGCAGTGCAGACAACTGTCGTCACCGGCCTTCAGCCCGGCGACTCGCCGCAGACGATCAGCGGAAACTTCAACAACGACAACGACGGCCCCGTCTACGTCGCCACCGTGACCGCCTCGATCTCGAGCGTCGTGCCGGTCGGCGCGGGCACCTGTGACGCCACCGACTACTCGCTCACCGACGCTGTCGCCACGGTCAACGCGCAGGTACCGGCCGGAACCGGAACCGGCGCCTGGACGGGACCGAAGATCCAGTTCAACAACAAGGCTGCGGTGAACCAGGACGGCTGCAAGGGCGCCACGGTCAACCTCGCGTACGCCATCGGCTAACACTCCGCCGCGAGGGCCGACCATCGCCCTCGCCGACACTCGTCTTCGCCCGTCGTCCTCCAGCGGCGGGCGAAGAGAGTATCCGGACACACCATGCGCACCGCCCGACGCCCCAGAGTTCCGCTCGCCCTCGTGGGCGGCGGTCTACTGGTGTGCCTGACGGGGTGTGGGCCGCTTCCGATGATGATGAACCCCATAGCGCTGGCGGGAGACGCCACCGCCGCGCTTCACCCCGGGACCGCCGTGCCGGTCGATCTCGAAATCACCAACACCCGCATGATGCCCGTCGAAGTACGGGAGATCCGCGTCGAGATCACCCGCATCTCCGCACCGAACGCCACCGAACTCCGCCCCTGCTCCCTCGAGGACTACACCATCGCCCAGACCCGCCCGACGATCGCGATCGCTGTCGCCGCTCTTGCGTCGAAGCGACTGAGCGCGTCGACGCTGCCCGTGGCAGAGTGGCCACAGGTCCACATGCTCAACCGTCAGGTCAACCAGGACGGATGCAAGGGCGCGACCCTGACGCTGCGGTACTCCGCGCGCGCGATCATGGCGGTCGCCCGATGAAGCCGAACCCGCGCCGACTCGCGATCACCGTCATCGCCGTCACTGTCTTCGTCGCCGCGAGCGGCAGCGCTGCCTATGCCTACTGGCGCGCAGGAGGGGCCGGTGCCGGCTCAGGACTCACCGGCACGACAACCGCACTCACCCTCAGCACTGGCGCAGTGGCATCCGGGCTCTATCCCGGCACCAGCGTCACCGTCTCGGTGACCGCGACGAACCCGAACACCGCTCCGATCCATTTCTCGTCCCTCGCTCTCGACACCGCACAAGGCACGGGTGGCTTCGCCGTCGACGCCGGGCATGCCGGGTGCACGCTCACGGCTCTCTCGTTCACGACGCAGACCAACTCCGGAGCGGGCTGGACCGTGCCCAAGCGCGTCGGCTCCACCAACGGCTCGCTGCCGATCAGCCTGCCGTCGTCTCTCGCACTCGGCACGGGAGCCGCCAACGCCTGCCAGGGCGCCACCTTCACTGCCTTCCTCAAGGCGGCATCGTGAGCGCCCACCGGGCCACGACCGCCCGTCGCGCCGCCCGCCGATCCTCCTGGGGCGGGCGCATCACCGCGTTCGGGCTCGTTATCGCCCTCTCCCTCGCAGGCACTTTCACCGCGAGCGTCGCCTGGGCCTTCTGGTCTGCAGGATCCCTGCCGGGCGGGAGCACGACGTCGACGGCCGCGACCGTAGCCGCGGGAAACACCCCGACGGCCGTTGCCTCGCCGACGTCGGTCGCGCTCAGTTGGGCGGCGAGCACCCTTTCGACCGGCACCGCGGTGAGCGGCTACATCGTCCACCGCTACGACAGCACGGGCACCGTGCTGCAGACGACGGGCGCCGGATGCTCCGGCCTCATCACCGCGACGACGTGCACCGAGACCGGTGTCGCCGCCGGGCAGTGGCGGTACTCGGTCACGCCTCGATTCGCCACCAATTGGGCTGGCGCCGAGAGCGGCAAGAGCCCGATCGTCACGACCGAGGCCACACCACCGGTCAACGCCATCACGCTGTCGAACCTCTCCGGAATGGCAGTCAAGAGCGGCAACACGGTCTACTACCACGGCACCGCGGGCGGCTCATTCACCCTCACCAACGCACTCACCGACGCCGGGAGCGGTCCCGCCTCGAGCAGTACGGCGGCGCTCGGCGGTACTCCGACGGGCTGGACCCACTCGCCGTCCACGGTCTCGAGCCCCGCTGGCGGTCCATTCGTGTCGACTACGTTCACCTGGGCGGCCGGTGCATCCAGCTCGCCCACCGAGGTCGTCACCGGTCGGGATGCCCTCGGCAACCAGGCAGCGACCACCCTCACCTTCGTCGACGACTCCACCGCCCCGACCGGAACCATCACCTACGCTGACGGATTCCACCAGTCGACCTCGGTCAGCGTCGCGTTCACCCACGCCGATACCGCGGGCTCGGGCGTCACGAGCTTCCGGCTGCAGCGCGCATCCGCGCTCTACCTCGGAACAGTCGGTTCCACGAGCAGCGGCGCCACCGCGGGTTCGGGTTGCGGCACCTACTCGGCTTTCGCCACCATCGGACCGGCCAACCCGCTGCCGCCGTACAACGACGCGGCCACAGTCAACAGCACCTGCTACAAGTACCGCTACGTCGTAACGGATGCCGTGGGCAACGTCGGCACCATCACCTCCGCCAGCGAATCGATTGTGGATTACGCGGGGGCCGTGAACACCACGCCGACCGTCGTCGCCCAGTGGCGCCTCGGTGAGAGTTCGGTCACCGCTTCTCGCGCTGCTGACAGCAAGGGAAGCAACACCGGCGACTACATCGGCGGAGTCACCCCGGGCATCGGCGGCGAGCTTCCGCGCGACGCGAACACGGCGATCAGCCCGAACGGCTCGAGCGGTTACGTGCAGGTTCCGACAGCGTCGACCACCATCCCGTCCGGCACTTCGGCACGGTCGGTGGAGCTGTGGTTCCGTACGACGAGCACTGCGCGCCAGACCCTGTTCGACTACGGATCGCTTGCCGCCAACCAGAAGTTCACCCTCTGGCTCGACCCGGGCGGAACGACGATGACCGCGTGGGGCTGGGGAGCTGGCAATGACAAGACCTTCACCATGCCTTCCCCTCTCAACAACGGCGCGTGGCACCACGTCGTCAAGACCTGGGACGGCACCGCAATCACGCTGTACATCGACGGCGTCGCCCTTGCGCCGCAAACGGCCACGCGCTCTACCGTGTTCGGCACGACGAACTTCAACATCGGCGTCGCGCTTCCCCTCACCAGCGACCTCAGTGCCGCCGGCTATTTCATCGGCGGGCTCGATGAAGTCTCGGTCTACTCGAGCGCCCTGAGCGCAGCGACGATCGCGAACCACTACGCGCTCGGCAAGAACACCTCTACCGACATCCTCGGCCCGACTGGCGGTTCCATCGCGGCGACCGGTCTCGTCGGCACGGGTAGCGCTTACGCGACGGCCAGCGCGGGCTCGGTCTCGTTCACCAAGGGAACCGATGCGCCGAGCGGGCTTGCGGCATCCGGAAGCCGACTCATGTCGGCGACCGCTCCGCTGAGCGCCGCGGCGGGAATCGCGAACGGCACCTGCGGCACGTTCACCGCGTTCTCGCTGCTCGCCACCGACCCGTCGAGCCCGGCGGCCGACACCATGTCCGACCAGACCTGCTACGCCTACCAGTACGTCGTGCCAGACACCCTGTACAACTACACCCGCTACGCGGCACCGACAGTCGTCAAGATCGACACGACCCGCCCGACGGTCGCCGCGACCGCTACCGCGGTCACCCACTCCCATGTCAGTGGGTCGCAGATCTACTACCGCGGCAGCGTCGCCGGCTCGTTCACTATCAACTCCGGCGCCACAGACGCCGGGTCGGGCATCGCGAGCGTCGCCCACGCGAACCTCGGCTCGGGGTGGACCGCGCCGGGCACCGGCATCTCGCAGACCTACAGTTGGACCGCGAATCCGGCGAACCCCGGGCCGAAGACCCTCACCGCAACCAACAACGCCGGGCTCACATCGCTGACGTCAGGCTTCACACCGGTGCTCGACAACGACGCGCCGACCGGATTCTCGATCTACGTGACCGGCGCTGGCGCGGCGAGGCAGGTCGGCTACGTGGCCGGCACCGACTCTGGTTCTGGTATCGCCTCCGTCGTCTGGGAACGCCAGAACTCGCTGCTCTGCCTGTTGTACGGAAGCTTCACGCCGGTGACCAACCCCGAGACCACGCCGGCCAACCTCGGCTGCTTGAACTACCGGTTGACGGTGACCGACAATGTCGGAAACGTCTTCACTGCTTCCCAGATCGTCTAGCGCAGGTCGCGGTGCGAGACTGGGGCAATGGACCCAACGTCGATTCCTCCCCTGACCGACCTGCTCTCGACCGCCCGGGTCGTCTCTCTCCCGCTCCGCCAGCGGTTCCGCCGCATCGACACCCGCGAAGCACTGCTTTTCGAAGGGCCCAATGGCTGGACCGAGTTCTCACCATTCGTCGAGTACGACGATGCGGAGGCCGCGACCTGGCTCGCCGGTGCAATCGACTTCGGCTGGGGTACTCCCCCGGTGCTGATGCGCGACTCGATCCGGGTCAACGCGACCCTCCCTGCGGTGACTCCCGACAAGGTCGCCGGCATCCTGGCGCGATTCCCCGGGTGCCGCACCGTCAAGATCAAGGTAGCGGAACCGGGACAGGTGCTGGCGGATGACGTCGCCCGCGTCGCCGAGGCGCGCTCCGTGCTCGGGCCGGAGGGCCGCATCCGTATCGACGCCAATGGCGGCTGGAACGTCGACGAGGCCGAACATGCCATCCACGCCCTCACCCGCTTCGACCTCGAATACGTCGAACAGCCCTGTGCGACCGTCGACGAGCTCAGCGAGCTGCGTACACGGGTGAAGTACATGGGCATCCCGATCGCCGCCGACGAGAGCGTTCGCAAAGCCAGCGATCCGCTCGCCGTCGCGCGCGCCGACGCGGCCGACGTCCTCGTCATCAAAGCGCAGCCACTCGGAGGCATCACCGCCGCCCTCGAGATCGTGCGCGATGCCGGGCTTCCCGTGGTTGTCTCCAGCGCCCTCGACACGTCGATCGGCATCTCGATGGGACTGCACCTCGCAGCCGCCATCGACGCCCTGGACTTCGACTGCGGCCTGGCGACGAGCGCCCTGCTCACCGCCGACGTCACGACAGACCCGCTGCTGCCGGTCGATGGGGCGATCGCAGTGCGCCGGGTAACCCCCGATGCCGCCCTGCTGGACGCCCATGCGGCCTCCCCCGAGCGCACCGACTGGTGGCTCGCCCGCCTCACGCGTACCCACGCCCTCCTCTGAGCCGAACGCAGAAGAGCCACCGGCTTCAGCTGGTGGCTCTTTCTAGGTACTGCGGGTCTAGCGGGGCGGCGGGTACAGGAAGAGCGCCACGTCGCTGGTCGAGATCGTGCGCGTGTGGTACGCGCCCGAGCTGCTCCAGTTGTACTCTTCGAGGTTCACACTGTTACCGTCGACCGACTTGACGTAGGCGACGTGGTTGCCGTTGAACCAGGCCACAGCTCCGGCAACGGGCGTGGTGCTGGTCTTCCAGCCGTTGTTCTTCCAGGCGTTGGCCCAGGCGCTGGCGTTTCCGCCACCGGGCGTCATGTTGCCCCAGTCGTACTTGAACGGTGCGCTGGTCGAGCCGGCATCACGGTTGAGACGCCAGGCGACGAAGTCGGTGCACTGGCGGGCGACGTAGCGAAGCGGCGAGAGTCCGCTGGATCCGCGCCACGGGTAGTCGTCGCCCGCTACTCGTTCGCCTACGGTGCTGTACGCGCCGCCGTTGCCGGTGACCCCGGCGCCGCTGCGAGCCGCGCTGAGAGTGGATGCGGCGAGGGCAGCCGCTGCTGCTTCTGCCTTCTTCTCGTCCAGCTCTTCCTGGGTGGTCGCATCGAATGCGCCGCGCTTGACCTCGATGCCGCTTGCCGCACTCGCGATGACGGACTGTGCGTCATCCGAGCTGATCGCCGACTCGGAGTACTCCGCAGCTGCCGACGTGTTGGTGTTGTTCATCCCGAGCGCGAAGGCGGGGATGGAAGTCGTTGCGATAAACCCCGGAACGACCAGGATCGTGAGAAGCGCGACCGCGCGCTTCTGGCCGGGAATCTTCTTCCCTTTACGTGAAGCTCTGGCTGACGCAAGCGACTGTGAGGCGTACAGGGCACGCTCACGGTCGTTCATGGGCACGGCGGTAGCTCGGGGAATTGCCGGAACTACTGCACCACGTGCGGAACGACGGGTGGGAGCTGGGGCGGATGAAGAGGGGTGAGCCGGCGTCGAGTGAGCATTCCGATTGTTCGGAGAATGCAGTTCGGGCACAGTGTTTCCTTTGCGACTTATCCGACGCCCGAGAGGGCGTGGAATCAGTTGTAGAACAGGGATGAGTTCTTCGGGACTTCATCCACCGTACGCAAAGATGGCCGAAAAGTCTTCCTTAGAGAGAAATTCGCAGGAATCCGAAGTCGCTCGGCATCCCCCGCAAGGATGACTTTTGGTGGTCTACAGGCCGCTATAGGTGTGCAAACCCTTGAAAAAGAGGTTCACGATCGTGAAGTTGAACATAACCGCACTGAAGCCGACAATCGCGAGCCACGCCGAGCGCGACCCACGCCATCCGCGAGTCGCCCGGGCGTGGATGTAGCCCGCGAAGATCGTCCAGATGATGAACGTCCAGACCTCTTTGGTGTCCCAGCCCCAGTACCGGCCCCAGGCCCGCTCGGCCCAGATAGCGCCGGCGATGAGAGTGAAGGTCCAGAAGACGAAGCCGACGAGGATGACCCGGTAAGCGAGGTTCTCGAGAGTGGCGGCCGACGGCAGGGTGGCCAGGAAGCCCGGTCCGCGGCCCGTGGTCTCGCGGCGGAACTGCAGCAGCTGCGCGATCGAGAGTCCGGCACCGATGGCGAAGAATCCGGTGCCCAGTGACGCTACGAAGACGTGGATGACCAGCCAGGCCGATTGGAGTGCCGGCGGAAGCGGCGAGATGGGCACGTAGAAGTTGACGCTGGCGATGCCGAGGAGAAGCATCGTGAAGCCGATGATGTAGACCCCGAGGAAACGCAGGTCTTGCCAGAACTGGGCAGCGAGGAACACGCCCACGATGATCGCCGTCGCGGTGAGCGAGAACTCGAACATGTTGGCCCAGGGCACACGGCCGGCGGCAAGACCGCGCAACACCGCTGCAGTGACGTGCAGCACCCAACCGGCGACGGCGAAGCCCATGGCGAGGCGTAGCTGGCGCGTGGACCCGGATGACCCGGCCGGGGCATCCGTTGCGAGACGTTCGAGAAGAGCGGTGGCGCGGCCACCGGATGCCGTCGCCATCGTCCCGGTGCGAACCGACGCCGTGGCCGGTGCAGACCGGCGCGCGAGGTCGAGGGTGAAAGCGATGAACGCGACGGTGTAGACCACGAGAGCCGAATACACGGCGATCACGGAGTACGTCTCGAAGATATGGGTCACGAGTTCAGCTTAAGCCCGAGAAGCTGGGAGTGTTTGGCCGCGATCTCCGTCACGGCAGACTCGAGGCCGGGGTCTTCACCGCGGGCGAGGCCGGCGTACTCGAGGCGCAGGTCGCCGCCGTCCTGTTCGGCGACCTTCACCCATACACGGCGGCGCGGGATGAAGAGACCGGTCAGAAGTCCACCGAGGATGAGGATGGCGAACAACAGCACCCACAGCTGCGAAGGATCGTGGTGCACATCGAACGAGGCGAAGCGCTTGACCCCCGTCATCTCGATGGTGCCGAGGCCGTTCGGCAGATCGACGACGTCGCCCACACCGAGCTCCAGCGCCTTGGTGTCAGCACCGTCGCCGGCGATCGGGGTCAGGTCGTCGGTCTCGAGGGCGTAGACCGAGCGCGGGATGCCCTCGTCGAGCCCGAGGTCGCCGCTGTAGACGCGCAGGGTGAGCTTCGGGTCGTTCAGGTCGGGATTGCTCGATGACATCGCGCCGGAGTCGAGGTCGGTGGCGGTCGGGTAGAACAGCCCGGCCATTCCGATCTGTTCGGCGAGGCCGTCGGGCACCTTGACGATGCCGACCGAGGTGAGGAACGCGTCCTGCGGAAGAAAGGGAACGTCGTCGGCCCAGACGACCTTGCCATCGGGGTCGCGCACCACGAGCTGTGGAGCGTAGCCGTTTCCGAGCAGGTAGATCTCGGTTCCCCCGATGCTCAGGGGCGAGTTGACCTTGACCGTCGCGGTGTCGTCAGCACCGCTCGCGTCGGTCGTCGTAACGTTCGCGCTGTAGTCGATCGCCTGGCCGATGGCGTTGACGTTCTGTGTCTCATAGGTCGCTTCGAAGCTGTCGAGCTTGACCCGGTACGGCGAGAGGACATCGGACGAGAAGAACGGCCCGGGGTTGAACGAGTCGTAGTCGCCGAGAACGTTGACGAATTTCTGCCCCTCGACGACGACGCGCTGGCCGCTGTAGCCGAAGCCACCGCCGATACCGACCGAGAGGAGTACGCCGACTAGTGCCATGTGGAAGATCAGGTTGCCGGTTTCACGCAGGTAGCCACGCTCCGCGCTCACACTCATCGGGAAACGCTCGACTCGATAGCCCTGGCGCTTCAGCAGCGCCTCCGCGGAGTCCAGCGCCGCCGTCGCATCCGCTGTCGCGGTGATCGACGTGAAGCCCGCGAGGCGCTCGAGGCGAGCCGGGGTGCGGGGCGGGCGCGTGCGCAGCGCCTGCCAGTGGTGCCTGGTGCGCGGCACGATGCAGCCGATGAGGGAGATGAAGAGCAGCAGGTAGATCGCCGAGAACCACACCGAGGTGTAGGTGTTGAAGACCTGCAGGGTGTCGAGCAGCGGGAAGAGGTCGGGGTTCTCGGCCTTGAACGCGACGACGCCGTTCGGGTCGGAACTGCGCTGGGGCACCAGCGAACCGGGGATGGCCGCGAAGGCGAGAAGGAGAAGAAGGAACAGCGCTGTCTTCATGCTGGTCAGCTGGCGCCAGAAGAACCTGACGTAGCCGATGAAGCCCAGCTTGGGCTGGGTGATTCCCTCGGTGGGGGGCGCGGAGTCGAAGTGATCAGAGGGGCGTGACGAATCCATTGATCACCGCCCCGAACTCGCTCATGAACAGCGACCAGACGCCGGTGACCATGAGCAGGCCGATGACGATGAGCAGTGCGCCACCGACGATGTTGACGACGCGGATGTGGCGCTTGACCCAGCGCACGCTCGTCGCGACCCAGCCGAAGCCGATCGCCACGAGCAGGAACGGGATACCGAGCCCGAGCGAGTACATGATGCCGAGAAGCACGCCGAGCCACGGGGATCCGCCGTTCAGGCTGATCGAGGTGATGGTGATGAGCGTCGGGCCGAGGCACGGGGTCCAGCCGATACCGAACACGATGCCGAGAAGCGGGGCGCCGGCGAGGCCGGTCGCGGGGAGCCAGCTCGGCTTGACCGAGCGCTGCAGAAAGGTGAATTGTCCGATGAAAACGAGCCCGAGCAGGATCACGACGACGCCGGCGACGCGCGTGATGGTGTCGCCGTAGACATAGAGCATGGTGCCGAGCTGGCCGAACGCGGCGTTCATCGCGACGAAGACCAGCGTGAAGCCCAGGATGAACAGGCTCACGCCGAGCAGCAGGCGACGGCGGTCGGTCTTGCCGTCGTTGCCGGTCACACCCCCGACATAGCCGAGGTACCCGGGAACGAGCGGAAGGATGCAGGGAGAAAGGAACGACAGCAGCCCGGCGAGAAGTGCTATCGGAAGCGCGAGGTAGAGCTGTCCGCTGCCGATGAGATCGTTGATCCCCGGCACGTCAGTCTTCCTTTGAGGTGTCGTTGACGATGGTGCGCAGGATGCTGGGGGCCTCGAGCTGTCCGAGGATGCGTGCGGCGACGCGTCCCTTCTTGTCGATCACAAGAGTTGTCGGCACAGCGTTCGGCTGTACGGTGCCGGCGAAGGCGAGCAGCATGTTGCCGTCATTGGTGTCGATTACCGAGGGGTAGGTGATTCCCCACTCGTCTTCGACGTTCTCCGCTGTTTCGGCCTGGTCGCGAACGTTGACCCCGAGGAAGGCCGCTCCCTTGCCGTCGAACTCTTCGCTGAGGTTCTGCAAGTCGGGCGCCTCGACGCGGCACGGCGGGCAGGCGGCGTACCAGAAGTTCACGACGAGAACCTGGCCGCGGTAGTCGTCGGAACTGACGGCGACACCATCGGTCGTCTCGGATTCGAACGGCACAGCGGCACCGCGGGCCGTTTCGGCGATCGTGGTGACGGCGCCGTCGCCAGAGGCGTAGTTCTCGTCTCCGTTGCGGACTTCATCTTCGATTCCCTTGCCCGTTGAGCAGCCTGCGAGGAGCGCGACCACGGCGAGCGCGGCCGCTACGCCGGCGATCCGGCGCTTCATACGGCACCGAGGTCTACGGATGACGCCAGCAGTCCCTCGGTCGGGTCCTGGTAGGCGACCTCGGTGAACGCGCCGTCGACCAGCTGGAAGCTCGTGATGCTCGACAGGCTGCACCGACGTTTGCGAGCATCGTGGAACAGCGGTTCGCCCGCTGCGGCGCGGGTAGCCATCCAGATCGGCAGCTGGTGGCTGACCATGACCACCTCGCCACCGTCGGCGGCGTTCCAGGCGTCCTTCATGGCTGCGTCCATGCGTGCGGCAATGCTCTTATAGGCCTCGCCCCAGCTCGGGCGAAGCGGGTTGTACACCCAGGTCCAGATCTTCGGCTTCAGCAGCAGGCCAGGGAATTTGACCTTGGTGCCCTCGAATTTGTTCGTCGGTTCGATGATGCGGTCTTCGGTGACGATCGGAAGGCCGAAAGCTGCCGACCACGGCTGGGCGGATTCCTGTGCGCGCTGCAGTGGGCTCGCATAGAGAGTGGTCACCGGGCGTCCGGTAAAAGCCTTCGCGGCGGACGCGGCCATCTTGTGGCCGAGTTCGGAAAGGTGGAACCCCGGGATGCGGCCGTAGAGGACGCCAGTGGGGTTGAAAACCTCGCCGTGGCGCACGAGGTGAAGAAGGTCAGCAGGCACAGCCCCATGATACGGATGTGACGCTGACTAACTGCCTACAGCGCCGAGGATGGGCGCCCACACAAACAGCGGCGTCGATCGGGGCCAACCCGGGCATCCATCCCTTCGCCGTTCGACGGTCACCCCCTCGCTCCCTGAACTTGTCGAAACCTCGCTACTCCAGCTGCTGGTTGAGCTTGTCGAAACCCTTCTGGGTCGCACCACAAATCAGGGTGTTACACCTCCTGACCTGCACTTTTGCACTACCTCCACCCCTCCACAAAAGTTTTCCGACGAACTTGTTCACATACCCGCTCAGGTAGCATCCAGTGTCGGTGGCTGTTGCCAGACTAGGCACATGAATCCCGCAGACCACACCCCGGAGCAGGCACCTCGAGTGCCCGCGATGCTGTCGTCTGCGGAGCTGATGCATCGGCTGGTCGATGCCGGCCAGGCGATGCGACAGGCGAAGGCTGAGCTGGTGCAGCTCGCCAACGAAGCCGCCTACCGTTCAAGATCATCACTGCCGAAGGCCGAGAACCTCGCCGCGCAGAACGGACACGCAACTGCTGCGCGGCTGGTGGAGTTTCTGACCCGGGTCTCCAGCCCAGAGTCACGACGTCTAGTGTCGGTCGGCGCGAAGACACAGCCCCGCCAGCTGCTCGGCCAGGTGATCGAGCCGGAATACCCGTTCGTCGGCCGGGAGCTGGATACCGGTCAGATCGAGCCCGATACCGCGCTGATGATCAGCGGGATGCTGCACACCTGCGCCCAGAACGGCGTGATGCCGGAGAAGCTCCGCATCGCGGAGGAGGCACTCGCAGTCGAGGCCAGCCACTCATCGGTCGATCTGGTGAAAGTGCAGGTCAAGGTGTGGCAGGCCTACCTCGACCCCGACGGCCTCGAGCCGCAGGAGAAGCGGGCGTTCCAGAAGCGCTCGCTCCGTTTCGGGAAGACGGAGAACGGTCTGACGGAGATCTTCCTGCTTGCGCCCACGATCGATGTGGCACGGATCAAAGCGGCATTCACCGAGGCCGACAAGCTCACCAGTCAGCCGCGCTTCCTCTCCGAAGAGGAAGCGGCTGCACAGTCCGCGGCACCGGAGATCGTGACCGGGCCGCACGGGGAGCAGTACACGAAGTTCCGCGACCCCCGCACGCCCGCCCAGCGCCACTACGACTTGATGCTCGGCTACTTCAGCGCCGGACTCCGCGCTCATGAAACAGGTGCAAGTGGTGCTCGGAGTCTCGCGACCGTCTCCGTGATGATCACCGCAAAAGACCTCGAGACCGGTGTCGGTGTCGGGTGGGTCGAAGGTATTGGGCAGGGCATATCGGTGGCCGAAGTGCGGCGGCTGATCGATTCGAATGGTGCGCACCCGATCTTCTTCGGGAAAAACGGCGACATCACGGCATACGGCAACCGACAACGCGGCTTCACCGAGAAACAACGCAAAGCGATCGCCGCCAGGGACGGAGACTCCTGCATTTGCGGGTGCGGAATGCCCGCGTCAGCCCTGGATGCCCATCACATCAAACCTTATTCCGAGGGCGGACTCACGGAAGTGGACAACGGAATCCTCGTCTGCCCCCAGTTCCACCGGTGGCTGGTCGACTCGGGATTCACGTTCCGGATGATCCAAGGCCGGCCACATCAACTCGCCCCACCACACCTCGACCCGACCCAAACCTGGCGACGGATGGGGGTCAGTCGCGCCGACAAGCGCGAAGCGCCCAGTGGATTCGACTGGCGGTAGAGAAGAAACGTTTGTCCTCCCGTGGCCCAGCGAGTCTTCCGGGACTATGTGCGTATTGGTGTGGTGGGCGTCCATGGGCGGAGCCCATGGTCCCGGGAGACTCGCCCACAAATGGGACCGGCAACACAGCAGAACAGCTTTAGTCCCGGAAAAATTGCGCACGATGAAGCTGGTCATGAAGGCTGGCAGCAACCCTGCCACTCCACCACGCAGGTAAACTCGGGGATCGTGACTGAACGCACCCTTATCAAGAACCTGGCCGCGGCATCCGACGGCCCCATTTCCGTGTCCGGATGGGTCGACACCGTCCGCGATCAGAAGAAGGTGCAGTTCGTCGTACTGCGCGATGAGTCTGGTGCAACCCAGCTCGTGCACCCCCGCATCTTCACCGAGGACGGCACGCCCGCCGAAGACCCGATCGCCGAGACCATCTCCGCGCTCGCCCAGGGCACCTTCCTCACCGCGACCGGCGAGCTCAAGCACGACGAGCGCGTCAAGCTCGGCGGCGTCGAGATCAAGCTGGATGGCATCACCGTTGTCGGTGCAGCCATCCCCGAGACCCCGATCGCTGACGACTCAGCCGTCGACAAGCGCATGGACTGGCGCTTCCTCGACCTGCGTGTGCCGAAGAACGCCCTGATCTTCAAGATCCAGACGACGCTCGAGCACGCCTGGCGCACCTACTGGGTCGAGAACGACTTCATCGAGCTGCACACCCCGAAGCTGATGGCCAGTGCGTCGGAGTCGAAGGCCGAGCTGTTCGAGGTCGACTACTTCGACGGCAAGGCGTACCTCGCGCAGAGCCCGCAGTTCTTCAAGCAGATGGCCCAGCCCGCCGGCTTCGGCAAGATCTTCGAGGTCGGCCCGGCATTCCGTGCCGACCCGAGCTTCACCAGCCGCCACGCGACCGAGTTCACGTCGGTCGACTCCGAGATCAGCTGGATCGACAGCCACGAAGACGTCATGAAGCTGCACGAAGAGCTCCTCGTCGTCGGCTTCCAGGCCGTCAAGGACAAGCACGGCGAAGAGATCGAAGCCCTCTGGGGCGTCGAGGTCACCGTTCCCACCGCGCCGTTCCCGCGTATCCCGCTCGCCGAGGCGAAGCGCATCGTTGCCGAGCGCGGCTACGAGGTTCCGCGCGCCGACGACGACATGGACCCGGAAGGCGAGCGCCAGATCGCGGCGTACGTCAAAGAGACTTTTGGCCACGAGTTCGTGTTCCTCACCGACTACGCCTCGAGCATCCGCCCGTTCTACCACATGCGCCACGAGGGCGATGCGAGCCTCACGAACAGCTACGACTTGATCTTCAATGGTGTGGAGATCTCGACCGGCGCCCAGCGCGAGCACCGCGTCGACGTGCTTGTGGAGCAGGCGAAGGACAAGGGGCTCGACCCCGAGGAACTCGACTTCTACCTCGACTTCTTCCGCTACGGTGTGCCGCCGCACGGTGGATTCGGCATGGGTCTCAGCCGCGTGCTCATGCTCATGCTGCACCTGCCGAACCTTCGCGAGGCCACGTACCTCTTCCGCGGACCGACGCGCCTTCTTCCCTGACCTTCGCGAGTCTCGCAAGAACGCCCCTTTTTCGCGAGAGAGAGGGGCGTTCTTGCACGAGCCGGGGCGGGACGCGAGTAGATTGTGGAAATGAGTCTCCCTCCGGAACCCGGGTCCCCCGGCGCAAGCGCGGCCGCACCCGTACCCGCAGCAGAGCCGCAGCCGCTCTCGCCGTACGAGATCGCCTCGGCAACTGGCACTGTCCCGGCAGGCATGACGGCGGCATACCCCTCCGGTACCTGGCCGACAGTTCCGGCAGACGACGGGCCGGTGCTCGGCTCGATCGCCCGCCGGTCCGCAGCGTTCTTCCTCGACTTCTTCTTCACCTTCTGTGTAGTTCTCGTGCTCGTCATCTACGGGTTCTCGTCGAGCGTCAGCTTGCTCACCGACGGGGTGTTCAGCATCTTCGGTGTGCCGTGGATCGCCATCGCCCTCAACACCCTCGGCGTGTGGCTGCTCGGCGGCACCCTGGCGCAGCGGATGCTGAAACTCCGGGTGGTAGATGCGACAACCGGTGAGAGCATCGGGCTCGCCCGCACCCTGCTGCGCACGATCATCATCGTCTCGCCGGTAGCCCTCATCGCGGCCGCGACCTTTACGCCGATCCTGCGTTACGTCGGGTATTACAGCAACGGCCCGAGCTTGTTCTGGGTACCCGGGCTCGCCTGGCTGGTCATGCTCGTCGTGGCATCGGCATCCGGCCGCGCGCTGCACGACCGGGCCGTGCATTCCACTGTCATCCGGCAGCGTTAACCACCCCGCGCCGCATCGGCGAACCAACTCGTCGGGTCCGAAGCCGTGATGATCCACGGGTACCCTTGGTAAATGAGTCTCCCTCCGGAACCCGAGCCACCCGTCGCCTACGGCCCTCCGACGACGCCCCCGCTCGGTGAGACCCACCAGCCGGGAGTCCGAGTGCCGCACCCGACCGCCCCAGGCCCGACTTCCGCAGCCACGGTGGCACCGGAAACCGCATTGCTGTGGCCACGAGCGAGCGCGTTCATCCTTGACCTCATCCTGGTGGCCGCCGTGGTGCTCGTCATCGCGCTTATCGGCTTCGTTACGGGCACCCGATACTTCGCGGGCGGACTGTTCAGCCTCGTCGCCGTCCCGTGGGCGGCGATCGTCCTCAACACCCTCGGGGTATGGCTGTCCGGCAACACGCTCGGCCAGCGGATGGCGAGGATCAGGGTCGTCGACGCCGTGACCGGCGAGCGACTGGGACTCGGTCGCACCCTGCTGCGCACCGCGATCATCGTCTCACCGTTGCTAGTACTCGCTGCAGTCACGAACCTGCCGATGCTGCAGTACATCAACTACTACAGCGTCGGCCCGAGCTCGTACGTGATGGTCGGTTTCGCCTGGATTGCGATGCTCATCGTCGCCAACGTTTCGGGGCGCTCCCTGCACGATAGGGCTGCGCGTTCGACGGTCGTCCGAGCGCCCTGAGACACACCTTCTGACGCGTAAAAAACGTCGATTACACCCGCGTAGCGTTCGTTCACTTTCATAGGCCAAGATGGGCCCATGTCTAAGAAAATCGACTCTGCACGAAAGCGCCTCACAAAAGCGCTCAAGAAGCACGCCGCCATCGTCGGCGGCACCGCCGTCTCGCTGAAGAAGGCGGAACGCGCAGCTGCCGAACTCCGCGAAGCTGCCGTCACCTACTCCGAGCTCGTCTCGAAGAAGACCGGCCTCGCGAGCCCCTTCGCCGGAGTCACCTTCCACGGCCTCGAAGAGTCGACGCTCAAATCACTCTCGGCCGAACGTGACGCGATCGCCACCAAGCCGCACAACGGCAAGGACAAAGACAAGAAGTAGCCCGATCGCCGCGCATCGTCCGGGCGAAGCAGCCCGGACGCGCGGCCGCGTTACAGCTCGAAGTCGACGTTTGCCCGCTCGGCGACCAGCGGACGGATGATCGCGGCCGCAGCCTGGTGGTCAGGATGCACCTGGTACGCCTCCAACGCTTCGAGCGAGTCGTAGTCCGCAACGAGCACGACATCCCAGTTGCTCTCCGGGTACGCGATGTTGCGACCGACCTGCAGCGCGCGGATCTCGGGGATCAGCTCGGGCAGCGCCTCGAGTGCCGTGCGGATCGAGTCGAATCCCGCCGCCTTGCCCTCGGCATCCGTCGAGTGCAGTTTCCAGCTGACGATGTGGCGAATCATGCGGTGGCCTCCAGAAGGGCATTGGTGAGACGGACCGGGTCGATTCGCCAGATGTTGTGAACCCGTCCGTTGATGAGCACGACGGGGATCTCGTCGACGTAGCGGTCGAGCAATTCCTGGTCGTCGAGAATCGACTTCTCGTCGACCACAACCGATGCCCCGGCATCGAGGCCGGGTTCGAGTTCGGCCACGACAGAGGTGACTACGTCGCGAGCTGTATCGCAGAGGTGGCAGCCGGGCTTGCTGAGAAGGGTGACGTGGACGATGGACACCTGTCCAGCCTAGGCGGGTGCAGGCAGATTCACGTGCGTGCAGCCCGGCTCAGCTTGCGCGCACGAAAAAGCGCCAGGCCCGATGGGCCTGGCGCTTCGATCGTCACGTTCACTCATGCCTCAGCACGAGCGTTACAGCGATCTACTTCTTGTTGCGGCGCTGGTGGCGCGTCTTGCGAAGCAGCTTGCGGTGCTTCTTTTTGGCCATACGCTTGCGGCGCTTCTTGATGACTGAACCCATAGGAACCTCACTGATTTCTGAACAGACCGAACCCGGTCCGATTCAGAACCGCGGAAAAATGTACTGCGTAAGTCTAGCGCACTACGGTAAGACTGCTTACCCACCGACGAAAACGACGCCTGACCGGGGCTGCCGTCGCTAGCTTGCCTCGGAGATCCGGGTGCTGATAGCGGCGACTACAGCCCACTCCGGAATCCGGAACGAGCGCCCGAAACGGACCGCCGGGATATCCCCGGTGTGCACGAGTCGGTAGACGGTCATGTTGGAGACGCGCATTACTTCTGCTACCTCATGAACTGTGAGGAAGCGCACATCCGATAGGTCGTGCGACATGATTTTCTCCCCGAGATGCAGTGTAGTTACGAATGATTTCGCGGCCCCTGTGACCAGTGTTCTTGATGGCAACACTAAGTGTTTGTGTTACTCACTGTCCAGCGATTCCGGGGCACTTTAGGGGTGAATCGAGGGCTAATCCCCCTTCACCCCGTCCGGGCTCAATCGTGGTTCTTGCGTGCTCGCGGAAGCTTCTTGGCGACGATCTCTGACGCGTCGTGAAGTGCGGTGCGCGCGCGGTACGAGCGGTCGGCGACCGCGCGCCCGATCGATTCGCCGACGTCCGCTCCCGACCAGGCCGCAAACGCCGCTGCTGCATCCCAGGTCTCTTCGGGCTCGTCGCCGTAGGCCGCGATGTCTCCGTGCTCGCCGATGCCGATAAAGGGCACGAGCCAGTCTTCGACCTCCTCGAGCGGCGAAGGATCGAGGGTGTACACCTTCGCAGCCCCCTCGCCCGCCTCGACGACGAGGCCGGCCTCCTTGAGAACTGCCAGGTGCCTCACGACAGTCGGCCGAGTCACTGCGAGCAGCCCGACGAACTCAGCGACCCCGACGCCGCTGTTGCCCACGCCCTCGGCCGAAAGGCGGTCGCGGAGCGCAGTGAGCAACTGGCGCCTGGTCGGGTCTGCGATCACGTCAAAGATGTCGGTCATGCACACAGGGTAGCGAGCGCGGCCGGATGTCGGACTCGAAGCCAGTGTGGGTAGTACCATGACGATCAGTTCAGGGCCGTCCCGGCCCGGCTCGGTCCGGGCGTGATCCCGGGGAGTGAAGGAAGGCGTGCATGCGCACGAGGCCAGTGTCGCGTGACAACGTCTTCGCCCGCGCGAGGGACTTCATGGACCACTTCGCGGCGGCGACGCCCGCACGGTTCGCGATCCTCATCTTTGCCGGGCTGGTGCTGGCCTTCACCGTGATCCTCTCGCTGCCGATCTCCACGGCATCCGGAAAAGTCCCGCCCTTCGCCGACGCCTTGTTCACGGCGGTGTCTGTCATCTGCGTCACCGGCCTCTCCACCGTCGACATGGCCACCTATTGGTCGCCGTTCGGGCACGGCATGATCCTGCTCGGCGTGCAGATCGGCGGTATCGGTGTACTGACGCTCGCTTCGATCCTCGGCCTGGTGATCTCGCGCAAACTCGGGCTGCGCCAGCGCCTGCTCGCGGCGAGCGACAGCAATCCCCTTCGAATGAACAAGGGGATCTCCGAGAGCCAGTCGGTCAAACTCGGCGACATCGGTGGGCTGCTGGTCACCGTCGCGGCGAGCGCACTCATCATCGAGGTCGCCGTCGCGATCCTGCTGTTCCCGCGCATCCTGCTCGAGGGCATCCCCTTCTTCGAGGCCGCTTACGAGTCGTTCTACTACTCGGCGATGGCGTTCACTAACACCGGGTTCCTGCCTACGGCCAGCGGCCTCACCCCGTATGCCGAGGACTACTGGTTTCTCAGCGTGCTCATGCTCGGCGTCTTCCTCGGGGCAATCGGCTTCCCGGTCATCTATGTGCTCATGCGCAACCTCAAGCGCCCCAAGCGCTGGTCGGTGCACGTGAAGATCACGCTGGCCACGACCACCCTGCTGTTCGTGCTCGGCGGGCTCGCGTTCTTCGTTCTCGAGCTCGGCAACAACAAGACCTTCGCGACCCTCGACATCGGGCACCGCATCTTCCAACCGTTCTTCTTGTCGATGATGACGCGTTCGGGAGGGTTCTCGACTATCGACATCAGCGACCTGAACGGATCGAGCCTGCTCGTCGGCGACATGCTCATGTTCATCGGCGGCGGCTCGGCGTCGACAGCCGGCGGTATCAAGGTGACGACGCTCGCCGTGCTGTTCCTCGCCGCGTTCGCCGAAGCGCGCGGTCGCGAATCGATGGAAGCCTTTGACCGTCGCATCCCGTCCGACGTACTGCGCCTCGCGGTCAGCGTCGTGCTCTGGGGCGCGACCACCGTGGCTACAGCGAGCATCATCATCCTGCAGATCTCGAAGGCCCCGCTGGATTTCGTGCTGTTCGAAGTGATCTCCGCGTTCGCCACCTCGGGCTTGTCGACGGGGCTGACATCCGAACTGCCCGATATCGGGGTGTACGTGCTCGCCGCGACCATGTTCTTCGGCCGCGTTGGTACCGTGACTCTTGCGGCGGCCCTCGCTGCGAGCCAGAGTCGCCAGTTGTTCCAGAAAGCAGAAGAGAGGCCCATCGTTGGTTGATCGAATCGCACACGATGCCCCCGTACTCGTCATCGGGCTTGGGCGGTTCGGCGCGGCAACCGCTGGCCAGCTCGACCGGCTCGACCGCGAGGTGCTCGCCGTCGACGCCGACTCCGGGCTCGTGCAGAAGTGGTCGGAGCGGGTCACGCACGCCGTGCAGGCTGATGCGCGGAACATCGATGCGCTCCGCCAGATCGGTGCGCAGGAATTCTCCATCGCCGTTGTAGCCGTGGGCTCGTCGATCGAGGCGAGCGTGCTCATCACCGCGAACCTGGTGGATCTCAAGATCCCGCAGATCTGGGCGAAAGCCATCAGCCAGTCGCACGGCAAGATCTTGTCGCGCATCGGCGCGAACCACGTGATCTACCCCGAAGCCGAGGCGGGCGAGCGTGTCGCCCACCTCGTATCCGGGCGCATGATCGACTTCATCGAATTCGACGACGATTTCGCACTCGTCAAGATGTATCCGCCGAAGCCGATCCGGGGAATCCCGCTCTCGGAGTCACAGGTGCGGCGCAAGTTTGGCATCACCGTCGTCGGGGTGAAAGCTCCGGGCAAGGACTTCACCTACGCGACGCCGGAGACCGTGATCTCGAACCACGACCTGATCATCGTCAGCGGCAACTCGACCGACATCGAGAAGTTCGCGAGCCTGCAGGGCTGACCCGCTGGGGCTAGCCCTCGGAGGTGCCGTCGGGCGCGGTCTGCGTATCCGGAGTCGTGCCGCTGTCAGGCGCGGTGCCATTCGAATCGGGTGCTGTCGGACGCGTACCGGTGCCACCCTTTGGCCCACCCTGCGGTCCGCTGCCTCCCTGGCCGCTGCCGGGGAATCCGCCCTCGCTACCGCCGGGACCGCCCTGGCCGAACTGGCCCTGGCTGGCTCCGCCATGCGAGATGTGCGACCCGACCAGCACTCCGCCCCCGAACAACAGGCCGGCGACTATGACCGAGCCGGCGATGATGCCGCCGATGAGCAGCGGCTTGCGGTTGCGCGGCGATCCGAAGACCGACGACGTCGTCGCCGGCGGCACCGCCGCGGGGGCGACCGGTGCTGCCGCGACAGCAGCGGGTTCGGCTATCGGTGGTGCTGGCGGTGCAAGTTGTTCCGTCGCCGCTGTCGGGGTGACTGCAGGCTGCGTTGGCGTTGCTTCGAGAGGTGCGGGCTCGACGGGTGCGGGCTCGACGGGTGCGGTCTCGTTTGTGACAGGTACGGCGTCAGGTTCCGGTGCAGCGGATGCATCGTTCTTGGTGACCATGGTGCTCTCCATTCCGGCAACCGGCACTCGCCGGTTTTCTCTAGGAATGACGATCCCGAGTTTGGCTATGCGTTCCCTAAGAACCACCCCCAAACTTCGCGTGGATCGGACATTCCCCCCGCGACGGCGCGCGAAGGGCGCCGATCCCCGCGAGGAAGAGGGGTTAGGAGGCAGCCAGCTCTTTGGCGCGAGCGAGGGCGGCTGCGGTTGCGCGGTCGAACAGGCCCGCGAGGTCGGCTTTCTCCAGCTCGGCAACCGCGCGTTCGGTTGTGCCCTTCGGGCTGGTCACGCGGCGACGCAGCTCGGCGGGGTCGACGTCGGATGACGCCAGCAGCTCCGACGCCCCGAGGAAGGTGTTGTTGACCATCAGTGCGGCTTCGTCTGGCGTGAAACCGAGGCCGATGGCCGCTTGGGTGAGTTGCTCGATGAAATAGAAGACGTAGGCGGGTCCTGAGCCCGAGATCGTACTCAGCGCGTCGATCTTGTCTTCAGGCACCACGAGCACTTCGCCGACCGTCGCGAAGACGGCCGAGACGAGATCGAGATCGTCGGCTGTCGACCGGGTCCCAGCGGCGAGCCCGGTCACCGCGCGGCCGACGACGGCGGGAGTGTTCGGCATCGAACGAAGCACGACCGAGGGAACGAGGGCCTCCATGGTGGCGATCGTCACGCCGGCCGCGACGCTGACGACAATGGCATCCGGCTCGAGCGCATCCGCAATCTCTTCGAGAAGGGCGGGAACCATGGCGGGCTTGACACCGATGAGAACTACACGAGCCCCGGCGACCGCGGTGCGGTTGGCATCCGGGTCGATCTCGGTCGCGAGTGACGTGACTCGGTCGCTGGCGAGTGCTTCTGCTTTGGCTGTGCTGCGATTTGTCACGCGGATGCCGCCCTCGACGGTGACCTCCGGACGCACGAGACCGGCCAGAATCGCGCCGCCCATCGAACCGGTTCCGAGAATGGCAATGGAAGGAAGCGTGACAGTCATTCCACCATCCTAGGATTGGGGCATGAGCGCATCGGGTGGGAACAAGGCAATCGTCGCTGCACTACTGGCAAATCTGGGAATCGCGGTCACTAAGTTCGTGGCTTTTGCGTTTTCCGGGTCCAGTTCCATGCTCGCCGAGGGCGTGCACTCACTGGCCGACACCAGCAACCAGGGCCTGCTGCTGCTGGGTGGGCGCCAGTCGCGCAAGAAGGCCGACGAGGACCACCCGTTCGGATTCGGGCGCGAGCGCTACGTCTACGCGTTCGTCGTCTCGATCATCCTGTTCTCTATCGGCGGTGTGTTCTCGCTCTACGAGGGTTACGAGAAGCTTCACGACCCGCACGAGCTGACGAACGCCTGGCTGCCGATCGTCGTGCTGCTCGTGGCGATCTGCCTCGAGGGCTTCTCGTTCCGCACCGCGATCAAAGAGTCGAACCACGTGCGCGGCAAACAGGGCTGGATCCAGTTCGTCCGCCGCGCGAAGGCACCCGAGCTTCCCGTCGTGCTGCTGGAAGACTTCGCGGCGCTGATCGGCCTCGTGCTCGCCCTGCTCGGTGTCGGGCTCACGATCATCACCGGCAACCCCGTCTTCGATGCCATCGGCACCCTCTGCATCGGCGTGCTGCTCGTCCTCGTCGCGATCGTGCTCGGCATCGAAACCAAGAGCCTGCTCGTCGGCGAGGGCGCGAACCCCGAAGACACCACGGCGATCCGCGATGCGATCAACGCCAACCCCAAGGTCGAAGCCCTCATCCACATGAAGACGCTCTACCTCGGCCCCGACGAGCTTCTCGTGGCTGCCAAGGTGGCGTTCGGACGCACCGAGCAGCTCACCGAGGTCGCTCATTCGATCAATGACCTCGAGATCAGCATCCGTGCAGCAGTGCCCATCGCGCGCGTGATCTACATCGAGCCCGACGTCTACCTCGCACCCAGCGCCGACAACCCGTCGACTGATGCGTTTGTCATCAAGGCTGCGGACTAGCTCTCTGCGATCGGGTCGGCGCCTCGCCCGGCTCAGGCCGCACGCAGGGCAGCCGAGACCAGGCGCTCGGCGAGCTTCTGCTCGGCAGGAACCCCGGCGAGTCCGTCGAAGCACGCGAAGAACGCGTGCTGGAACGCTGAGCCGCACAACAGTGCGGCGATAGCGAACGCGTCGGTGTCGCGATCGAGCCGCCCGATCTCGATCTCGCCGTCGAGATAGCGTTCGACGACCTTGACCGGCGACCGGGGTCCGCGTCCTTTTTCGGTCATCCCCTCGCGCCAGGCCACGACGAGCGAGGGGGATCCGAAGATCGACGCCGACAGCGGGAACGTGCGCACGTAGAACTGGATGAGCTGCCGAGTGAGATCCACGAGGTTCTCATCGACATCGCGGCGACCGACCAGGTCATCCGGATCTTCGAGGCCACCGAGGCGCTCCTTGAGCACGGCGATGTAGATCTCCTGCTTGTCGGCGAACGAGCGATAGAGCATTGCTTCTGAAAAGCCGGCCTCTTTCGCAATGAGTTTCGTCGTGGCGTGGGCCAGGCCGCTGGTCTGCATCACGACGGTCGCTGCGTCGAGGATTCTCTCGCGATTCGAGTCACTCATGACCCGAGAGTAGCAGGGTTAGTGAGCGTTCACTAACACCCTGGTTCACCGCTTGCTGGCGAAGAACTCCAGCAGAAGACCGGCGCATTCCTCCGCCTCGACACCGGCGACGACCTCGACACGGTGGTTGAGCCGCCGGTCTCGAAGCAGGTCGTGAACACTGCCCGCAGCGCCGGCCTTTTCGTCCCAGGCCCCGAACACCACTCGCGGAATCCTGGCGTTCAGGATGGCGCCCGCGCACATGACGCACGGCTCGAGGGTGACGACGAGGGTTGCTCCGGTGAGGTGCCAGTCGTCGAGCGCGGCCGCCGCTTCGCGGATGGCAAGCACTTCGGCGTGGGCAGTGGGGTCTTTGTGTAGTTCGCGTTCGTTACGGCCGGAACCGATCCGGTTGCCCTCAGCGTCGACGATGAAGGCAGCGACCGGCACGTCTCCGGTTGCAATCGCGAGTCGGGCATCCGCGATTGCCTCGCGCATCCAGGCCGAATACTGCTCCACAGAGTGCTCCCCGGTCGACTCGTCGGTGCGGCACCCCATCGGTGTCTCGCCTAGATTGAGCCTATGCGTATGAGCGACGGCCGGCCCGACCCGACGGAACCTGGCTCCGATCGCTATGTCGCGTCTCGCACGGCTCCCGTGCTCGCGTCGATCTTCTTCGCGCTGCTCGGGGCGACCCTGCTGGTCGTCGCGGTCGTCGGCTTCATGAACCCGGTGGAACGCGCGAGCAACGAAGACACCGGTGGCCTCATCATCCGTGCCGTCGCGGGCATTGTGCTCGGTCTCGGCGGCCTTGTGATCCTGGTTGCCGCCGCCGGAAATATCCCCGTCGCCCTCGCACGCCGCTTCGAGGTCGACGCGGCGGGCATCCATCTCAGCAGCATTGCCGGACCGGTCGAGCTGGACTGGGACGACATCCGGTCGATCCGGATCCTGGCCAGGACCCGCCAGTCGCTCGGGTACCGGTCTCCACTCGTGCCCCGTTCGGTCAATCGGCGGTCGGCTACCCAGCTCGAATTCACCCTGCGCGACCGCGACGAGCTCGAGTTCGACCAGCCGGCGCTGGAAAAGCTGCGGCTGCGCAGCAACCGGTTCGTGAGCAATGACGGATACACCCACGGTCTGCCGATCCTGACCGAGGCATTCGCCCCGTCGTACGACATCTCCCACTACGCACCGCAACTGCAGCGTGTCCTCGAGAGGCACGCGGGTGAAGCGTATGCCGGCGCGGAGCTGAAGAACTCCGACCCCGACGTAGCCTGACGGTCGTCGGCTCCCATAGATTGAACCAATGCTCATGAACGACGGCCAGCCCGATCCGACCACCGCTGATCACTCGAAGCCGGCGCCGGTGAGCTATCGCGCACCCCGCGCGACTCCCGTGTTTGCAGCGACAGCACTGACTCTGGTCGCAGGCGCGCTGCTGGCGGCCTCGATCGTCGGCTTCTTTCGTCCGATCGACGGCGAGGATGCGGAGCGGGGCACCACCCGGATGCTTGCGGCTGTTCTTCTCGGCGTGGGCAGCTTGGCGTTCATGCTGTGGAGTGCGAACCGCGTCCGCGCGAACCTCATCGAGAGATTCGACGTCGAGTCGGCGGGGATCAGGTTTCGCAGCGCTGCGGGCAACGTGGATCTCGCCTGGGGAGACATCAGTTCGATCAGGCTGGTCGCAGACCTGGGTGAAGCCCTCGGCCACCGGTCGCCCCTGGTGCCGAAGGCGATCCATCGACGCGCGATCACGCGACTCGAATTCACGCTGTACGACGACACCGCTCTCGAATCCGACCAGCCCTTCCTCGTCACACTGCGCCTCACCGGCGCCTTCACCGGCGGCTACACGCACGCTTTCCGGATTCTCGCGGGCGCGTTCGCACCGTCGACCGACATCGCCGACTACGCGCCGGACCTGCAGGATGCACTGCGGACGTACGCGTCGTCGGCCTACGCCGGCGCGCGCCTCCGCCAGTTCTGACCGGGCGTGGGCCGATCCACGGCGATCCTCAACTAGATTGGGGCTATGCGAGTTCACGTTGCCGACCACCCGCTCATCACGCACAAGCTGACCGTGCTGCGCGACAAGAAGACTCCGTCGCCGACCTTCCGCGCACTGGCCGAAGAGCTCATGACGCTGCTCGCCTACGAGGCCACGCGCAACGTGCGAGTGGACGCCGTCGAGGTGGAGACACCGGTTGCAACCGCCAAGGGGCTCGCGATCAGTTCGCCCCGACCGCTCGTGGTGCCGATCCTGCGCGCCGGGCTCGGCATGCTCGAGGGCATGGTCAAGCTCATCCCGACCGCCGAAGTCGGATTCCTCGGCATGGTCCGCGACGAAGAGACCCTGCAGCCGACGACCTACGCCGAGCGCCTTCCGGATGATCTCTCGAACCGCCAGTGCTTCGTGCTCGACCCGATGCTCGCCACCGGGGGCTCGCTCATTGCAGCCATCGACTTCCTGTTCGCACGCGGCGCCGTCGACGTCACTGCCGTGTGCCTCATCGCCGCCCCAGAAGGCCTCGCTGCGGTCGAGAAGGCCATGGACGGACGTGGTGACGTCACGATCGTGCTCGGCGCCCTCGACGAAAAGCTCAACGAGCTCGGCTACATCGTTCCCGGTCTCGGCGATGCTGGCGACCGCCTTTACGGACTCGTCTAGCCCCGCCGCATCCGCCCTTCTCCACCGAACCCCGTCTCCGCCTCGCGCGGTGGCGGGGTTTCTCCATTCCCGCACGTGTCGCCGCTGCTGATGCGCCCGGCCCGCTTGACATTCGGCGGCGGTGTGCAAGATAGTGGGGACATGACCATTCACGCGCACGCCCTGACCTCCATTGGAGTTCTGGGGAACGACGGCCTCATGCTGCCGTCGAGCGCGGTCTGTTGTCGAATGTGTGCCTAACCGGCCAATCCTCGCTGAGATCTTCGTCACGCCTGTGACGCAAGAACTCCCGGATACCTCCTTTCATTACGGAGCTATCCGTTTGCAGTACCTGTCTTAACCGACAGATCACGACAAGACGGATCACACCCTCATCATCAGAGGCCCGTCACCCCTTCCAAGGATTAGACACATGTCTCTCGCAACCATCGATATCGCCCGCCCCAACCACTCATTCGCTGCCGGATCCGCTCGTATCTCACGAGTCGAACAGCAGGTCGACGCTCCCGTTGCTCCGGCAACCGATGCTGCTGCCCCGCGCCTCCGCGCTGTCCCCGCTGGAACCGAAGCCCGCGGCTTCGTGCTCTACGTCGGCGTCGACGAACTCAAGGCGGCCGAAGCCGGAATCGACCTCGGACAGCTCGTCGAACAGCTCAAGCGCCTCACCGGCGAACTCGTGCCGAACGCCGAAACCTACGCAGCAGTCGCGCTTGCTCCCCAGGGAGCCGGCGGCCGCGACGTCGACGTCGTGCGTCTTGCCCTGCAAGACCCGACAGCCCTCGCCAAGCACCGCCAGGTGCCCGAGGCAGAAGCTAAGGCGAAGGGAGGCGTAGTCATCGACATCTCCCGCAAGCGCCTGCTGCTCGACGGCGAGACCGCTCCCCTCACCTACAAGGAGTTCGAACTGCTGCAGTACCTCGTACTGCGGGAGGGACGCACCATCGACCGCGCCGAACTGATCAGCTCGCTCTGGGCTGCCGGAGATGACGAGATCCCGAACGAACGAACTATCGACGTGCACGTGCGCCGCCTGCGCGCCAAGCTCGGAGCATACGAGGACATCGTGCGTACGGTACGCGGCGTCGGTTACCGGTTCGACCGTCACGCAGACGTCTCGATCCGCCACGCATCGACGCCGTCGCCCGACTTCTTCTAGACCCCCCATATACGGCACAAACGCCACTTCTGTCCTTCCGCCACTCCGTTGGCGGGAGGACAGAAGTGTTTTATGGGGCTCGTGATTCGAGTTGAACAGTTCAAATTGAAACGTTTTGTTCAATAGGTGACAGACACCGGCCGGATTCGATAGATAATCTACAAACGTCCAAAAAAGCGGTGGTTAACTTTCAACTAAAAGTGAATCGGGCTTAGCTAGTGTGTTATTTTCTTCAAACCCGATGATTGATCTGTGAGAATTTCACCCGGAATTCCCTCTACCGCAGATTGCCTACCCCGATCCGCAATTGGCGTCCTCTATGACTTCGCTTATCCGTGCCTTCGAGCTCGCACTGAACGTTTTCCCGCAATGTACGGTGGCCAGCTTCTCGCCCGCCGCTCGATCGCGCATCTAGGTGTCTACAAACGTGACTATCTGGCCCGAGAGCCCGAGCCAGCCGAGTGCGTCCGGCTGGACCGATGCCGCTATTGCCGTTCGATCCATCATGGCGATCGACGCCCCGCTGCTGCTGAGCCTTCAGCCCGTCGGCTACGAGCCGATCTACGTCGACATCCGCTACCACGCCTTCGAGTGGTACCGCCCTCTCGCCGATTTCCCGACGACAGCCACCACCGTGCTGGTCGAAACCGAGCCGACAACGAACAATGCACCCCCGCTCTTCGAGCTGCCGGCGCAGAACCTCGACAACCTGCTCTGGACCATCGGGCTCAACGCCTTCGACGGTGCCCCGGCATCCTGGCTGCGCCCCGGTGACCGCTACCGCTTGCGTCGCTGGCCCAACTTCACCGAAATGGACCACACTGTCGAGCACCTGCAGCTGACCGCTATGCTCGGCCAGGCGCACTTGTCCATCGACGAGCTCGCCAAGGCAACCCACGCCCACCATGTGGCAGCCACGCGAATCATCAATGCCTTCAGCCTCATGAACATCCTTGATATCTCGGATGCTCCGGCAGACCCGACAGCGCAATCCGCACCCGCGCCGACCACCAAAATGACCGGCCTCTTCGGACGGCTGCGCAAGAGATTGGGACTGTAGTCCACCATGGCAGAGCACGTCATCCTGTTCGCCGGCCCCATGGGCGCCGGAAAGACCACAGCGATCCAGACCCTCAGTGAGATCGATGTCGTTCTCACCGAGGCCGCCAACACCGAGCGCGATGTCGTCGACAAGGCGACCACTACGGTCGCACTCGACTATGGCGAGATCATGGTCAGCGACGAAGAGAAGGTGCGTCTCTACGGCGTTCCCGGACAGCGCCGCTTCGACTTCATGTGGGAGATCCTGAAGGAACGCGCCGTCGGCATGATCCTGCTCGTCAACAACGACGCAGCCGATCCGATCGCCCTCGCACTGGAGTTCCTCGAGGAATTCAGCGAGTTGAACAACCGCGGTGGCGTGGTCATGGGAATCTCCCGCTCAGATGTAGCCGGCGGCCCGTCGGTCGACGACTACTCAGCGGCCATCCGCGACGTCTACCCCGAACTCGTCGTTCCAGTCTTCACCGTAGATACCCGCAACTCATCACAGATGCGGCTCGCGCTCATGACCCTGATCATGAACATCGAAGCGCGATCCGCCTTCACCTTGAACGGATCCACCGCAGCATGAGCGTCCCCGCCCACAAAGACCAGGCCATCATCGACAACGCGGCCATGGTGTTGACGGAAATGCGAGCCCTCTGCAAGTCGCTCGTCTACGCTGCGCTGCTCACCGATGACGGGTTCGAGGTCGTCAGCCTCCCGAACAGCCGCACCGACGGCAGCCGCATGGCCAGCATGGCCAGCTCGATGCAGGCGCTCAGCGATGCTGTCGCGCGCGAACTCAAAATGGGCACGAGCGAGTACATCATCATCGCGACCCAGAGCGGATACGTGCTGCAGCTGCGCGTTCCGACACAGAGCCTTGTCCTGTCCGCACTTTTCGGAGACGACGAGACCCTCGGAAAGGCACTGTCGATCTCGCGATTGTCAGCGCAGAAGATGTCCGTGTTGATGAACCCTGACGCTGCGTAGCAGCACCTGATGGGCATTTTCAGCAAATTCTTTCCACAACCCGAGTCAGCCCACGAAGCACCCGACTCCCCAGATTCCCCCGCACTGGCAACACCTACCCAACCCACACAATCAAAGGATTCACTCATGGCTAACAACATCAACGAGACCCTCCAGGGTCTTCTCGAGCTCGATGGCGCAATGTGCGTCGCACTCGTCGACGGCGCCTCGGGCATGCTGCTCGGTAAGGCCGGCACCGGCATGGACCTCGACGTTGCTGCAGCAGCAACCACCGAGCTCGTCCGCGCCAAGCTCAACACGATGAAGGCACTCGGCCTCAACGACGCGATCGATGACATGCTCATCACGCTGACCACCCAGTACCACGTCATCCGCCCGCTGGCTTCGTTCCCGCAGGTCTTCATCTACTTCGCCCTCGAGCGCTCGAAGGCGAACCTGGCCATGGCTCGCATCAAGGCGATCCAGGCCGAGTCGCAGCTCGTTCTCTAAGCTCAGCTTCACAGAACGACCGAAGCCGTCCGGATCCGGAATCGCTGGCCCACACCAGCATTCCGGCACCGGGCGGCTTTTTCCGTGCTCGCCCGAGCACCGGTCAGGCCGTCGGATGCCGTGAGTCGTACGCGCGGAATCCGGGGCTCAGCCGAACCAGCACGGTGATGGCAGCAACGATCACGAGTCCGCCCAGAAGGGGCGGGAACCACAGCACCGCGGCCGAGGCGAGCAGGCCGGCATAGAGATCGCCGACGCGCGGCCCACCCCCGACCACGACGGTGAACACGCCCTGGAGCCGGCCGCGCATGTCGTCCGGGGCCGCCGTGAGCAAGATCGTAGATCGGAAGATCGCGCTGACCTCGTCGGACGCGCCAGACCCGGCAAGCGCAACGGCAGCGATCACCAGCGCGAGAACCCGGGGGTCGTCGACCGTGCCCGCTGGCCCGAACACTCCGAACTGGGTGAGCGCGATCACGACGCCGAAGAGAGCGATGAACGCCCCGTAGACAGTGATCGCCCGACCGACAGCGACACCGTGCCGGTGGATGTGCTGTACTGGCCCGCTGAACAAGCTCGCGAGAAATGATCCGACGGCGGTCGCCGCGGTCAGGATGCCGACCGTGACGGGCCCACCGCCGATGACCACCGCTCCGATCGCGGGATACAGCACAATCGGCCGCCCGAATGTCATGGCGATGATGTCGACGATGAAACTCATGCGCACGTTGGGCGCTGTGCGCAGGTAACCCAGCCCGTCTCGCAGCGACTCGAGGCCCGGCCGGACCGCACTGGCGAGGGGAGCGAGTTTCGGCAGAGTCACTATGCCGAGAAAACCGACGGTGAAGAGAATGGCGTCTACGGCAAAAGTCGCGGGAAAACCGACGGTCGCCACCAGCACCCCGGCGAGCGCGGGGCCGATCGTGACCTGCAGGCCGATCGAGATTCCGTTGAGGGCGCTGGCCCGTGACACCAGCTCGGCGGGCAGGATGCGCGGGATCACCGCCGACCGGGTCGCCTGCGAGATGGTCGACGCCATTGTCGTGAGGGTCGTCAGTACATACAGCGGCCAGAGGGGCACGTGCGAGGCGCCGAGGGTGGCCTCGAAGACGGCCATCGTGACGATGCCCAAGATGCTCACCCAACTGACGATGCCGGTGACGATGAGAACCCGGCGCCTGTCGAAGGCATCCGCCAGCATCCCACCCCACAGGCCGGCGACGACCATGGGCACCAGAGCGATTCCGCCGACGAGTGCAACAGCGAGGGTCGACCCGGTGATGTCGTAGATCTGCAGCCCGACGGCGACGAGGGTCAGCTGGGCACCGATGCCGGCGACTGCCGCACCGATCCAGAGGCGGGCGAAAGCGGGCGAGACCCGCAGTGGGGCGAGGTCGACAAAACGACGCCGACGTTCGGGCAGGGGTTCAGGGGTCGGCTCGGAGCCGGAGGAAGTAGCGATGACTTAGGGTACCCTAACTCGAGAGAGGGATCACGCCTCGGCGGCTTTGCGCTGGCGGAACGCGATCATGTTCATTCGGTTGCCGCAGCGCACGCTGCAGAACCGCTTGGAACCGTTTCTCGACAGGTCGAGCACGAGGCCGGTGCAGTCGTCGGCTTCACAGACGCGCAACCGACCCATCTCGTTCATGCGGATGACGTCGGCGAGCGCGAGCGACGCCTCGACCCGGATCCGCTCGGCGAGGGGTGCCTCGGCAGCCGTCGCGTGCATGTGCCAGTCCGAGCCGTCGTGGCGGGTGAGATGCGGAAGGGCGTTCGCCTCGCTGAGCATGCGGTTGACCTCACCGACGGCAGCGTCTCGGTCGAGCGTCCATACCCGGCGCAGGAGCGCCCGGGTCTGTTGCACGTCGCGCAATTCTGCTTCGTCGTGGTCGATGCGTCCCGAATACGAGTACTTCACCAGCATGTCCGCCAGCTGCTCGACCGTGGACAACTCGTCTTCGCCGGTACGCGAGGCACCGGCTTCGGTGTTCGCGAGCGCGGCGACGAAGTCGAGCGACTCTTCTGCGTCGGGAGCAAAATGCATGGGGGCTTCTTCGGGGGCGGGAGCTGGTGTCAGTGGCTAGGCAATTTTAGCTCGTCACCGCACGGGACGCTGCCTGCTGGTTGCTTTCGGGTGCTAGCGTGTGCCGGTCTTTCCCCACCGCCCACCGACAGTCGGACCAGCCATGAGCGATTACGAGCACGCGAACCAGTCGCATGCTCGCGCGCACCGGCCGCGGGAGTGGCTAGCCGCTCTTCCGCTCGTCGTCATCGTGGCCTGGGTCGCCTGGTCGGTTGCGGCGAGTGGCACGGCTACGACCGCCACGGCACCCGCGCCGGCACCCAGTCTCGCCCAGGCGGATGTCGCCCCGGCGGCGCCCATCGCACCGGTCGCCGAGCAGGGGCCGGATACCGAGCGCGGGACGGTTGCCGCGGGCGAGCTCGGCGACTCGGTTGACGCTCGCTCTGCGACCGTCGGGATTGCGGCATCCGCCGATTCCGACTGGCTGCACGCTACAGCGGCGAGTACCGGCATCCCGATTCGGGTGCTGGCGTCATATGCGGGGGCCTCGCTCGAACTGCGTGACGAACAGCCCGGCTGTCATCTGGGATGGACCACGCTCGCTGCTATCGGCAGCACCGAATCGGCGCACGGCACCCTTGGCGGTACAACCGTGCTTCCCGATGGCACAACCAGTCGACCGATTCTCGGCCCGCAGCTCGATGGGTCGGCCTTCGAGCCGATCTCGGACACGGATGGCGGACGCTGGGACGGCGACGAGTCGTGGGACCGCGCCGTCGGACCGATGCAGTTCATCCCGGGCACCTGGTCAGTCTGGGGAGCCGATGGCAACGCTGACGGTGTCGCCGATCCGAACCAGGTCGACGACGCCGTACTCGCCACAGGGCGGTACCTCTGTAACTCCGGCGACCTCTCGACGGGTGCCGGGTGGCAGGCCGCCATCTACTCGTACAACCACAGCGACAGGTACGTGGCGACGGTCTCGGCGACGGCCACTGCGCTCGCCCACTCCTCCCGCACCTGACCAGCCCGGCCCAGTCCAGTCCAGCCCAGTCCAGCCCGGGGCGACATGAGTCCTTCCGCAACTGTTCATCTCCACTCCGCTCACTGGCTGTCCCTTTTGTCACACTCTTGGAGACACACGATTCATTTCTCACCGCGCAGGCGGTGCGGGTGAACTCTCCACCGGGACGAAAGCGGGAAGAAGCCATGCCGTTCTTTCACCGCACGCCGAAAATCGACGAGCCGGATGCCACGCTCGCGCCCATCTACGACGTCGAGCCCGGTGCGGCCACGGCTGTCCCGCTCTCGGCGCCCGAGCTCTCCACTCCCCCGCGCGTTTCCTATCTTCCGGCCGCAACGGCCAATTGGTCGATCCCGCAGACCATCGCCGTCGCCGGCGAATGGCTGGATACCTGCATCGGGCAGTGGACGATCGTCGCGCCCGAGGCGACCGGCTTCGTCGACACCCGTTTGCAGGCCCTCACTCGTCACCACCGGGTCATCACCGCGCAGGCGTTGCTGCGTGACCCGCCGCGCCCGGGCGGAATCCTCGTGGCCTGGCCGGGCGCCGAGACCCTCGGCATCATCTCCGCGGGTAGTGGCGTCGTCACCGCAGACCACCGCCTGTGCATCCTCGAGTGGGGCCAGGGCAGCCGGCAGAGCTCGTGGCTTCGCGCACACCACGGTGTCGACGCGCGTTATGGAATGCCGTATCCGGGGTCCCGCTCCCGGCTCATCCCGTTCCTCGTCGAATCGCAGCTGGTGGAACGCGAGCCGGCGCTGCGCGGGGACGACGAGCAGCGGGCCGAACGCGAGATTGCCGAGGCGTTCGCACGCTTGCAGCGCGAGGGCCACGGCTGTGACCCCGACGGCCTATGGGCCTGGGCGCTCGAGCGCGGGCTCGCGCCGAACCGGGCCGAACTGCTGCGCTCGCGCGCCCTGGAGACACTGGTCTCCCTCGACGCGCTGCCCCGCACCTCGAGTGCAGCTCCTCTCGCGCACAGACGGTAGCGGTCCGCCGATTCCTCGCGCCCAGACCCCCGGGTTTGTGTGTTTTTGCGGGTTGTAGCGCGATTAACCCGCAAAAATGCACAAACCCGCGGGCACGGTCGGGCGTGGCGCTAGGTGAACAGGCCCGCGGCAACCGCGGCGATGATTGCGATCGCGAGGATGCCGAAGGGGATGCCGAGCGCCAGCCAGATCGACCAGGTGCCGCGGGTCTTGGTGGTGCCGGGCGCGCCGATCTCGCCCTGGAACCACTGCGAAGCGGGCGGGCTGTACTCGAGCTCAGGGATCTGGTTCGGCTCGAGTACAGCGATCGCCCGTCCATAGGTGAAGAGGAACGGCATCTCGCACTGGATGTGCACCGGCCGGTCGGCGGGAATCGTGTACCGCTGAGTCCCCCACCCGAGGGCGAAGCGATTTCCATCGAGCAGTACCACCGGCGCGACCCAACTGGAGGCGACGAGAGGCTGCTTGCGTGCGTGCAGGGTCAGCGTGCGCGTAGGAATGGGGGCTGCGGCGAAGTCAGTCATGACCGGGAGTTTAGCGGTGCCGCCGGCGGCGTCACCATAATTACCGGCCCTACTCGAGTTGCCACGGCTTGTGACTGCCGTGGCCCGAGGAATTCGCCACTTCGAGGGCTGGCGTGCGCCACAGCTAGACTTTGGCCATGCTCCCCGCCCGTGATTGATCGGAACCCGCACCCTCGCGGGTGCGCCGTTCTCGATTCTTCTCGCCACCATCCCGGAGCACCACCATGACCTCTTCGCCCG
>Ga0247729_10000095_pt1 | contig 40585 bp, 39 predicted proteins | sample UWRJL133311R2_FD_180958 | JGI IMG/M metagenome (GOLD analysis project Ga0247729, IMG submission 180958) | Plant litter microbial communities from Arlington Agricultural Research Station in Wisconsin, United States - UWRJ-L133-311R-2 | ecosystem: Environmental > Terrestrial > Plant litter >... | reverse complement strand
CAGATAGCCGTGCGCGCCTTCGGAGTGCAGGCTGTCGATCAGCTCGGGCTCGTCGTGCATGGAGATGATGACCACGCGCACCCGCGGGTACTGGGCCCGGAGCAGGCGCACGGTCTGCAGGCCATCCAGCACGGGCATCTGCAGGTCCATCAGCACCACGTCGGGCACGATGCCCTGGTCGAGGTGCTCCAGCAATTCTTGGCCGTCGCCGGCTTCAAAGAGGACTTCCATGCCGGCAAACCCACTGATGAGCGCCCGCAGGCCTTTGCGGAACAGGATGTGGTCGTCGACCACGGCTAAGCGAATTATTTGGTTACTCATAGGGCAGAGACGGAGGGAGTAGATGCAGGTGCCTGATCGGCAGGAAGATACGGAATTGGGAAGGAAATCCAAATACGGCTGCCCGCGCCGGGGGCCGATTCCTGGCGGAGCGTGCCCCGCAGCACAGCTACCCGGCTGCGCAGATTGGTGAGTCCCAGGCCGGTACGGGCACCGGGCACGGGCGTTACGTCGCTGGCGGCTGGGTCGAAGCCCACGCCGTTGTCGAGGTAGTGCAAAGAAAGATAATCGGGGCCAAAGTCGACGCTGACGCTGATGGTTTCGGCGTGGGCGTGGCGCAGGCCGTTGCCGAGCAGTTCCTGCACCACCCGGTACACAATCAGCTCCCGCTTGGGGTCGAGGCGGCGGGGCTGACCGAGTTGCTCAATGGAAACGTGCGTGGGCCCATCGGCGGGCACGGTGCGGGCTAGTGCGTCGAGGGCGAAAGGCAAGCCAAACTTCTGCAGGGCGGCGGGCAGCAGGTTGCGCGAAATGCGCCGCACCTCGCTGATGGCCTGGTCGAGCAGGGCGGTGGCCTCCTGGGTCAGGGCCGGCTGTCCCAGTGTGCTCAGGTGCAGCTTCACGATGGCTAGCGTCGTTCCCACGCCGTCGTGCAGATCGGCGGCGATGCGGCGGCGCTCTTCTTCCTGGGCCAGCAGCGCAGCTTCGAGGGCCTGCTGCTGGGAGGCGTCGCGGACCTGGCGCAGCTGTTCCTGCTGGCGCAGCAGGCGGCGCTGGTAGCGCAGCACAAACGCGACGATGCCCAGCGCTAATAGCAGCAGTACCGGCGTGGCCAGCATCACGGGAAGGAGCCAGCCGTTCATAGGCGCGAGGGAACTTGGGGCGTCTGGCCGGCATACCAGAACGCCAGGGCGAAAAGACTGTACTGGACCAGATTCACGATGGAATTGATAGTGTAAATGACCCGGTTGCCCGCGTAATCATTGGTGGTAAGAAAGTGGTTGATGAAGACGTACATCAGTACCGTACCCGAAAAGTACAGCACCACGGCGGTACTCACCAGAAATAAAGGGTCGCGCTCCAGGCGGACTACCTGCAACTCGTTGAGCAGCTGTTCGAAATAAAACAGGGCCAGCGTAATCAGCAGGGCGCTTTGCAGCACGTGGGTGTAGGCGTTGACCCGCTGGATGCCTTCCAGATACAGCGTGTCGCAGATGGCGAAGAGCGTGAAGAGCGGGGCCGCCCAGATGATGAGGCGAGGCAGGAGCGGCAGCCGCAGGGTGAGATAGTAGATGCGCAGAAAAAACAAGGTTTGGATGATGGAAAACCCGTGCCAGACCACCAGGCCCCACTGCGGCCAGTAGAGTTGCGCCAGACTGGCCGTCAGGAGCGTGGCTTCGGCTACCACCAGGTACACGGCCAACAGCCGCAGCGCCGGCGAGAGGAGCGGCCACCGCCAGCCAGCCAGACCGAGCGGAAGCAGTACGAATACGTTGGCTATCCGCTCCAAGTAATCAGCAAGGGTAACCAGCCAGGGAGCAATAGGCATAAGCAGCGTGGTGGGAGCACGAGAGTAGCACGGGAATTTTGCAGCTGTATTATACGAATATAACCTGGAATTTAACGTAGATCTGTACTATTGCCGCGCGTCTTATTTTCGGGGACGGGCAAGTGCCGGCCCGGCTTGCGGACTCGCCCGGCGCCAGGATACGGGAGCTAGGCGAGGGGCAACTCGGGGTTGGGCCGCCGGTTGGCATGCCAGAGCGCCAGGGTCAGAAAAGCATTGAAAACAATGAGCAGCACCGCCTGGATGATGTACATCGTCCAGATCTGGTTGGTTTGCAGGCGCCGCTGCATGCTGCCTTCCAGCAGGAATATCATAATAGTGCCCGCGTAGTAGAGCATCACGCCCACGCTGACCAGGAACATTGGGTCGTGCTCCAGGCGGATGGTGTGCAGCTCCCGGAGCAGCTGTTCGAAATACAGCAGCGCGAAAGCTAGCAGCACGAACGTCTGAATAGTGTGGGTGTAGCCGTTCTGGCCGCGCCAGAAGCCGTGCCAGTAGGCGGCCTCACCCACGAACACGACCATAAACAACCCCAGCGCCGCCAGCAGGAAGCGGCGGGTGCGGGGCGCGGGCAGCGCGTGCCAGTAGGCCCAGGCCAGTACCAGCGTTTCGATGAGCGGCACGAGGTGCAGGTAAGCAATGTTGTTGCGGAACACGTAGCGCCCGACTTCGGCCAGCAGGCCCATAATACAGCCCGGCACCAGCGCAAACCACAGCAGCGGCCGGTAAGCCGGCGCGAGGCTCGCCCAGCGCCACAAACCCACGGCCAGCGGAATCAGGAAGGTGAGCAGCGAAATAATGTTTAGCTTCTTCGCCAGCTCCGCCCACCATACGATATCAGAGGTTGGCATAAGGGCACTGGCAAAGGCGGAAAAGAGTGAAATAGGCGGGGTAGGAGGCGGGCACGGCAATGAAAAAACCAGGCTGCGGCAGCCTTAGTAGTTAAGCTGGTTGGACTGGTCCTGCTTCAGTCCGGCGTTCAGAAAGGCCAGCGTCAGAATGGCGTTGAAGACCATGAGCAGCACGAACTGAATGCTGTACATCATCCAGACCTGGGTGAACTGCTTTTGGGCGTACATGGAGTCTTCCAGGATAAAGACCATCAGGCAGCCGGCGAAGTACAATAGCACGCCCACGCTGACCAGGAACATTGGGTCGTGCTGCAGCTGGATGTTGCGCAGCTCCTGCAGGGTTTGCTCGAAGTACAGCAGCGCGGCCCCGATGAGCAGAATACTTTGCGCGATGCGGGCGTACGTGTTGGAAGCATAGATGCCCCGCAGATATACCACCTGCACCAGGGCCACCACCACAAACAGCAGAATGGCCCAGGCAAACAGCCGGCGCACGGTGGCAGAGCGAAACGACAGGTAAAAAGCCCAGCTCAGAAACAGCGTTTCTGCCCAGGTGGTCAGGTAGATAAAGAGCAGGTTGTTATGCCACACCACCCGGCTGATTTCGGATAGGGCATTGAGCAGGCAGCCCGCAATGACGACAAACCAGACCAGCTTCTTGTGGGCGGGCGTAAGGTGCTGCCAACGCCGGAGGCCGACCACTAGTGGAAACAGGTAGGTGAGCAACGAAAGAATATTCAATTGCTTGGCAACCTGTACGATCCATCCGGCCTCCGGCATTGGCATACCCGCGTTACTTACAGATTCAGGGGGCTGGCCGGGGCGCAGCACGGCGGGCACGACGGACCAGTGGCCAGAATGGCCTTGTCGTACATGTCGTTTTCGTCGGCCTTCACGCCCACGATGACGAAGCTTTGGTTGCCGGCGTCGTCCAGCGCGTTGTAGATGCGGATGCCCACGTACTCCGCGCCGCAGTCGGCCACCAGCTCCTTGAGCTTGTCCTTGCCAAAAAACTGGGCTCGGAATTCACCCGGATGTGCTTCCTGGTAGGCAGTGGTCATGGGAGCCGCCTGGTCTTTATCAATGATTGTTCCTTCGGAGCCGTCGAACGCCATAATAGAGTGTGTAAGAAGTTGAAAAAAGGATGGAATGGATTGGACAAATCTGCCTCATTATTGAGGCGTTCAAATATAGGGTAATGAATTAGGGATGCAAGCAGCCTACCGCAGCTTTGCGCCAGGCTGGCCGGCGGCCTACTTGGCTCACTGGCCGGCGGCTTCCTCGAAACCTTCGGCAGCGTCCTCGTCTTCCAGGCTTTCGAACACCTGCTCAATCGTGGCTTCGGCGTTGCGCAGCTTCTGGCGGCACAGTCGGATCAGCTCAGCGGAGCGCTGCACGCGGGCCGTCAGGTCGTCCACATCGACGGTATCGGTTTCGAGGGCGCGCAGAATGGTTTCCAGCTCCTCAATGGCCTGGCGGTAAGTGGTGTCGTTCGTCATTCGGAAGAAAGGGGAGAAGCGGAGGAAATAATATCCGGCACCTGCCGCGCCGTAATCTGCGCCGTTAGCGTGACGGCGGGCAGCACCAGCCGCACCGCGTCGCCGGGCTGAAGCGCGGGGGCGTCGGGGGCGGCCAGCAGCTGCACGTAGCCGTGGCGGGCCAGCGTGGCCGGCTCAGGCAGGGCGGCTGCATCAAGCGTGAGCAGGTGCAGCCGGGCGCGGTGCAAAAGCCGCTCGGCGGCCAGCTGCAGCTGGTAGTGGTGACGCAGCAGGTGCTCGCGCCGCCGCTGGTGCCGCCGCCGAAACCGCTGGGTGAGTTGCCGGCCCAGGGTGCGCAGCCGGGCTTGTTGCCCGCGCAGGCTGCGGCGGGCGGCCCGGGGCAGCGCGTGGCCGAGGTGCGCCAATTGCCGCTGCTGCTCCCGCACCTGCCGGCGCGGAGCCACGGCGGCCACCCGCAGCTGCTGGTGCAAGGTGGCGCGGTGCTCGGCCAGCTGGTCTTGGGCCGCCTGCCGGGCGTGGTCGGTGAGGCGGCCGAGGTAGGTATGGGCCAGCTCCAGGTGCTGAGCGGCCAGCTGCCGCGTCTGCTCTGCGTAGCCCCCGAACACGGCATCCAGCCGGGCCAGCCGCTCGGCCAGGAAGGCCGCCACCGCCGTCGGGGTTTTCAGAGCCGTGTGGGCGGCCAGGTCGATAACGGCCTCGTCCCGCTCGTGCCCGATGCCGGTCAGGATGGGCAGTGGAAACGAGCCGACGGCTGCTGCCAGCCCGTAGTCGTCGAAGGCCAGCAGGTCGGTTTTGGAGCCGCCGCCGCGGATGATAACCACCGCGTCGAACGTGCGGCGGCGGGGCCGGATCAGGTCGAGGGCGGCCAGGATGCTGGCCGGCGACTCGGTGCCCTGCATGGCGGCCGGAAACAGGCTGACGGCAAAATCGTAGGGTGACTCGCTGAGCTGCTGCACGAAATCCTGGAAGCCCGCCGCCGTCGGCGACGAAATAACGGCCAGCCGCTGCGGCCCCAAAGCCAGGGTCAGCTGCTTCTGCCGCGCCAGCAGGCCCTGCGCTTCCAGCTTGCGGATGGTGGCCAGCCGCTGCCGAGCCAGCTCGCCCACGGTGTAGGTGGGGTCAATGGTCAGCACGTCGAGGCTCAGGCCGTACTGCTCGTGAAACTTCACCTGCACCCGCAGCATCAGCTTCAGGCCGATGCGCAGCTCCTGACCGGTTTGCTCCTCAAACGCCGGGGCCAGCTGCTGGTAACGCTGGCTCCAGATAGTGGCCCGGGCCTGGGCCTTGAGCTGCGCCCCGCGGCCCGTCACGTGCTGGTCAGTGAGCACGAGGTAGCAGTGGGCGCCGTCGAAGCGGGGCAGGGTGAGGTCGGCAATTTCGGCCACTATCCAGTAGGAGTCGGCGAAGCGCGTTTCGAGGGCCTGACGCACGCGCACCAGCAGCTCCGCCAGGGGCAGCGGAGCCGGGGGCAGCGACGACGGCAGGCCCGGCTCCGGGCGACGATTAAACAACGGCGGCATAAGCGGCAAGGTACATAATTCGGTGCGGCAGCCCTAGCGCCGCCGCGTGCAACGGTGGCCGAAACCCCGCGTCTTTGGCCGTGCTTCCGAGCGGCTAACGGCCAGTCGGCGCGGTACTTCATCTCCATAACCAGCGGATGGGTACTTGGGTTAAAAGAGTCGTTCCGGCAGCGTACGACTCTCCTTGACAAGCTTGCTAGCCCAGCCCGCGCCGGCCGGACTTTGCATTTTCACTTACCTTCCCGCCCCAATCTCTTTTCTACTCAACCACCGTTTATGAAAAACCGAAACCGTCTGACCCTGGCGGCCATGGCCGCCGCGGGCCTGACTCTGGCGAGCTGCGCCTCGAGCAAAACGCCGGCCGCTACTACCGCCACCGCGCCCACTACTGCCCCTGCCACCGCCGTGGCGGCTACCGAGGAGCCCGTGGTAAAAGGCGTCGGGCTGAACGTGGCCAACATCGACCAGTCGGTGCAGCCCTGCGACAACTTCTTTCAGTACGCTTCTGGCAACTGGTTGAAAAACAACGCTATTCCGGCCTCCGAGACCAGCTGGGGCAGCTTCAACGAGCTGATCAATAAGAACCAGGCCGTGCAGCGCCAGATCCTGGAAGAAACGGCCGCCATTACCGGGGCCGCCAAGGGCAGCAACACCCAGAAAGTCGGTGACTTCTACGCCTCGGCCATGGACTCGGCCGCCATCGAGAAGGCCGGCATCGAGCCGCTCAAGCCCGAACTGGCCCGCATCGACGCCATCAAGGATCTGAAGGGCCTACAGGTGGAGCTGGCGCACCAGCAGCAGATCAGCACCGGCTCAGTGTTCAGCATGGGCGTGGGGCAGGACGAGAAGAACAGCACCCAGTATGCCGTCCAGATCTACCAGGGCGGCCTGCGCCTGCCCAACCGCGACTACTACCTGAAAACCGACCCGCGCACCAAAGCCGTGCAGGCGGCCTACGTGACCTATATCACGAACGTGTTCAAGCTGATGGGGGAAACGCCGGCGGCGGCAGCTAAGAACGCGGCCACCATCATGCGTATCGAAACGCGGCTGGCCAAGGCCTCGAAAGGCCCCGTAGAGCTGCGCGACCCCAACGCCAACTACAACAAGATAACCGTGACGGAGCTGCAGAAGCAGTATCCAAACCTGGGCCTGCCCGTGATTCTGGCGCAGAATAAGCTGGGCGCGGCCAAGTCGGTTATCGTGGGGCAGCCGGCATTTCTGAAGGAAGCCAACATGATGTTGAAGGCCGAGCCGCTCAGCGACTGGAAAACCTACCTGCGCTGGCACCTTGTCTCGTCGGTGGCCGGGGCGCTGCCCAAGGCCTACGTGGACGAAAGCTTCAAATATAGCCAAGTGCTGACTGGCGCCAAGCAGATGCAGCCGCGCTGGAAGCGGATGCTCCGCTCGACCGACGGCGCCCTAGGCGAGGCCTTCGGCCAGGTGTACGTGGAGCGCGCCTTCACTCCCGAAGCCAAGCAGAAGGCTATGGAGCTGGTGAATAACCTGAAGGCCGCCTTTGCCGAGCACATTCAGCAGAACACCTGGATGAGCGCCGCCACCAAAGCCGAAGCCCTCAAGAAGCTCAATGCCTTCACCGTCAAGATCGGCTACCCCGACAAGTGGAAGGACTACTCGGCCCTGACCATCTCGCGCGAGTCGTACCTGAAAAACGTGCTGGCTTCCCGCGACTGGGCCTCGAAGGATGAGAACAAGAAGCTCGGCCAGCCCATCGACCGGAACGAGTGGGGCATGACGCCGCCCACGGTGAATGCTTACTACAACCCGCCGATGAACGAAATCGTGTTTCCGGCCGGCATTCTGCAGCCGCCCTTCTACGACCCCAAAGCCGATGACGCCGTGAACTACGGCGGTATCGGCGCCGTTATCGGCCACGAAATGACCCACGGCTTCGACGACCAGGGCCGGCAGTACGACGCCGAAGGCAACCTGCGCGACTGGTGGACCAAGGAAGACGCCGACAACTTCACCAAGCGCGCCGACCTCGTCGGCCAGCAGTTCGACGCCTTCACGCCCTTCGACTCGGTGCACGTGAACGGCAAGCTCACGATGGGCGAAAACCTGGCCGACCTGGGCGGGCTCAACATTGCCTTCACCGCCCTGCAAAAGGCGCTGACGGGCCGGCCGAAAGTTAAAATCGACGGCTTCACGCCCGAGCAGCGTTTCTTCCTGTCGTATGCGCAGGTGTGGCGCACCAACCAGCGCCCCGAGGCCATGCGCCAGCAGATGCTCACCGACCCGCACTCCCCGGCCGAGTACCGCACCATCGGGCCACTGCAGAACATGCCCCAGTTCTACGAGGCTTTCGGCTGCAAGGAAGACGCCATGATGGTACGTAAGCAGGAAGCCCGCGCCAAGATCTGGTAAGTGGTAAGATCGTGAAATGGTGAGGTGGATGTTCAATCCGCGCAGGACTGCGCCACTGGACTAAAAACTCACCATCTGGCCACTTTACCTCTAAAAAAGGCGGCCCGCACTGTGCGGGCCGCCTTTTTGCGTATTGCCGGTATCTTTGGACTGAACTTCACTTTCCTGCCGTGCAAAAAACGCTGCGTCTTTCGTTTGTATTGGTTCTGCTGGCCGCGGCTGGCTGCAATGAGCCCAGGCCCGCCGCGCAGGAGCAGGCCACTGGGCCCGCCGGCGTAGCCGCGGATCCGGCCGTAGCGCAACTGCAGCAACAAGTGGGGGATGCTAAAGCCGGCGATGTGTACGTGGTGCAATTTCAGCCGTCGGGCGGGGCGGCGAAGCGATACTTCTTCTACCACTTGTTCCGAGTCGCGCCCGACAGTTTCTACCTGCACCCGGCCCGCAAGGATGCCCCCGAGGCCACCGCCGACCTGACGCAACCCGACTATCAGGCCTCGGCCGCCACGATGGTGTATACCCGGGCCGAGCTGACCGAGCTGCTGCACGAGCAGCCCGGCGACGTGAATAAGGCGAAGCTGGTGCAGGTGCGGCGCGCCGAGTAAGGTGCGCTACGGCACTACTTCCACCTTAATGGCCACGTCCTGCTTCGGCCACTTGTCGGTGCCCACGGGCTCGGCGGCAATCTTGTCGATAACGTCCAGGCCTTCCACCACTTCGCCAAATACCGTGTACTTGCCATCCAGGGAAGGCACGCCGCCAGTGGTGGCGTAGGTTTGCTGCTGGGCGGGCGTGAGCCGGCGCCCCGCCATGGCCGCCGACTGGTCGGGCGTGAGCTTTTCGCCCTGCACGAAGTAGAAGTCGGAGTTGGACGACAGCTTGCCGGGGTTCTTATCGTCGTCGTAGCGGGCCATGCCCAGGGCGCCGCGCTTGTGGAAGTGCTGAGGCCGGATTTCGGGCGGCAGGCTGTAGCGGTTGATGCGGATGGTGCGGTGGTCGGAGCGGCCGCCCTGAATGGCAAAGCCGTTCACCACGCGGTTAAACACGGTTTCGTCGAACACGCCCTTGCGGGCCAGCAGCAGGAAGTTGGCTTTGTGCACCGGCACGTCGTCGTAGAGCTTTACCCGCATATCGCCTAGGCGCGTGTGCAGAATAACCTCCGAGGCGGGATACTGCTGGCCATACTGCGTGAGCAGGGCGGTGGCGTTGCTGTCGGTGAGGGCCGAAAGGTCGGGGCCGGGTACGGGCGCGGCGGGGGGCGGCGGAGTGGCGGCCGGCTGTTCCGGCTGCCCGCAGGCCGCCAGCAGCGCCAGCCCGAGCAGCGGCAGGGTAAGGAATTTCATAGCGCAAAAAAACGAGGAAAAACGGAGCCGCGTCCACCGGCCCGATCCGGCCGCCGCGGGCCCCTAAAGCAGCGAGGCTGCCCCCGCAGTGGGAGGCAGCCTCGTTGTACGGCGGAGCGGCAGGAGTGGGGCTAGTTCCAGCCGTCGTTTCCCTTTTTCTCCTCCTTCTTTTTCTTTTCTTTCACCTTCTTGGAGCCTTCCTCCGTCTTGGTCTTCACCTTCACTTTTTCCGGCGCGGCAACGGGCGCGGCGGCGGGGGTTGCAGAGGGGCTTGCGGCGGGAGCCGGTGCGGCCTCTTCCAGGATAGGTGCCATGTCCTTGGCCGAGTTGATCTGGTCAACTCTTTCCACGGCTTTTTCCTTGTGCGTAGCCAGCAGCAAGTCCTGGGTCTGCAGCTCGTTCTTGCTCCAGGCCTTCAGGTCCGCGTCCAGCTTCTCCTTTTCCTCCTTCGAGGGCTTCTTGCTCAGCAACCCGTCTAGGTCAGGCTTGCCGGCATCCTGCCAGGCCGTCAGCCACATCGAGGCCACCAGCGTGGGCGCCAGCTTGAGGCGGAAGGCTACCTCGCCGCCTACTTCCTTGTGGTAAGCATCGGCGAAGGCGTCGGAGTAGGAGCGGCGGGTTTTGCCGAACTTGTGGGAGAAGACGTACTTAGTTTCGGGCGTGAAGGTGCGGCCCACTTTCTCCTCCTTGTCGAAGGTGTCGCCCAGGAAGCCGTACGACTCCTGAATCGCCTGCCACACGGCGCGCTGCGGGTCTTTCAGGTACTCGCCCTTCTCCGAGTCGAGCTTCCAATCGGCCAGGTGGCGCTCCGGCAGCTTCGATTCCCAGAGGCTGTGCAGGCCTTGCTGGTTGGTGAGCTGCCCGTCGTAGTTGATGGTAGTGTGCAGCGGCACGTAGGCGTCGGCAACGTAGTGGCCCAGGTCGGCGGAGAGCTTCACGATGGCCGCCGTATCCCGCTGGCGGAAAGCCTCGGTGAGCTTGTCCTTCACGTCGATGATAACCCACGGCACGGTGCCGTACTTGCGCAGCGTATCGGCCGAGTACTTGGCCGTGGCCTTTTCCCAGGTCTTGGGCATCATCCCGAAGGGGTCGTCGCCGAAGTGGTCCATGTCGATGAAGTGCTTGGTAGCCTCCGTCGGGTCGTCGTCGCGCCGCTCGTCGGGGGCGGTGGAGAGGCGCACCAGTTCGGGCAGGTGGCGGAAGTAGAAGCCCTGCATGGCCTTGGGCAGGGCGTATACCGCTATCTGGTTAATGGTTCGGTGGGCAAGAAACCCCCAGCCGGGCGCCAGAAAAGGACACAGCAGCACCAGGGCCAGCAGAAATAACCGTTTTGTCATGACGAAGGAATAAGCAGCCAGAAGTGGACCCGCGAAGTTCGGGATTTTACGGTTGGTTTTTGGCTATTCGTCTTCGGTTTTTAGGCCGTGCCGGTGCGGCCAGCCGGTGCCCGGCAACCGCAGCAGCCCTACCTTTAACCAGTATTCTGGTTATTCTTCCGGAAATCCAACGTCGCGGCTCAGCTGGCCAAAAGCAAAAAACGAAAATCAAAAACGAGGTCATGGCCCTGATTTCCAAGAAAAAGCTGCACTACCACATCCGCGAGCCGCTGCGCGAGTACCTACGCCACTACGACCGCGAAACGCCGCTACCGGTCAGCTACCGCGACCTGCGCCAGATCGGGGGCTCGTTTCCGCTCTTCGACCGTAAGGGCCACGACACGCTCTGGGAAACCGTGTTCTACGAGCCCCAAGCCCTGCGTGAGCTCAGCACTGGCCTCACGCAGGTGTACGCCCGACTCAAAACCGGCAGCGACCTGTCCTTCACCGAGCACCTGCTGGCCGACCGGATCGACTACTGCCGCTTCGGCAACTCCAACCCGTTTCGGGTGCGCGTGGTGAATCTGCTCAACGACAACCACGACTACTTCTACGTGAAGCAGGCCGACGCCTCGCGGGTGTACGGGCTGGAGCTGGAGCACCTGCTCTCGCCCAACCGCCTGAGCTACCTCGTGCACGGCGACACGCTGGTGGAAGAGCACATTGCCGGCATCCCCGGCGACGACTTCATCCGCACCCGCCTGCCCCAGCAGCACTTCAACCAGGTGCGTATCGCCAAGGAGTTCGTCAAGTTCAACGAGCGGTGCTTTGCCCGCCTGCTCGGCGACATGCGCTCCTACAACTACGTTATCGTGGTCACGCCCGACTTCGAGGACGACCAGTACCGCGTGCGCGCCATCGACTTCGACCAGCAGAGCTACGAGGGCCGCAAAACGATGTACCTGCCCCAATATTTCAAGGACAACCTGCCCGTTATCGAAATGTGCAGCCGGTTTCTGAAGCCCGAAGCCATCCGCCAGTACCAGACCGAGGAGCGGGTGCTGATGATGCGCCGGGTGCGCCGGGGGCGCTCCCGCCTCAAGGCCCTGATGGACTGCATGCGCCACGACGAGTTGGCTCCCGCCGCTAAAGTCGACCAGCTCAAGGCTGAGCTCAACCAGCACCACCGCACCACCGCCTTCACCCGCTGCGACAGTATGGGCGACTTAGTGCGGCAGAACCTGATGCTGATGCTGGGTCCGGCGCAGGACCATTAGCGGTTGGCTCAGCCTTTGGTCGAAAGAGGCGTGTTCATGGCCAGCTGCTGGCGCTGTTCGAGCAACTGGCCGAGCTGGGCATAGATAAAGTCGGCGGCTAGCAGGCCGAGTTTCTCGGGAATGCCCTTCAGCTCTTCGCGGTACTCGTGGGCACGGCCTTCGAAGAGGATGGTAACGAAAATGGTGCCCACCGGCTTCTGGGCATGCTCCGAGGCCCCCGGCCCGAACAGTCCGGTCACGGCCACGCAGACGTCGGCCGAGGGCAGCAGGCGGTGCAGACCTTCCACCATTTCGTTGGTGGTCTGCTGGCTTTCGGCCGAGTACTCGGTCAGGGTTTTCTTCTTCACGCCCAGCAGCCGCTGCTTGGCCTCGGAATGATACGTCACCACTGAGCCCAGCAGCACTTCCCCGATGCCCTCGGTCGGGGCCAGTTGGGCCGCTACCAGGCCGCAGGTGCAGCTTTCGGCCAGTACCAGCGTGAGCTTCTGTTGCAGAAATTGCTTAACGAGGGCATTCAGATCGGGGAGTTTCATAGCGTGAGAATGAGGGCGGCAGAAGGAAGGAAATTGCTTCGCATACGCCGCCGCGCCGCCCGTGGGTTGCATTTATCAGGGCGGCCTGGAAAACAATAATTATCAAGCTGAACCGCTAGCAGAACCGTAGCAAGACGCTTTTTTTACGCCGCCCGCCGCTTTACCAGCCGCCACACCGGGTAGCTGCCCGCCACCAGGCCCACGGCCAGCAGGGTGTTGCCCGGCTCGGCCACGGCGTTGCTCACCAGAAACGCCCCCGACCCCAGCAGCGCCACCCAGGTCGTGACGGGGTAGCCCCAGGTGCGGTAGGGGCGGGGCAGCTCGGGCGCGGTCCGGCGCAGCCACAGCACCGCCGCGAAGCCCACCGCGTAGTAGCTTACGAACAGGATACTCGTCACGGCTAGCAGCTGCTCCGCCGTGCCCGTGGCCATCAAAGCGGCGGTCAGCAGCACGGCTACCAGCAGGGCCGAGCGGGGCGTGCCGGCCTTGTGCACCCGCGCTAGGGGCCGGGGCAGCAGTCCGTCGCGGCCCAGGGCAAACAGCACCCGTGTCGCCATCAGCAGCACCGAGTTGAGCACGCCCAAATGCCCTAGCACGGCCACGGCCAGCATGGCGCGCCGGCCCCAGGGCCCCAGCAGCCGGTCGGCCACTTCGGCCAGGGGCAGCTCGGCGGTGGTAAGCTCCTGAAAAGGCAGCGCGTGCAGCAAAGCCGCGTTCAGCAAGGCGTAGGTCAGGATGACAAGGGCCACGCCGCCCAGCATGGAGCGAGGCACGGCGCGGGCGGGGTCGTGGTCTTCCTCGGCAAAATAGATGGCCGCGTACCAGCCGTCGTAGGCAAAGATGACGGCCTGAAACGCCACCACCAGCGGCAGCAGCCCCCGGCCGGCCAGCGGACTGCTCAGGGCCGGGGCCGCCGGCAGCCACCAGCTGCCCACCAAAATTATTAGTAGGGCCCCGGCCACCAGCAGAGCCGTCAGCTCCTGGGCGCGGCTGGCCTCGCGCAGCCCGCGCCATTGAATCAGGCCCAGCACGGCTACCGAGGCCAAACTCACCGTCCGCTCGTGGCCGGCAAGAGTGGGAAACAGCAGGGTCACGTAGGTGCTCATCATCAGCGTCACCAGCGCGGCCGTTACGCAGCTGCTCACCCAGTCGCCCCAGGCTACTACCACCGCCACAAACTCGCCGAAGGCGCGGTGGGCGTAGCCGTACCAGCCGCCGGCCTGGGGCAGCATGGCCCCCAGCTCGGCAATGGCGTTGGCCCCCAGCAGCGCGTAGAGCCCGCCGGCCAGCCACACCAGCAGCACGCCATCGGCTGAGCCCACGGCCTCGGCCACTTCCCGGGGCGAGCGGAGCACGCCGGTGCCGGTGGTGCCGCCTACCACCACGGCCAGGCCAAAGCCCAGCCCCAACAGGCGCAGCAAACGAGACGAGCGGACGGGAGCAGGAGCGGAATCTGGCGCGGTAGGCATAAGTAGCAGCGGCGTATCAAGGACGAGCGGGGCCAAGATACGGCGCAAACAAACGCTGCATGCCGCGTATTATCGGCCGGAATCTGTACCTTCCCGCCCCGGTGGCAACGCCCACCGCTCCTTAGTTTACTTCACCTTCTACCTCGTTCCCATGGCTACTCCCGAAGAATTCGAAGCCGCGGCCGCCCGCGCCCAGCAACTGCCCACTAAGCCCAACAATATGGTGCTGCTCCAACTCTACGCCCTCTACAAGCAAGCCTCCGAAGGCGACGTAACCGGTGACCGGCCCGGCGGCTTCGATTTCAAAGGCATTGCCAAATATGACGCCTGGGCTGGCCTGAACGGCAAAAGCCAGGACGACGCCCGCCAGGAATACGTAGACCTGATCAATTCCCTGTTCCAGGGCGCCTAGCCTACTCCGCTGTCATTGCGAGGAGGGACGACGAAGCAATCCGTCCTCTGAAATGTGAATAGCTCCTTTTCAGCAAAAAGCCCCGGCGTACGCATACGCCGGGGCTTTTTCGATTAATAAGGCTTGGCGAGGCTTAGCTTACCTTAGGAGCGGGCAGGTCGAAGGCTTCGGCTACGTGCTCGAAGTGGCCTTTGTGGGCACCGTCGCAGAAGGGCTTGTTTTGGGAAAGTCCGCAGCGGCAGATGCTGATTCGTTCCCGGCCGGCGAGGCCGTAGGGCTGGCCCTGGGCATCCACGAGTTCGAAGTCGCCCTCCACGCGGAGGGAGCCGTTGCTGAGTACGGTAAGTTTGGTAGCAGCCATAATGAAGTGGTCTTGGTGAGATTTGATTAGCGGGGGAGAATACCGGTCGGGCCCGTAGCCGGCGGCTAGCGGCAGGAATTGCCCGAGCAGTTCATGGGCGTATAAATGGCCGAAAACATCAACCAAGCGTTGTTTTCGTACTTCCACATCAGCCAGTACTTGCCGATCAGGCGGTTTTTGCTTTTGTCCTGGGTGTCGGTCCAGGCTTCGGCCCATTCGCCGGTTTCGTAGGCCACGGTGCCCAGGTCGCTGACTTCGGTGGTCTGGCTGCGGTTCATCCAGGTGATGTCAGGGCGCTGGCGAAACAGCTGCCGGAAGCCCTGACGCACGGTGGCCGCGGTGGTCTGGCTGCCGCCGACGGTATTGAGCGTGAAGCCGGGGTGCAGTAGGCCGGCCAGGGCCGTGGTGTCGCGGCTGTTGAAGGCCCGGTTCCAGGTGGCGCTGCGCGCCTGGATCAGCTCCAGGTGCTTTTGCTTGAGAATCTGGCCGAAGCTGACGTGACTCAGCAGCACTAGGGCGGCCCCGGCCAGACGGGCCGGGGCGGAAGAAGTAGAAAGGCGCATGCGCGGAAAAACTAGGGAAAAAGGAAGCGCGGCAAGCCGAACACTCCGCAATTACGCAAGTTCTTTGCGCATCACGTAATCATTCATCCAATACGGTCCGATGGCAATGTCGACTTCCTGGTGCCGGTGGAAGCCCTGGTGCTCGTAAAAGGAGATGGCCGGGTTACGACGGTTCACGTTCAGCTCCAGCGCGTGGCCCCCGGCTTGCAGCACCGCTTCCTCCACCGCCCGGATGACGTGCTGCCCCAGCCCCTGGCCCTGGTGGGAGGGCAGCACATAGATCTTGTGCATCTTGAATACGCCCGGTTCCGCGGGTAGCGGAGCGTAGGAAGCATAACCCGCCGGGTGCTCCTCTACGTACAGCAGCAGGAAGGAGTGGCCGTCGTCGACCATCTGCCGCTGCAATGAGGCGGGCGTGTAGATGACCCGATACATATATTCGATTTGCTCCTTTGACACGATAAAGCGGTACGTCGGCTCCCAGGTGGCTTCGGCCAGCCCAATGATGGTCGGGATATCGGCCAGGGTGGCGGGCTGAATGGTAATGGGGGCGGCAGATGACGGCATAGCTACAAAAGTGCGGCTTTTTGGCTATAAAACGAACCCCGGCGGCCAATGGCTGCGTTTTGGGCCAGAAATTGCCTCCGCCCGCTACCCGACCGGCACTGGGCCGCTCGTTCTTTCCCCATCCACTCGCCCCTGATCCTATGAAACACATGCTGCTGCCCCTGAGTCTGGCCGCCCTTGGCTTGCTGACCAACCCACTACAAGCCGCTGCCCAAACTACGCCCAAGGCCAAAACCACGACGAAAACTGCCGAGCCCATCCTGACGACGCCCAAGTCATTGGAGCGCGACCTGGACGTGTTCAGCAGCTGGGTCAATGAGAAGGTGGACCAGGCCAGCACTACCGTGCGCCGGGAGCTGCCGCGCATCAAGGATGACTTCGACCGCCAGAGCAAGCGTCTTGATGCGGCCGTCGACAGTCTTTCTACTACCTCGAAGCGCGAATACACCACCCAGAAAGTGCGCTACGAGAAGTGGGCCTCCAAGCAGGATAGCCTCGATGCTGCCGCCCGCCGCCCCACTACGGCCGCTGACGCCCAGCGCCGCCTGCTCAACGAAACCGTGACCATCAGCACGGCCCGGGCCACCGAGCTGCCCGACCTCTACGGCCGCCTGCTGGAGCACACCCGCGACAACCGTAAGCAGTGGAGCCAGGCCGACTGGAGTGCCGCCAGCGCCGTGCTAGAGCGCCTAAACGTACGCTACGAGCAAGTCCGGGAGCAACTCACGTTCGATGACCGGCTGCGGGTCCGCTCCCTGCAGGGTGAGTTTCGTACGTTGGAAAAAGCCCGCGACGTGAAAGACCTCGTCACCGATAAGTAAGCCCGCTAGTCAGACTCAGAAACTTCTGCGCCGCCAGCCGGCCGCTTGCTCAGGCAGCGGCGCGCTGGCGGCGCAGCCATTCCCAGGCTGTGGGGGTATCGTAGAACAGCTCCACCGGAATCTTGCGTCGCACGTGCTCGGCAAAGGCCAGGCTGATGAGGTGGTTGCGCATATCGGGCGAAAACACGTAGGCGAAGGCCTGCATACCCTGCTTCACAGCCTCGGGCAGCCACTCGTATTCCAGCCACGGCAGGGCTTCCGACCAGTCGCCGGTGGCGTCGGTCTTATCGTTGAGCAGCAGGGGGCAGTACAGTGCCTGCTGGATTTCGCCGGCCACGCGGGCTACTTTAATTACTTCCTGGCCGGTCAGGTTGCCGGTCCAGCGGATGTAGAGAAGTTGCTCGTCGGGGTAGTGGCGGAAGGAGGCAATCAGAATGCCGTGCTTGTCCAGGACAGACTGGAGCTCGGTGTAGGAAGTGGGAGAAGCAGCCATGAGCAGCAAAAAAGGTTTCAGGGAGCCGGGAGACGAGCAAAACGAAAGCTGAGGACTGCAAAAGGCGCGGTGTACGGACGGAGTAGCTGAGCAGGAGCGGAGCCTGCTCCAAGGGAGAATACAAGCTGGTAACCAAGTAGGGCAAAGTAGGGCAAAGCCGAACGGCAGTTTAGCTTTAGTATAGTAAATTAATGAAATTATCCTGATAAACCAAGCTCATCCCCAGCCGGATGCGAGCTGGGGAAAAGGAGCCAGCCCTGAATTCGGCCGCCGGGTTTCGGTTGGTTTGCGCTACTTTTGCGGGCCCTTTTTCGTTTCGCTACCTCCCGCACCCCGCACATGCACATTGCAATCGTTGGCAACATTGGCGCCGGCAAAACCACGCTGGCCAACAAGCTGGCCCATCATTTCAACTGGGAAGTTTTCCTGGAAGACGTGGACCACAATCCCTACCTAAAGGATTTCTACGACGATATGCCGCGCTGGTCGTTTCACCTGCAGGTGTATTTTCTCAACAGCCGCTTCCGCCAGACTCAACTGATCAAAAAGCTGCAGCAGGCCAGCAAAGGCGTGATTCAGGACCGCACGATCTACGAAGATGCCCACATCTTCGCCGCCAACCTGCACGACTCGGGCCTGATGACCGAGCGCGACCACCAGAACTACCTGAACCTGTTCGAGTCGATGATCAGCATGGTCGACGCGCCCGACCTGCTGCTCTACTTGCGTGCCGACTTGCCCAAGCTCATCCACCAGATCGACAAGCGCAACCGTGAGTACGAGAACAACATCAAGATCGAATACCTTAAGAACCTCAACGAGAACTACGAGCGCTGGATCAGTGGCTACAAGCACGGCAAGCTGCTCATCGTGGACGTGAACAACCTCGACTACGTTAACAACCCGGAAGATCTGGGCATCATCATCGAAAAAATCAACAGCACGCTGTTCGGGCTGTTTTAGATGGAAGTATTGGGTAGTTGGTGTAAGGATCGGAGAAAGATCAATGTCCAACTACCCAACACTTACTTCCAGACTCACTCCGGGGCGTCGATGGCTTCGTTCAGGAAGCGCACGAAGGGCTGGGCGGCCCGGAAAGCTTCCGCGACGCGGGCGACGAAATCGGGCCGCAGCACTTCCTTGTCGGGGAAGGGCTTGGTGACCACGAAATCCTTGAGCTTGAGCCACTCGACGTCGGGGTCGGCTTTGTCGTAGCCCTTGGGCGGGCGCTGCAGCCGGTCGCCTTCGAGGCCCTTGGGGAAGTGGAGCCGGAAGTCGGCGGCCTCGCGGACGGCGTGGAAAGCGGAGCTGCTGTAGTGGATTTCCTGGCGGACGCGGGCCAGTGCGGCGGGCTCGGGGTGCCACTTGCCGGCACCCACCCAGGTTTCGCCGCCGGGCTGAATGGCCAGAAAGTAGCCGGCCCGGGGCGCGTGCCGCCCACCCTGCGTGAGGCTGGCGCCCATGCGCCGCTTGTAGGGCTCATTGCTTTGCTGAAACCGGTCGTTTTTGTTGATGCGGAACATGGTTTCGGGCACCGTGAGGCCGAGTAGCGTGGGCTCAAAGCGCTGGGTTTCGGTCAGGATGCTCTGCACCAGGGCGCTGAACGTGGCGCGGGCGCGGTGGTAGTCGGCCCGGTGCTCGTCCATCCAGGCTTTGTGGTTGTTGGCGGCGAGGTGGCGCAGAAAGTCGAGCAGAAATTTAAGGTCCATAAAAAAAAAGCGGCGAGGAAAAAGCGCGGAAGCGGGAAAGCCGGGCACAAAAAAGCTCCGGCCTGCCGTAACAGTGCCGGAGCCGATTTCATCCCAGCCAACGGCCTAATGCTGCCGCAGGGCCTGATTTTCGGTTTGGCGGGCCCGGTCGTTCAGCGTCCAGTTGAAGGGCAGATACTCCACCGTCGCCGTGGGCGCAATCTTCACCTTCGCGTAACGGTTCAGCCAGGCCACGAGCTTTTCGCCCTCCCCAAACTCCACCGAGTACCAGTCGAACACGCTGGACAGGCGGACGCGGTCGGGCGTGAGCTGGTTGAACCGGGCGGTGTTGAGAAACAGCTCCGCTTGGCCGTCGAGCTGCTGGCTGAGGCGGGCTCCGCAGTAGGCTTCGTTGAGCAGGGGTGGGCAGGACTCGGCGGCGCTGACCAGGGCAAAGTGCACCCGCGGGTCCTTAAACTTGGTGCGCAGCACCTCGCGCTCAATCTCGTTGAGGGAGTACTCTTTGCCGCCCACCGTCACGCTGCCCGCTTCCCAGGCCGACTTGCTGCCTTTCAGGGTTTTAACCTTGATTTCGTTCATGCTCAGCACTGGGTAGTACTGTAGCACCATGTAGACGGTGGCGGCGTTGTAGACGTTGAGCCAGTAGGCTTCCTGGTCGTCGCGGCTCCAGGAGTGCTCGTCCGGAGGCGTTTTGCGGATGGTTTGCAGGTAGGCGCTCAGTTTATCCTCATCCTCCAGAAAGCCGGCGTAGTCTACGTGGCCGTCGCGGGTGACGTGCCGGGCCAGCAGGGCGTTCCAGGGCGCGTGCAGCTGCAGGTCGACGCTGGTAGCAGCCAGCAGCCGCTGGGGTAGAAGTAGTCCGGCGCTGACTAACAGAAGCAGTAGCCAGCGGAAAGGGGAGGTGAAACGCATGTGCAGCAGGCAGGGTGAGGGCGAGGGCAAATCAATAGCAAACCAGGAATTAGTCAAGCGTAATAAGGAACGACAACGGAATGGTTACCGGAATTATTTGGATTTATTTTTCAAAAATATTATAAATCCGCGAGAGCAGCAAAATATGAAGGGTAAACTATATAGATAACCTTCTGAGCCGGTGGCCAGAGCCGGGGCGCGCTGGTACGGCCTGGCAATAGCTAGTTGCGGCTCAAAACGGCTAGCGCGTCGCCTACGCGCACGATTCCCTGGGCCGGACCGGTTACGTTCTGCCCGAACATTACCTTGTTGCTCACCAGGCGGTAGCCGGCCAGCGTTTTTAGGGGCTCGGCGGTTTTGACCCCGGTTTGCTGGTCGATGGTGGTCATCACGCACCGGCCGCAGGGCCGCACGCCCACGAAGGCGTGGTCGCCGACCGCGAAGTCGCGCCAGGTTTCTTCCTCGTAGGGCGCGCCGCCGGTAAATACCAGGTTGGGCCGGAACCGATCCATGGGGACGGGAGCGGCGAGGCGCGTGTTGAGCTCATCGAGCGAGGCCTGGCCGATAACCAGAAACGGATAGGCATCGGCAAAGCTCACGTCGCCCTCCACGGCGCCGCGGTCGGTGGCGCGCATCACCATATCCGACATGTACACCAGCTTGCAGGGCTGGCCCAGGGCTTCGCTCAGCCACTCATCGGCCGCCGCGGTGCCGCGCCAGGCAAACACCATATCGTCCCAGATAGTCACGAACAGCGTGCGCTCGGGCGTAGCTTCGAAGGGCACGTAAAGCGGCAGCAGCTCGGGGCGGGCGTTGTGGGTGAGCAGAAAGCCATTGTAGGCCGGCGCCACTTTCAGGTGAGCCATGGCGGCAGTTTGCCGCTGGGTCATGAACTGGTTGCGGGCATCGACCACGAGCCAGCGCCGGTCGTGGCGCAGGCCGCGGGGCTCAAGCACGGCCTCCGCCACGCGAATTCCACCCAATGATTTGACGGGATAGATGTATAAGTCGGAGAGAGTCAGAGGTGCAGCCATGGCGCAAAGGTAAGGCTGGTGAGGTGGTGAAATGGTGAGATGGTGAGTTTTATGTTCGGCTGGCGCGGTCATGCACCACTAGAACGACAACTTACCATTGCACCATCTCCCTATTTCCCCGCTAGTGCAGCGGCCGTTTCTTGATGACGCCGCCGCGGGTTTCCTTCACGCTGTGCATCACCATGAAGGCCTGGCGGTCAATCTTATCAACCTCGGCGGTGAGGCGGCCCAGCTCCAGGCGGGTAATGACGGTAAAAACGATGTCGATATCCTGGGGCAGGGCGCCGCGGGAGTCGTAGCCGCGCTTGCCCGTGTACACGGTGGCGCCCCGGCCCAGCTGCTCGGTAATCATGCGCCGGATGGCGTCGCTGCGGCCCGAGACGATGGTAACGCCGGTGTATTCCTCGATGCCGTCGATGACGAAGTCGATGGTTTTGGCGGCCGAGAGGTAGGCCAGGATGGAGTAGAGCGCCGTTTCGACCGTCAGCACGTAGGCTGCCACGGCGAAGATCAGGATGTTGAGTAGCAGAATAACGTCGCTCAAGGTGAGGCTGGTTTTCTTGCTCAGAAACACGGCCAGGATTTCGGTGCCGTCGAGTACGCCGCCGCCGCGCATGGCCAACCCGATGCCCGCACCCAGAAAGAAGCCCCCGAACACCGAAATCAGCAGCTTGTCCTGGGTGAGAATGGGGAACGTGACGACCAGCAGCACCAAAGCCAGCCCCAGGATACTGAGCAGGGTTTTGAGGGCGAAGCCGCGCCCGATCTGGTAGTAGCCCAGCACGATGAACGGCACGTTGACCAGCACGATGAGCAAGGCCAGGTACTGCTGGCCCAGCGCTTGGGTGAGCAGCAGGGAAATGCCCGTCACGCCCCCGTCGATGAAGCCGTTGGGAAGCAGAAAGCCCTTCAGCCCCAACGCCGCCGAGAAGATGCCGGCCACCAGGAACAGCACGCTCATCACCTGCTGCCGCCACCAGCGCCCGTCGCGCAGCACGTTGAGGCCCGTGGGTGGGCGGCGGAAGCGGCGGCGCACCGGCGGCTGCTTGTGGCGGAGCTTGTCGAGCATGATGAGTTGGGGTATGAGCATCGGAAGAGGCGGAGCTTAGGGTACGGCCCGCGGCCCCAGTGCGTTAGGCCACCGCGCAAATAGCCGCCGGCTTATGCCTGACCGCCCGGCCACAAAAAAGGCAACGACCGGAGCCGCTGCCTTTTCTGCCTGATACTTAATGTAGAATAGAAGGCTAATGCCCGCCTGCCGCGCCGGTGGCGCCGGCTTTCGGGGCCGTCTGCTGGGTGGCCAGCTGCACGGCCCGGTACAGGCTCACCACCCCGCCGGTGCTCGACAGCGTCGCGAAGTCCACGGTTTTCTTGCTGGCGGGCTCGGGAACCTGGGTGTGCTCCACGATAACCGACTGCCGGATGATGCGCTTCAAATCGGCGGCGGTGAGCTGGGGGAAGTACGACTTGAGCACGGCCGCCACGCCGGCCACGGTGGGCGCGGCCATGCTGGTGCCGCTTTCATTGCCGTATTTGCTGCCGGGCAGGGTGGAATAGATACCCACGCCGGGCGCAAACACGTCGACGCGCTTGCCGAAGTTGGAGAAGGCGGCCGTGAGCTGGGCGTCGTTGGTGCTGCCCGAGGCGCCAATGGTGATGAAGTTGCTGTAGGCGGTGCCTTTCAGCGGCACGGGCGCGGGGTAGTGGGTCACGGCGTCGATGTTCTTCGACTCGTTGCCGGCCGCGTGCACCAGCAGCACGCCCTTGGTTTCGGCGTAGCGGATAGCCGCATCCACGGCGTCGCGGTGGGGCGAGTAGTACTTGCCGAAGCTCATGTTGATGATGCTGGCCCCGTTGTCGACGGCGTAGCGGATGGCGTTGGCCACGTCCTTATCGTGCTCGTCGCCGTTGGGCACGGCCCGCACGCCCATGATGCGCACCAGTGGCCCGGCCACGCCCTGCACGCCGAGGTTATTGTCGCGGTCGGCGGCAATGATGCCAGCCACGTGGGTGCCGTGCAGCGCGTCGGGGCCGGTGATGTCGGCGTTGCCGTAGCTGCGGTCCTGGGTGTTGTCCTCGTCGTCGCCGATGACGGCGCGGGGCTTGAAGTCCAGGTTCAGGGAATAATCAATATGCTTCTTGGTTTCGGTGGCGCCGGTTTTCACCTGCTCCACCACCGCATCCATATCGGGCATGCCCGAGGCTTTCAGGTTGGCATAAAGCTGGGACGTGAGCTGGAGCAGCTGCGGATTGGTGCTCGCGCCCGGCGGGTTGCGCAGCACGGCGGTATCCACCTTGGCCACGCCCAGCACCTGCTTGAGCTGCTCGTTGATGCCTTCGAGCTGCCCGGCCAGCGGAGCCAGCTGCATGTACTGCTCGTTTTCCTCCTTTACCTTATCGGCGTAGTCCTGCTTCACCTTCTGGTAGAGGTCGTAGTCGGCACGCTTGGCGGCGGGCACGGCTTCGCGCTTCTTGCCGTCGTAGAGGGGCTTGAGCTTGGCAACCAGGCGGGTTTCCTCGTACAGATCCACGTCGACATTCTGGCCCTTCTTGTTGCCCAGGAAGTTCCAGCCGTGCACGTCGTCGACGTAGCCGTTCTTGTCGTCGTCGATACCGTTGCCGGGAATCTCGCCGGGGTTTTTCCAGAGCACGCGCTTCAGATCCTCGTGGGTAGTATCGACGCCGGCGTCGATGACGGCCACGATGACGGGCGTGGGAATCCGGTTTTTCAGCAGCTCATCGTAAGTGCGCTGGGTGCTGATACCCATCACCTTGTCTTTCGTGGGGTCGAGGTTGGTCCACTGCACCACCTTGGCGGGAGCAGGGGCGGTGGCGCTTTGGGCGAAAGTGGCGGCAGGCAGCAGCGCCACGCCCAGCAGGGCCAGAAACGGCCGGGGGAATATGCTCATGCAGGAATAATCAGGGAGAAAAGTAAACCCGAAGGTACAGCACAGACGAAAACCAGCCGAAACCGTTGCCGCCGTTGTCGGTTTGTTGCCCACAAACCACCCCGCCCCCGCCATATGTTCCCGAGGCTATGAATAAGGTCCGCCACCAGAACGTCATGCTGAGCGCAGCGAAGCATCTCGCGTGCTGAGTTGTTGGAAAAAGAACGTCCTGCTTGATCTGGCGTCCGCAAAGTCGAAGCATCTCTACCACTTCGTTGAATTACCATTGCGGTAAAGATGCTTCGGCAAGCTCAGTATGACGATTACTTTGGCAACGACCCCAGTCAACCGCGCTTCAGCAAACTGGCGTCCCCGCTTACCTTTACCTTCCCCGTTCCACACTTCCCCCGCGAATGTCCTTCCCTCGTCTCCGCGCCGCCGCTCTGGCCGCCGTGCTGCTGATTACTAATTCTTCCTTACTAATTGGCGAAGCCCAGGCTCAGGCTCCGAAAACATATACCTCCGCCGAAATCCTGCTGGGGCTCAAGAAGCTCAACGTGCTGGGCTCGGTGCTGTATATGGCCGCCCACCCCGACGACGAAAACACCCGCCTGATTGCCTATCTGGCGAATGGCAAGCTGCTCGAAACCGGCTACCTGAGCTGCACCCGCGGCGACGGCGGCCAGAACCTCATCGGGCCCGAGCTACGCGAGCAGCTCGGCGTCATCCGCACCCAGGAGCTGCTCGCGGCCCGCCGCATCGACGGCGGCCGGCAGTTCTTCACCCGCGCCAACGACTTCGGCTTTTCGAAAACCTCCGACGAGACCTTCACCATCTGGGACAAGGAGCAGGTGCTCGCCGACATGGTCTGGACCATCCGCCAGCGCCGGCCCGACGTGCTCATCACCCGCTTTCCGCCCGACGCCCGCGCCGGCCACGGCCACCACCAGGCCAGCGCCATCCTGGCCGCCGAAGCCTTCGACGCCGCCGGCGACCCCAAGCGTTTCCCCGAGCAGTTGCAGTACGTGCAGCCCTGGAGCCCCAAGCGCCTGGTCTGGAACACCGGCTCCTTCTTCGTGAAGCCCGGCGAAAGCATGACCGGCTACCTCAGCCTCGACGCCGGCGGCTTCAACCCGCTGCTGGGCCAGAGTTACGGCGAAATTGCCGCCCGCAGCCGCTCCCAGCACAAAAGCCAGGGCTTCGGCTCCAGCGCCACCCGCGGCGAGGCCCTGGAATACTTCCAGCCCGTGAAAGGCGCCAAAGCCGACAAGGACCCGTTCGAAGGCGTGGATATGACCTGGAACCGCGTGCCCGGCGGCGCGGCCGTGGGCAAGCTCATTGACGAGGTGATTCGCAAGTACGACCCGAGCAATCCGAGTGCGAGTGTGGCGGGGCTGCTGAAGGTGCGGGGGGCAATGGCAGTTAAGGGAATTTCGTGGTCCGGAAACGCACCGGATTTATCGTTCTGGAAGACAGAGAAAACGCAGCAAGTAGATGATCTGATAAAGGCTTGTCTTGGCTTACACTTAGAGGTGTCTGCCGCGGAAGCCACCGCCAGTATTGTAGAATTGCATCAATCCCAGGCTGTACAGCTAACCATAGAAGCCTTGAACAGATCCTCAATTCCAGTCACTATTACTGGGATTTATGGAGGGCTAAATGTGGATACAACTTTCGTGTTGCCAGTTGGCAAACTCGTCAGCTTTAGAAGAAAGACGGCCCGACTTTATACGCCGCAGCCCAGCCAGCCTTACTGGCTTCTTCAGCCCGGTACTACTGGCATGTATACTGTGCCGGATTTGATTGAGCTACCGGTGGGGGTTGACGCGGCGTATTCAAGAGCTGCCAAGTACGCAGGGCTCAGTAGTATGCCGAAGGACGAACTGACTGGAGATAAACGGTTGCGGCAGGACGTAATCGGGATGCCTGAGAACTCGCCTGCTGTTGGTATATGCTTCATCGTAGAAGTAGGTGGCGTTAAGTTGCTCTACCCCGTCCCCGTCCAATACAAAAGCACCGACCCCGTCGAAGGCGAAAAGTACCGTCCGCTTACCGTAGTGCCGCCCGTGGCCGTGAACATAGCCGGCCGGGCCTACGTCTTCGCCGACAACCAGCCCAAGACCGTTCCCGTCACGCTGCGGGCCGGGCGGGCCGGGGTAAAGGGCAGCCTGACGCTGGCGCTGCCCGCTGGCTGGCTGGCCGAGCCCGCCGCCATTCCCTTCGAGCTAGCCGCCAAGGACGCCGAGCAGACCGTGCAGTTCCGCGTGCACCCCGGCCCCGGCGCGGCGGCCGGCAAAGCCGACCTGCGCGCCACCGCTACCGTCGATGGCCAGGCGTACTCCCGCGGCTACCAGGTTATCCAGTACAACCACATTCCTACCCAGACGCTCTTCCCCGAGGCCGTGGCCCCGCTGGTGAAGCTGGACGTGAAGCGCAAGGGCCAGCAGGTCGGCTACCTCATGGGCGCCGGCGACGACGTGCCCGACGCCCTGCGCCAGCTCGGCTACACCGTGAGTTTGCTCAAAACCGACGACCTGACCCCCGACAACCTGCGCCGCTTCGACGCGGTGGTGCTCGGCATCCGGGCTTACAACATCCTCGACCGGCTCAAAACCCTCCAGCCCACCCTGCTCCAGTACGTCGAAAACGGCGGCAACCTGATTGTGCAGTACGTCGTGAACCGGGGCACCGTACTGCCCCAGATCGGGCCCTACCCGCTCACGCTCAGCACCGACCGGGTGACGGTGGAAAACGCGCCCGTCACCTTTCTCAAGCCCCAGCACCCGCTGCTCACCACCCCCAACAAAATCACCGCCGCCGACTTCGAGGGCTGGCAGCAGGAGCAGGGCCTCTACTACCCCAGCAGCTGGGACCCCAAGTACCAGACCATCATCAGCAGCCACGACCCCAACGAGCCCGCCAAGGAAAGCGCCATCCTCGTCGCCGACTACGGCAAAGGCCACTACATCTACACCGGCCTGAGCCTCTTCCGCGAGCTGCCCGCCGGCGTCCCCGGCGCCTACCGCCTGCTCACCAACATGGTGTCGTTGGGTAAGTAGAGGAGGGATAAAGGATAAAAGAATGACAAGCTCCCCTCCTCATCTGAGGAGGGGACGCCGTGCCGAAGGTGCAGCTGGAGTGGTTGACTCGTTGCTGATGTTGTTTAGTCTGCACGACAACCCAGAACGTCCACCTGACGTCCGCAAAGCGCTCTGCCGCAATGGTAATTCCTGTTGCAACGAAGCGGTAGAGAGGCTTCGACTTTGCGGACGCCAGATCAAGCGTGACGAGCCCTTTCCAATAACGTCAGCACGCGAGATTCCTCGACTTCGCTCGGAATGACGTTCCTTCTTCCCCCCACATTCCCGTACTTTCCGATCATCTTCCCCCTAAACCTCCCGCCCATGTCCGCTGCCTCCCGCCGCCACTTCCTCAAAACCGCCGGCTTGAGCCTGGCTGCCCTGCCCGTTGCCGCCTCCGCCTACGGCGCGCTGTTCCAGGAGAAAGAGTACCTGGTCTACGTCGGGACCAACGTGGCCGGCGCCGACCAGGATACCATCTTCCTCTACCGCCTGCACCCCGTCACGGGCCAGCTCACGCCCGTGCGCGGACAGCGCGGCGGCATCCAGCCCACCTACCTCACCCTCGACCAGCAGCGGCGCTTTCTCTACGCCGTGAGTGAAACCACCGAGTTTCGGGGTGCCCCCAGTGGCGGCGTCAGCACCTTTCGCATCGACCCTAAAACCGGCGACCTGACCCTGCTCGGCCAGCAGGCTTCCGGCGGCGGCGCGCCCTGCTACCTCAGCCTCGACCATACCGGCAAGGCGGCCCTGGTGGCCAACTACGGGGGCGGCAACGTGAGTTTGCTGCCCATTCAGCCCAACGGTCAGCTGGCCGCCGCCGCCGCCCTCGACCAGCACCAAGGCACCGGTCCGCACCCCAACCAGACGGGCCCGCACGCCCATTGCCTGCTGCCGGCCCCCGACAACCGCTTCGCTTTCGCCGTGGACCTGGGCACCGACACCGTGTACTGCTACGAGCTGCGCTCCGCTCAGGGCCAGCTCACTCGTACCGCCACGCCGGCCTTCACCACCAAGCCGGGGGCCGGCCCGCGCCACCTCACGTTTCACCCCAACGGTCGGCTGGCTTACCTCATCAACGAGCTGAACTCCACGCTCACGGCCCTGGCCTACGACACCGCCACGGGCAGCCTGCGCGAGCTGCAAACCCTCTCGACCCTGCCCGCCGGCTTCACCCAGAACAACTCCTGCGCCGACGTGCACGTCTCGCCCGATGGCAAATTCGTCTACGGCTCCAACCGCGGCCACGACAGCATCGTCGTCTTCCGTATCGACGCCAAAACCGGCCAGCTCACTTTGGTGCAGCACGTGAGCACCCAGGGCAAAACGCCCCGCAACTTCTCCCTCGACCCCGCCGGCCGCCTGCTGCTGGTGGCCAACCAGAACTCCAACACCCTGGTCACCTACCACGTCGACCGGCGCACCGGCCAGCTCACGCCCACCGGCCACACCGCCACCGTGCCCACCCCCATGATTGTGCAGATAGTGTCCGACTTCTCCCGGTAAGTGTCGGCAAGCTGAATAGCTGGCTTACTCACTTGTCTTTAGTCTGCCAATGCTCCAATCCCCGCTGCTCCCGGCTCGCCGGTTTCTCTGGCTTACCGCCGGGCTCCTGGTGCTCTGTGCCCTGCTCATTCCATTTTTCGATCAGCCCCTGGCGCGCTTTTGCCACTATTGGCTGCCACCGCTCCAGCCCTTCTTTCATTACTGCACCACGGCTCTTGACGCTGCCTACGGCGCGGCCGTTATGACGTGCATTTTTGGGGTGCCAGCGCTATTTGGCGGCTTGCTGCTGGCATACTTGGTCGGCCGCTGGCGGCGGCAGCCTTGGGCCCTCGTGTTTGCGGTGACGCTCTTTACGCACGTGGCCAGCACCATTACCGTCAACGTGCTAAAAGTTGCGTTGCGCCGCCTGCGGCCCGAGGTTCTGTTCACCACCGGCTACCCCGATCTGGGTTTTCGCGCGGCTCCTGCCGCTAACTCGGATTCTTTTCCCTCGGGCCACGTTGCTTGCTACTTAAGCTTGTTTCTACCCGTGGCGCTGCTTTTCCCGCGCTGGCGGTTCCCCCTGCTGCTGGTCCCGACGCTTATCGGACTAGGGCGCTTGGTGCTGGGCGCGCACTACCTGTCCGACGTGTTGTTTGCCGCGTGGGTGGTGAGCGGGTACACGTTCCTGTTCGGGCAGCTTTTCCGCCTGCCTTGGCTGACGGGCGCGGCGGGGCCACCCCGCCCGGCGACATAACCGCCCAGCCTCCGTTTGTCGGGCGGCCATTCTGTGGCCGATATGCAGCCGTAATGGGAATGCCCTGTCTCTGGTAGGCCGTGGGTAGCTTTCGGCCCTCTTCCGGGGGCCTGCGCTATTCTTCCGCTGCCGGCGCCTATCTTACCGCTTGGCTTCCCAATTTCAGACCCGCTATACTTCATTCCCGTTGCCCACCCCGCCCGAAACAACGAAACCCCCGCTGCTGCCTTCCTGGCGGGCCTGGTACGCGCTGGTGCTGGCCGTGCTGGGTGCCGAGCTGCTGTTCTTCACCCTGCTGACCCGCTACTTCGCGTGAGCCCGCTCGATTGGCTGGTGCTGGCCGGCACTCTGCTCTTCATCATCGGCTACGGCACCTGGCGCACCCGCGGCAGCCGCGACCTGGACGCCTACCTGCTCGGCAACCGGCAGGGCCGCTGGTGGGGCATCGGCCTGAGCATTATTGCCACCCAGGCCTCCGCCGTCACCTTCCTCAGCACCCCCGGCCAGGCCTACGACGACGGCATGCGCTTCATTCAGTTCTACTTCGGCCTGCCCGTGGCCATGGTTCTGATTGCCGCCGTGGTCGTGCCCATCTACCACCGCCTGCGCGTCTTCACCGCCTACGAATACCTCGAAACCCGCTTCGACCGCCGCACCCGCACCCTGACGGCAGTGTTGTTTCTGGTGCAGCGCGGCTTCAGCAACGGCCTCTCGCTCTACGCCCCCGCGCTGGTGCTGTCGGCCATCCTGGGCTGGAGCACCACGCTCACCGTCTGGCTTATCGGCGGGCTGATGGTGAGCTACACCGTGGCCGGCGGCACCCGCGCCGTCACCGTCACCCAGCAGGGGCAGGTGGCCGTCATCTTCGTGGGCATGGTGACGGCCGGCTACCTGCTGGTGCACTACCTGCCCGCCGGCATCGGCCTGCGCGAAGCCGTGCAGGTGGCGGGCTACCACGGCAAGCTCAACCTCATCGACTTCCACTTCGACCCCCAGGACCGCTACAACGTCTGGACCGGCCTCACCGGCGGCCTGTTCCTGGCCTTGTCCTACTTCGGCACCGACCAAAGCCAGGTGCAGCGCTACCTCGGTGGCCAGAGCATCACCGAAAGCCGCCTGGGCCTGCTCATGAATGGCCTGGTCAAAATCCCGATGCAGTTCAGCATCCTGCTCGTCGGGGTGCTGCTGTTCGTGTTCTACCAGTTTCACCAGCCTCCGCTCACCTTCAACCGCCCCGCCCACGACCAGGTAGCCGCCAGCCCCGAATTTGGCCCTCAGCTCCGCGCGCTGGAGCAGCGCCAGACCCTCATCTTCTCGGCCCAGCGCGCCGCCACCACCGGGCTGGTCGAGGCCCTGCGCCAGCCCGAAAGCCCTGCCGCCACCGAGCAGTTGGCCGCCGCCCGTACTCACCTGCAGGCCACCCAGGCCGCCACTCGCGGCCTGCGCGCCGAAACCCAGGCCCTGCTCAAGCAAGCTGCTCCTGCCACCGAAGCCAAGGACACCGACTACGTTTTCCTGTCCTTCGTGCTGCGCTACCTGCCCTCCGGCCTCGTCGGCCTGCTGATTGCCGTAGTGCTGAGTGCTGCTATGGGCTCGGCCGCCGCCGGCCTCAACGCCCTGGCCAGCACCACCGTCATCGACCTGTACCGGCCCCGCTGCCCGCACCGCACCGGCGCGCACTACGTGCGCGTGTCGCGCCTCTCGGCCATCGTCTGGGGCTTGCTGGGCATTGGCTTCGCCACCTTCGCCGCCCGCCTCGAAAACCTGATTCAGGCCGTCAACATCCTCGGCTCTCTGTTCTACGGCACTATCCTGGGCATTTTCGTGGTGGCGTTTTTCCTGAAGCGCATCGGCGGCCGGGCCGTGTTCTGGGCCGCCATCGCCACCCAGGCGCTCATCTTCGCCCTGTTCTTTTTCACCAGCATTGCCTATCTCTGGTACAACATCCTCGGCTGCGTCCTGGTCGTGCTCATTGCCGTCGCGCTGTCATTGCGGGGCCTCGCCAGCAGCCCCAATTCGCCCGCTGAAGGGAGCTGAGGAAGGGCGCGGCAAGTCCTGCCATTTATGTTGTTGCGAGGCGTAAGCCGAAGTAGTCCGTCCTCTGAAATGTGAGTAGCTTCTTTTCACAGCAAAGCCCCGACGTCACGTTGACATCGGGGCTTTGTAGGTTAAACAGCACTTGGCTCATTGTCCAGGACGGATTGCTGCGTGCCTCGCAATGACAGGTTTTGAGCTAAGCTTCTTACTTACCTTTCTTGGCTTCCGCAATCAGCTCGTCGTTCATCTTCACGTAGTCGGTGTTCTTGCCTTCCACGGCCAGCTTCTTCGACTGCTCGGCGGCGGTTGTCGCGCCCTTGTAGTCCTTCATCTTCAGCCGGATTTTGGCTTCCGTATGCACGTTCCAGAACTTGGGGTCCTTCTCGTTGGCCTTCTGAATCCAGGTCAGGGCCTGCTTGAGGTCCTTGTCGTTGTCGAGGTAGTACACGGCGGCGGCGGCGTAGTCGTTGGCCGTGGCGGCGGAGTTTTTTACCACCTTCTCCTCAATCTGGGCCAGCACCTTGGCATCCACCTCGGTGGTGATTTTGAACTTGGCACCGGTCAGCTCCCACTGCAGATCCACGTTGCCGGTGGAAGGCGTGAGGTCGGCGAAGTTGATGGTGAACGTCTCCACCTTGTTGGCCAGCTTGTAGGGCTTGGCCGAAATGCGGGCCACGTCATCGGCCGTCTTGAAGCCGGCCACGTTGGCGCCCTCCTTGGTATCCTTGCTCAGCACCACCGTCCAGATCGTTTTGCCCGGAATGGTGTACAGGCCGTACTCGCCGGCCGGAATCTTCTTGCCCTCCAGAATAACGTCGTCGGAGAACTTGATGGTGGTGGTGGCGTTGGCCCCCGTGCGCCAGCGCTTACCGTAAGCCACCAGGGCCTTGGAGGTGGAGTCGCCGAATACGGGCCGGCCCTTCACGCCGGGGCGGGAGTAGGTGATGGTGATGTCGGTGAGGCCCACGCGCTGGGTCACGGTGCTTTTCGGGCTGGGCTGGGGCGTGCTGATCTGCGCGTCGGCGCGGGAAGCCAGCAGCAGGCCGCTCACAGCCAGCGTAGCAGCCAGAGCGCGGGAAGTCTTCAGAAAGATGGTCGTCATGAAAATGGGGAAAGGATGAGGTTCGTCGGGGCGAAAATAGCAAAACCCGCGTTGGGGTGCGGGTTTTTGGGTAGAGAACGAAACGGGGTACTATCTGCTGAAACGGGAATTCTGGTACTGAGCCATCAGATTGTATCGTTCAATACCCTGACTTTCCAGCCAGTGAAACATACGCTTCGCGTGGATAGATGGCAGAGCCTGATCCATTTTAATCATCACGTATGCCCGTCTGCTAAAAAGTGCTTGGCTGACCGCCTGACCGGCACTAATGTACTCAGCCAGTTGGTCGTTGCCGGGAACCATCGGCACGCCCGCAGTCATTTGCCGCCGATCAGCCCGCGAAGCGGAAAGCCAGGCTGGCAGCCGTCGGATATCCTGATTCAGAAACGGCATCCGTTGAAGCTCTTGATGCTGAGCAGCGGTGAAGTGGATGTGGTGCTGCCGGGCTACCTGCTCAACCATGGCTGCTTGGATGCGCGTGTCATTCGCCTCCAGATAAACTCGGTTTTGAGCGTCGATAGAAATAATCAGGAAGTTATTCATGTCCCATCGACAAGCAATAGTAGAAGTTGAGGGAAGGTTGATACGTGGGCTGGAATCAGCAATGTGGCCGGTCAGCATACAAAAAGTAGAAAGAATCAGCAGCACTCCCGCCCAAGGTCCTAGATCAGGAAGGGAGAGGCTGGGCCGCTGAGGGCGTTTCAAATGCAGCGTAGTCATTGGCGTGGAAATAGTAGAAAAACAATAACTGGAAATGGAGGAATTAATTTACCCGGTTTCTGGAACCCTCCTTGCGCTCGGCCATTAGATTAAACCGGTTGATGCCTTGGTTCTGCAGCAACCCAAGCAATTGCTTCACCCGTGCCGCCGAGACGTCCTTGTCAATCCGCAGAAATAGAACAGCCGGCTTGCCAAACTCCGCCCGGCTGGCGGTCTGAGCGGTCAGTAGGCACTCCAGCAGCTGAACGTAAGTGAGTCTAGCTGAAATATCCGTCGTCATCCGCTGGCGCTCAGTGGCGGAAGCCGAAAGCCAGGCCGGCAGCTGTTCGATGTTCTGATTCAGATATTGTAGCTGCTGTATCTGCCGCAGGTGGGTTGCGGTAAATTGGATGCGGTGGGCCTGGGCTACCTGCCGCGCTATTGTCATTATTTGTGTGCCTCCCTCACTAGTTGCTATAGAAAGCCTATTTTGTGCATCTAGAGAAATAATGATCTGATGGCTTTCTGGCATACAGTCCGATGTGCCAAAAACGCTGGGCAGATTTAGGTAGGGCCCAGGCTCCCCACCCTCCGGCTTAGGTTTGGTCGTCAGCATATAAAACATAACCAGCAGCAGCATCACGCCAGCCATGACATCCATACCCTGTGGAGTACTGATGCGGCGGTGGCGGAAGGAAGCCGGGCGAGGAATGTGGGCTAGGGTCAGCATAACGATAAAGCGTAAGTAGGTGAGGAAGATAACGCTTCCCAACGAAAAAGGGCGAAGCCTAGCTTCGCCCTTTCCTTACTTCTAAACCCGCCGCGCCTAGCTCAGCTCAAACTGCAGCTTGAGCAGCTTCGCGTAGATGCCGTTTGCGCTGTTGCTCAGCTCGTCGTGGGTGCCCTGCTCCACGATGCGGCCGCCGTCGATAACCAGGATCTTGTCGACTTTGCGGATGGTGCTCAGGCGGTGGGCGATGATGATGCTGGTGCGGTTCTGCATCAGCTCGTCCATGGCGCCCTGCACCAGCTTCTCGCTCTCGGAGTCGAGGGCGGAGGTGGCTTCGTCGAGGATCAGGATGGCGGGGTTTTTCAGAATGGCGCGGGCAATGGCCACGCGCTGCCGCTGCCCGCCCGAGAGCTTCACGCCCCGCTCGCCTACCACCGTATCCAGCCCCTCGGGGAAGGTGGAAATGAACTGCCAGGCATTGGCCTTGCGCGCCGCCGCCGTGATTTCCTCGTCCGTCGCGTCGGTTTTGCCATAGGCAATGTTCTCCCGGATGGAGCCGCCGAACAGCAGCGTTTCCTGGGGCACGATGCCGATGTGGCGCCGCAGCTCGGTGAGGTCGAACTGCTGCACGTCGCGGCCGTCGATGAGGATTTTGCCGCCGCTGAGCTCGTAGAACTGCATCAGTAGCTGCACGATGGTGCTTTTGCCCGCGCCGCTGGGGCCCACCAGCGCAATCTTCTCGCCGGCCTGAATGTCGAACGAAATGTCTTGGAGCACCGGCAGATCGGGCCGGGTGGGGTAGCTGAAGGCTACGTGGCGGTAGTCGATGTCGCCACGGACGGTGAGCGGGGCCAGGCCCGCCAGGCGGGGCTGGTGGGTGGGCTCGGAAGGCTCGTCCAGGATTTCGAGGATGCGCTCCGAGGCGCCCAGCGTGCTTTGCACCTTGCCGTAGAGCTCACCCAGGCCGCCCACGGAGGCGCCGATGAAGATGGTGTAGAGCGCAAACGAGGTCAGGTCGCCGATGGTCATCTGGCCGGCGGCCACCAGGGAGGCGGCCCGCCACAGCACCAGGATGATGCCGCCGAACAGGCCGATGATAACGAACGAAACGAAGCCGCCGCGGTAGAGGTTGCTGCGCAGCGCCGCCTGCACGGTCTTGGTGAGCGAGGCGGTGTAGCGGCGGGTTTCAAACTGCTCGTTGGTGAAGGCCTTCACCGTGTTGATGCCCTGCAGGGTTTCCTCCACGATGACGTTGGTTTTGGCCAGCTCGTCCTGGGTGGCCTTGGCCAGCACCCGGATCTTGCGCCCGAAAATCATGGCTACCACCACGATGGGCGGGAAGGTGAGCAGCATAAACATCGACAGCTTCACCGACACGAGCATGATAAACGTGACGCCCACGACCAGGGTCGTGACCTGGCGGAACAGCTCGGCCAGGGTGAGCGAAAACGAGTCCTGGATCTGGCCCACGTCGGAGGTGATGCGGGAGGTGATGGCGCCGACGCGGTTTTTCTCGAAGTAAGGAATCGGCAGGCTGACGAACTTGGCGTAGAGCGCCTGCCGGATGTCGCGCACGGTAAACTCGCTGACCTGGGTAAACAGCCAGATGCGCCCGAAGGAGAAGATACCTTGCAGCAGGATAACGGCAAACAGGCCCACCGCAATCTGGTTGATGCTGACGGTCATGCCGTTGGGCAGCACGAAGGGCTTGCCGTTGGCCGTGTCGGTGAGCTTGCCAATCACCCACGGAAAGCACATGGTGGTGGCGCTGGACAAGGCCAGCAGCAGCAGCCCGACGATAAACTTGCCCCGGTAGGGCAGCACGTAGCGGAAAATCCGCAGGCCGTGCTGCAGGCTTTCCTTGGTTACTTTTTTCTTGGGCCCGTCCGGATCAAGGGACGTGCCGCTGGTATTCATTCCACTTCTGGCCATTCTTGGTTATAAGAGGCTGGAAGCTAGAAGCAAGCAGTTAGAAGCAAGGAGTACCAAGATGATATTCTTACTTCTAGCTTCTGGCTTCTGACTTCTTAATTATTCAAACTTTGCCTTGCCCTGCTCCACCTTCAGGTTGGTGCTGTTGCCGAACGGAACCGGCAGCTGCACCTGAATGGCCACCGGCTGGCCCTTGCGGGTAGCGGGCTGCCAGGCCGGCAACAGGCCGATAACGCGCAGAGCCTCCGCGTCGCACTCGGGGCTGAGGCCCTGGGTTACCTTAGGATTCGCCACGCGGCCGTCGGTTTCGATGGTGAAGGAGGTGAGCACGTTGCCCGTAAGCTGCTTGACGCGGGCGGCGTCGGGATACTTTACGTTTTGCTGAAAAAAGGCGCTCAGGGCCGTTGCTCCGCCCGGAAACTGCGGTGGCACGTCGGGGCGGTTGGCGGCCGGGCGGGCCTGGGCCTGCATGCGGCCGGGCTTCAGTACGACGGGCGCTTTGGCCGGCGCCGGTTGCTGGGCCTGGACCTTAAACGCCAAACTTACGGCCAGCAACATGAAGAACAGATGTTTCACGGGCAAGGGGAAAAGGGGTGGACGCAGCAGCCGGGCGCGGCGCTCCGACCGCGCAAAGGTACGCACGGAAACCCGCGCACCCGCCGGCCTCCTTGAACATTGCCGGGGCTACACCGGGTTCACTGCGAGGTTGCGGGGCCGCGAAATAGCCAGCAGCCCGACGAAGGTGAGCAGGCCGTTGAGCATCAGAATCTCGAAGCCGAACTCGTAGCCCCACCAGGCCTTGGAGTGGCTGTTGATGAAATACGTAAGCAGCGGCGCCACCACGCACACGAAGGGCACCAGTTGGTCGTGGACGCCGCGACGCATGAAGAGGCCGAAAGCGTAGAGGCCCAGCAGCGGCCCGTAGGTATAGCCGGCGGCCTTGAACACGGCCGTGATGACGCTCTGGTCGTTGATGGCCTTGAAGATCAGGATGATGATGATGAGCACGATGGAGAAGCCGAAGTGCGTAAGCCGGCGCAAAGAACCCTGCCGCTGCTCGGAAAACCGGCTGATAACCAGGAAGTCGACGCAGAAGGAGGTGGTCAGGGCGGTGAGGGCGGAGTCGGCGGAAGCGTAGGTGACGGCAATGATGCCCAGGATGAACACGATGCCGGCGAAGAGCGTGAAGTGTCCGGTGGCCAGCAGCGGAAATACGTTGTCGCCGACGACCTTGCCGGTGGGGCCCAGGGGCAGGGCAATGCCCTTAGCGGCGGCGTACTTGTAGAGCAGCACGCCCAGGGTGAGGAAGAACACGTTGACGAACACCAGCACGATGGTAAACCAGAACATGTTTTTCTGGGCGTCGGGCAGGCTGCGGCAGCTCAGGTTTTTCTGCATCATGTCCTGGTCGAGGCCGGTCATGACGATGGTGATGAAGGCTCCGGAGGCAAACTGCTTCCAGAAAAACTTGTCGTCGCGCAGGTCGGAAAAATAGATGCGCGACATCTCCGAGTTCTTCACCGTGGCCACCATCTCGCGGAAGCCCAGGTTCAGCTCCGACGAAATCAGGTAGATGCTCACGCCCACGCACAGCAGCATGGCCATGGTCTGGAAGGCGTCGGTCCAGAGAATGGTTTTGAGGCCCCCGCGGAAGGTGTAAAGGTAAATCAGCAGAATGCTGACCGACACGGTAACCGAAAACGGCACGCCCATGCCATCAAACACGGCCAGCTGGAGCACGCCCGCCACCAGAAACAGGCGGAACGAGGCCCCGATGGCCCGGGACAGCAGGAAGAAAAACGCGCCGGTCTTGTAGCTCCAGAACCCGAACCGTTGCTCCAGGTAGGTGTAGATGGACACCAGCCGCAGCCGGTAGTAGAGCGGCATGAGCACCGTGCCGATGACCAGGTAGCCCACGATGTAGCCCGCCACCACGGCCATGTAGCTCCAGCTCTGGGAGTAGACCATTCCCGGCACCGAAATAAAGGTGACGCCCGACAGGGAGGTGCCAATCATGGCGAAGGCCACCATGTACCAGGGGGCGTTGCGGTTGGCCACGAAAAACGACTCGCTCGTGGCCTTGCGCGAGGTGAGAATCGCAATGATGATCAGGACGGTGAAGTAGCCCGCAATCAGGCTCAGAATCAGGGTAGGGGACATGGGGCGCGGAAATGGGCGGGTAAAGATACGCCCCGCCGTCGGACTCGCCAGTAAACCCGCTGCTGATCGGCAAGAGTAGGATTTATCAAGGAGAAAAGGCGGCCAGGCGAGCCCGGGAAGACGGGGGGTAGATGGCGGGAAGGTCTAAGCTTTTTCCGGGGAGGGGCTATGTAAGGCCCCAATCAGCTTTTTGGGTTTTAGCAGGATACTCCTGAGTGGCGGGAGAGACGCCCGGAAACGGCAACGGCCGGCCCGGGGGGTGCTGAGCCGGCCGTCAGGCGTTGAAAAAGCGGTGGTGGGCTATTCCCACTCGGTCCAGGGCATGACCTCGCCCACGGCCGGGGCGTGCAGCTCGCCGCGTAGCATGCCGCCCGTGGCGACTTCCCGCAGGGTGCGTAGGGGCTCGGAGGCCGGCTCGTCGGAGAGGTCGAAGGTGCCGTAGTGCATGGGCACCACGTGGCCGGCACGCAGCACGTTGGCGGCCTTGGCGGCCTCGTGGGGGTCGGTGTGGCTGCGCTGCATCATAAAGGCCGGCTTGTAGGCCCCGATGCCCAGCAGGGCTACGTCGATGGGGCCGAACTGCCGCTCGATGTCCTCGAAGTGGGTGTCGTAGGACGAGTCGGCGCCGAAGTAGAGGAGCTTGTCTTGGGCCCGAATCAGGAAGCTGCCCCAGAGCACCTGGTTCAGGTCGGCCAGGCCGCGGCGGTGCCAGTGGGAGGCGGGCAGGTAGTAGATTTCCAGCGGTGAGTCGGGGCCCAGGTCGTACTGCTGCCACCAGCCGGCTTCCTGCACCGGCATACCCGGGGCCATGCCGCGCAGCAACGGGGCCATGCGCAGAGAGCTGAGCACCTGCATGGCGGGGTTTTGCCGGGCCAGCAGCCGGATGGAAGCCTCGTCCAGATGGTCGCGGTGGCCGTGGCTGAGCAGCAGCAGGTCGAGGTTGGTCAGCGCCGCGGGTGGGCAAGGCAACGGGTGGCGGCGCTTGAGAAACGTGGAGTCGAACAGCACCGGGTCGAAAAGCAGCGTGGTGCCGCCCGTGCGCAGCACGAACGTGGCGTGCCCCAGCCAGACCAGCCCGTCCTGAGTGCCGCGCAGAAACTCGGTGCAGTCGACCACCGGCGGGGTCCAGTGGTCGGCCTTTTTCTCGGCCTTCTGCGGGTTTTCGGTCAGCAGCTTCCAGCGGAACACGGCGCTAAATTCCGGAGTGTAGAGCGTTTCGCCATTAGCAAACTGGCGGCCGAACAGCTTGTTGCCGGGGTAGCCGGCCTTGACGGTGCGGAGCTTTTCGTTGCGGAGGTAAGTAATGGGGGCAGCCATGCAGGCGGAAGTATAGGGAATGGAAAGCCAAAGAAACGGCAAAGCCCCGGAAACCTCCCGGGGCTTTGCCATAGCTGACGAACGAAGTGGCTTAATACCCGAATGGGCCCACCGAAAACGGGGAGTAGCCGGGAGCGGCGCCGTTGGAAACCCGCACCCCGCCCGACAGCGTCATGTGCTCCGACACCTTGAAGTCGGCCCGCATGTTGACGCCCGAGCCCATGTTGGTGAAGCCCGCGTAGGGACTCACGCCCGCTCCGAAGGGGTTCGGAGTGAGGTCTTTCCAGGCAGAGCCCACCAGGGCCAGGCGCGGGGACAGAGCGTAGGCGCCGCCGGCCTGCACGATGTAGCGGTTCAGGCCGGTGGCGCCCAGCGTGCGGGTGGCCTCGGCCGTGAGCACGCCTAGGCCGGGCGCGACGTGCATATACGTGAGGCCGGCAAACACCGAAAACCGCTTGGTGAGCTGGTAGGAGGCCAGCGGCGTGAGGTAGGAAGCCGAGCCAAACCGGCCCGCCGTGACGAAGCCCGCGTTCAAACTGTACGACACGCGCGGGGCCGTCAGGCCGAAGGTGGCCGGGGCCGTGGTGGGCGCGGCGGCGGGCAGGTCGGTGGTCTGGGCCACGGCGGCGGTGGCCAGCAGCGCCAGCAGGAAAGTCAGGCCAATAGAAGCTCGGAGCATAACCAAGGGAAAAAAGGGCGGGCGTTTGCCCAGCCAAGATACGAAACGTAAAACCAGCGGGCCAGGTGCCCCGGGCTGGGAAAGCGCGGAAAAATGCCTACTTAGCGGGGCCTCATTCAGTAGCCGCTATGTCTGCCTTCCTGACCTACCAACAGTTTCCCAACGCCGAGGTTGCGCAGCCGCTGCTGGCGCTGCTCGAACAGCACGCCATTGCCTACGAAACCGGCTCCGACCAGCCCGCCTTCGACGTGACCTTTGCCCACAACGCCGTCAACAACCACTTCGAGGTGAAGCTGCGGCCCCAGGATTTCGACCTGGTCCGGCGGCTGGAAGAGGAGCAGAGCCAGCTGCTGACCGACGCCGTGGACCCTGACCACTACCTGTTCGCCTTTTCCAACCAGGAGCTGTTTGACGTGCTGCTCAAGGCCGATGAGTGGAGCCGCCTCGACGTGACGCTGGCCCGCCGGATTCTGCAGGAGCGGGGCCAGGAAGTGAGTGCGGAATGGCTGGAGCAGATGCGTCGGCAGCGCCTGAGCGACCTGGCGCAGCCCGACACCCGCCATTCGCGCTGGATTGTGTGGGGGTATCTGCTGGCTGCTATGGGCGGCTTGCTGGGGCTGTTCATCGGTTGGCACCTGTACACGCACCGCAAAACCCTGCCCGATGGCCGGCGGGTTCCGGGCTTCACGGCCCAGGACCAGCGCCACGGCCTGCGCATTGCCATTCTAAGCGTGGTGGGAATGGGCTTTTGGATAGCTTTTCGCCTTTTCGGCCCCGAGCTGTCCGACTAGCTAGCGGTAGGGCGCAG
>Ga0247729_10000094_pt1 | contig 40815 bp, 67 predicted proteins | sample UWRJL133311R2_FD_180958 | JGI IMG/M metagenome (GOLD analysis project Ga0247729, IMG submission 180958) | Plant litter microbial communities from Arlington Agricultural Research Station in Wisconsin, United States - UWRJ-L133-311R-2 | ecosystem: Environmental > Terrestrial > Plant litter >... | reverse complement strand
GAGGTTAAAAAATGTCCGTCTCGGAGGATGAATATGATGAAGCGTGCGCGGAAACTCTAAGAATGATGCATGTTAGTAGCCCTACACACTATCAAGGGAAGGGTTTGCAAGCTATTGATGTTATTGAAGATTTTAGTCTTGGGTTTAATTTAGGAAATTCTATAAAATATATCCTAAGAGCTGGTAAAAAGGGTGATCGAATTCAGGATCTTAAGAAGGCTATATGGTACCTGGAACGAGAATGTAACTCGGAGGTGTAAAGGTGCCAAGAATGATTTTAGGAATCTTATTAATCTATATAGTGGTTTGTAACCTTAGAAACTCCAGTGAACTCTTTAACTCTTTAAAAAACTGGAAGAATGACAAATGGGGAATATTGTACGCGCTCTCTTATGTGGTTTTATGTCTGTATGGGCTTTATGTAGCTTGGACGCTAATGATGATGTGGATGTCATAGCAAAGCGCAGGCCTGGTGAAAACTACGTGAATGATGCTGTCAACAGCATGATCAGTAATCCTTATTCTTCCCCAGACTATTTACTTCAGCAGGTTTATGTCGTAAAAGGATATGCCGAACAGTTGTACGGTATTAGAATGGACCTTGTGAAAATATTAAGAGACGTAAATCGTGAAATCGAGATGTTTGATAAAAGAAGAAAAATTCCCGATAAGCACATGAGCTCCTTAGTAAGTTTTATAGAAAAAAGAAGCGCTATGTACGACATCAATAAGATGTGCTCAGACTTTGACACGCCTTATCATTCAGACCTGAATATTGCTAATGAATGCGTTTTTGAAGTCCCTTTTAAGTATTATGAGCTAGATGAAATCATTTATGATGTTAAGCATTGCCAAGATATTGCCCAAACTGTCATCGATGAAGTCCCTCCGCGCTTAACTTTTGGTGTTTTCCTCTCTATTGCAGGCGAGTTGCTCTCTAAAACTCCATGGGGAAGAGCCGCTAAGATAGCTAAAGAGGCAGGGAAGGTGTTGATTATCGAAAGTGTGGCTGTTTCATGCGAAAAAGAGAATGAAAAGCTGAAACATAATCATAATCCAGAAGCAGAAAGAATTAGGCAAGTTCACGATCAGGTTCCGTTTTGGCAGAAGTAGAATTTAATTTAGGCGTAGACGTCGTAAGAAAAATACAATCTGTGGGCAGAGCTGAGAGTGTGCTAAAGTCTGTCTTAGATAATGATATTTTCGATAAACTTAGTAAGCATGACCCTTATTGGCATTCAGATTACGACGTAGAAGCTGAAAAGTTAGATGAATTGCGTAGAATTCTTGATTGTATGCATGATAATCTGTGGAGTATCATGAGTATTTTAAGAGAGTAAAAAGATTAAACCTGGTAAGGTATGTAATAGATGCTTGCCAGGTACCTAGGTACGAATCGTACCTAAGATGGGACGGAACATCTTTAAAATTCCGTCTTTTGACATGTTAGCTCAATTAGTAGAGCGCTTGAAATTTGGGTAGAGAGATTTAGGTGCAAGTCCTAAACGTGTCTTTCGCAGGGTTGGCCGAATTGAATGGCAGCTAAGGTTTGAAGGCCGTCCTTAGCGTTGTGGGTGCAAGTCCTACACTCTGCAATTTCCTCTGTTGACTTAATTCAAAATAATTATTATATTGAAGTTACAAACATTGGAGGATCTTATATGTCTATTGGCAGTGTCCGTAGTCGCATGGTAAGTTTAGATAACTTTTTTGACTATGTGCCCGTTTTTAGTACGATTACAAATATCGTAGATTTATTTCAGAAGTGTCTTGTTCTACCGTTCATGGATAAGAAGAATATTGCTGATAGCCATTATTTCACTCATATTGATCAAAAGTCTGCTGGGCGTTGTGCTCTTCTATTGATCCCTGTGATTGGTAACCTGGCTGCCATCTTCTTTGACCTAGCTTCACTGAAAAACACTGAAGATAAGTCTATTGGTCCCAACCAAAGCTCTTTCTATGATTTTCACAGGAAAGCGTTTAATAAGAATGAGGCTAGAGACCAGAGATGGGAGTATCGTAGAGATCGTGCAAGAAGTGAAGGTTCACCTGATATTCACGAAGCTAGATTCCCACACAGTCCTAAAGCTGGAGTCAAAGTAAAATGACAAGCACATTGGATCCAATGCCTAATCCTCAAGACCCATTGGATCCAATGTATGTCTTTATCGACACGCAACCGCTAAGTCCTTATCCAAACAACCCAGATTCATCGCCAAGCCACTACACATTGCGTCAGTTCGTTCCTGAGAACGTAACCAACACTTTACCCATCTACGTAACTAAAACAGCACACGGGTTAATGAATGGACAATCACTCAGAGCTACTAAGTTCGTACAGATGCCATTTGCAAACGCAACTGGTATGCAGCAGCTTAATAATCGCTTATTCTTTGTACAAGGAGCAACCCTGGATGCCTTTTACCTGGCTGATCGTAATACACTTCCTATTGACGGTAGATTCTTTACTCCGTATGTTAAGGGAGGAATGTTCACGGTGACAGGACAAGACTTGCCAATAGTGAATCCGTCGATGTTTCCACCTCCAGGCATTCCTTCGGTCGAATAGATTCTACATCTATAGTAGAGTGTAGTTTTATGGAGATTTTATCAGTATTCCAGATACAACCGCTAGAACAGTCCCATGGATAATACCATGTAGTATTAAGTCTAAATCTACAACCCCACTGATAGGGGGAAATAATAATTCCGTCATATTCTTCCTTTACTTTCTTCCAGTTGATGTACAAGCTGTTTAAGAGTGTAGTATTAAAGAAATCTTCTAGAACGTAGTTATTTGTAAATTCGTCTATCTCCTCAGGAGTTTTTAAGTGTAGTATGTTGGCTTTACTAGAAATATTAACTGTATATTTGTATTTTAGGTTTTCCAATCTAAATTCTTCATTCTTACACCATTCAAACCAGGAAATATCCTCATCATCATCTTCGATGCTGACCCATAATCCGCAAGGTTTCACTGAGTATTCATCGTTAATAGATGCGTTAAAATCCTTCTTCAGAGACTTTATCTTATCTTTAGAGTAATGAAAAATCTTAGTCGGCAGCTTCTTAGCCCGGTCACCTATACAATCTATTATCATAAGATAGCTTTCTGTAGGTTTTCATTAGTAATGGTAGGCGTGTCCACTTCTTTTTCCATCCGCTTCCATAGATTATTAAAGTTAACTTTTATGCTTGATAGTTTACCTGCATGAAATTCAGCAATACGAGAGACAAGGTAGACGGTTCGAACTAAACGTACTGTCAAAACGTGCATCTCATCGCCACCAACTTCATTTTTCACCCAGTCATCTTCTTTTTCTATATCATAAAGCTCTAGTAATGGAATCACATCCTTTAGAAAAACAGTCAAATAGCGTATGTCCCAGTCTTCTAGAAAATCATTGATCTCTTTTTCTATTGTTCTTCTTTTTCCCATCTAGCTTCTTTATCCCGATTAGCTTTTGTTTTGCCTCAAAGTCTTCTTGAGCTTTATAGGCGTCGTACTTTCTAATGTCCCCTAAACGCTTAGACTCTCTCATCACTACAGATTTACACCTTCCCACATATGTGGCTAGAGCTCCATATGACAAGTCGAGGTCTAAACCCTCTTTAACCTTTAATCTTTCTTCTATGGATAAAGGGTTCATAGCTCTCCATCTGCACGGCATTAATCTTCATCCTCGTCATGCTCGCTCTCTTGGGTTCCAGGGCAAGTGTGAGTGTTTATGTCGTTGTCGAAGTAATATTTAGTTCTTTGAGGGTCAAATTCTTGCATCCACTGCCTAGTTTCACCCGTCTGGTAGTCGTATAGCCAGTTGTAGATCTCCTGACAAATAGGCTTGAATTTAGGTCTAAAATCATTCTCAATATTAAACTTAAACCTCTCTATCATTCTCCAGAAGATCTGATGTTTAATTCCGTGTAAGCTGCTTCGAACATCTTCTTTAACCTTCTCAGCGCTGTCAGGAATCTCAGACTCAAGCGTTGATAGGCACTCTTCTAATATGTGAATTATTTTTTTTTCATCACTATTAATTTCAACTACATGAGGGTCACTCACTCTTACAGTGAACACTAAATCCCCTTCAGGTGTGCTCTCGCGCTCTACTTTAATCTTCATTCGTACCTCCTGGTTCTTTAACCTATCAAAGACTTGTTTATATATCAACGAAAAATTATGTTTAAAATATTTTGTTTAATGTGGTATTAAATATTATATTATACATAAAGGGTTGCTGAGTGACGATAGACGAGAATGAAGCCATCAGAATCTTAGGTAACCAGGACTGGCGGCTTAGAAATTTATATAAAATCAAAGATAAGCAGGGAATGATTGTGAATTTTGAACCCAATTGGGCTCAAGATGTACTAAAGAAGCCTCATTATCTAAATATTATCTTAAAAGCTCGTCAGCTTGGTATTACAACTTACCACGCTATTCTCTTCTTAGATACCTGTCTATTCAACCGTAACGTTAACTGCGCGATCGTTGCGGATAGCAAACCTATTGCGCGTGAAATATTCATCGATAAAGTGAAGTTTGCTTATGACAACCTCCCTCAATTCGTTAGAGACTTCTGCCCTGCGCAGCGAGATAACGTTCATGAAATGCGCTTTTCAAATGGTTCAGTATTTAGGGTTGCGACGTCGCTGCGCGGAGGTACGCTTCAACTTCTACACATCACCGAATTTGCTAAGATCTGCCAAGAAAATCCATCAAAAGCCAACGAGATTGTCTCTGGAGCTCTTAACGCTGTACAGGCTGGGCAATTTGTTTGCATTGAATCGACGGCTCGCGGAAGGGAGGGTCACTTCTATAATTTATGTAAAGAAGCACAGGCTTTGCAAGACGCTGGAACTCCTCCAGGGCAGCTAGATTGGAAGCTTTGGTTCTTCCCTTGGTGGCAACATCCTGATTATGTTGTGGATTCAAAAAATGTCTTGATAAATAAAGACATGGAGAAGTATTTTAAAGACTTAGAGTGTAAAGATATTATTTTAACTTCTGAGCAAAAAGCGTGGTACATTAAGAAGATGCAGACTCAAGGCGAATACATGAAGCGGGAATACCCTTCTACGCCAGAAGAAGCGTTCGAATCTGCAAATGAAGGGTTTTATTTTGCTAAACAAATATCTCAAGCTAGACACGATAAAAGAATCTGTTATCTCCCTTACGAAGAGCATGCGAAGACATATACAAGTTGGGACATTGGGATTGGGGATTCGTGTGCTATTTGGGTATGGCAGCTCGTTGGTAAAGAAATTCATTGCATTGATTACTACGAAAACAGCGACGAAGCGCTCTCCCACTACGTCAGATGGCTTAAGTCAAAGCCATATATTTATGAAAAGCACTTCTTGCCTCACGATGCCGCCGCAAGAGAAAAAGGCTCAGGTAAATCCTTTGCCGACATTGCAAGAGACCAAGGACTTAAGGTCGACATCGTGCCTAGGCAGTCCAACGAGATTTTCGGTATCGAATGTCTGCGTAATATGCTACCCCGCTTCTTCTTTGACTACTCTAAATGCGAAAAAGGTCTTAAAGCCATCGAAAACTTCCGAAAAGAGTGGAATGAAAAACTTGGTTGCTACAGGGAAAGGAGCTACCACGACTGGGCGTCCCACGGTTCGAAAGCGCTTATTTACGGTGCGGAGTCGATCCAAAGGTTAGTCGGCGGTTCAGGAATGTCAGCAGAAGAATGGAATAGAATGAGGAAAGAATGGCTGTAGAAGATGAGTCCATAGAAAATTCCTTAAGAATGGAATCTTACGAAAGGATGATAAAATCATTCGTCAATCTTCACCTACTAAAGGTCAGGAAGAGTATCCAAGACGGGGATAAAATAGAAAAGGGGATACATGAAAAAGGCGGTCTACTGATTGGAGATGTCCAAGTTGAAAATTTTTCAGGGCAGTTTCTAGTGTCTAAAATAACTATCGATGTAACTCTACAGGATAAACTATAAATGACTGCCGAACGCGATCCTTCAGAACAAAAGCTTTTAGATCTTACTAATAGGATAGTAAACAAACTTATCCAAATAGAATTATTAAAGATGGAGCTATCCCTTATGGATGAAAGCAAGATAAAAGAAGTTCAACATCCGGAGGGTGAGTGGACGCTTGGATCTGTGGTAACAGAGCCCTATAATGGAAAATCTTTAGTTTTCAGTATGTCTATAAAGGTAAGATTACAGGACGAACTATAATGTATTCAGCTCAAACAGATGGTACAAGCGCCTACACTGTAGACCATAATGATAAAGTTTTCCAATGGCAGCAGTTTTTCTTTGATGCTTACCGCACTTGGGGCGTGTACTACGCTCAGGCTTACCGCGATTTGAGGGCATATGCAGGTGATAACTGGACAAATCTTGAGAGAACAAAACTTGAAAGACAGAACCGTATGGTTCTTGAACTTAACAAAATTCGACGAGTGGTTAACCTCTATTCAGGGTACGAAAGAGAAAACAGAACCCAGACGGTCACTGCACCTGTTGAGGGATCGGACGAAATTACTGCGGATCTATTTTCTAATGTCATGTATTACGTCTACGACAAGGGAAATGCCGACTACATCTTCTCCGAAGCTTTTGAGCACGCACTTAAGACAGGTCTTGCGATTGTCGGCATCTATATGGATTACTCGAAGGATAAGGTCAACGGCGACATTAAATTCTATTGGAAGCCCTTCAATGCGCTTATGCTCGATCCATACTTTACTAAAAGAGATCTTTCGGACTGTGACCAAGCCTCTACTAGAGATCTTCTCTCAAAAGAACAAGTAAAAGCAATGCTGCCTTGGGTTGATCCCGAGGAAATTGATAGTATACCAACTGGAATTAGAGATAATAAATATCAGTATCTAGGCATCTATAGACAGTATAATTCTACTTATATCGCAGCTAATTTAGTTACTTATGATCAATACTGGAAGAGAGTTAATAAAGCTCAAAAATACCTAGTCGACGAAGAGACTGGTGTGTCAGAAGAATGGTTCGGCACCAGAGCAGAAGAAAAAGAACTCAAGAAAACACTTATTCATACTCCGCAAGTGAAGCTGATCACCTCTCATAAGAGAAGTGTGGAGCTTAACATCATTGTTGGTGGAAGACTCCTTTATTCAGGTCCAGACCCTACAGGATTGGATACGTTCCCTTTTATGCCTGTTATCTTATATCACGAGCCACTCATAGATACGTATGAACTTAAGATTCAAGGCCTTGTGAGATCAATTCGAGATGCGCAACGACAGTACAACCGCCGTCATAGCCAAATCATCGACTTAATGGAATCAATAATCAATACAGGGTGGATTACTAAAAATGGAGCCGTACTGGACCCAACAATGCTCATGCAAGCTGGTCAGGGAAGACAAATCGTGGTCAACGATGGGTACGACGTCAACGCCGACGTTAGAGAGATTTCACCACCGAATATACCGCCAGGATACCTCCAATACCAAGACATCATCGACAAAAACATCATGGAAATTCCAGGAGCTTCAGATGAACTTCTTGGACTCAGCTCAACCGGTGATAGTCAGGTTTCTGGAAAGCTCGCAGAAGTTAGGTCATCAAACGGTCTTAAGGGTAACCGAGGTATCTTTGATAATCTGGAACAAACTAAAAAATACGTGGGAATGTTGGTTCTGGAAGCCATACAGAAGAATTATCAACCTGGTAAAATCTTCCGAATCACAGGAAAAGAACCTACAGAAGAGTTTTTCTCCGGTCAGTTTTCAGAATATGACTGCGCTATAAAACAAGCCGTCAAGACCGCAACTCAAAGAGAAGCTTACTACTATCAACTGCTTCAACTTATATCTCTAGGCGCTCCAATTCCATGGGAAGACATTCTTGAAGCTGCACCTCTACAAGGCAAAACTGAGATGCTTGAGAAGATGGCTCAGCGTGCAGAGCAACAGCAAGCTCAACAACAGAAACTGGATGAAGCTGAACAGATTCAGAAAGCACTTGAACTCTCCCAAATCGATCAAAACACAGCACTTGCTGAAGAGCGTAGAGCTAGAGTTCTATCTGATATTGGCCTGGCACGAGAAAGATCTTCAGAAGCAGAACAGAATTATGCCAAAGCTCTTCTTGATAACGCTAAGACTGTCAAAGAGATTCAAGATATGGATCGAAAACGCTTGTTGGATGTTATGGCTTTAGCTGCTGACATCAGCAAAACACAAGAGCAGAAGTTTGAAAGACAGTTGACGAATGATGCTCAGAGAACCCAAAGCCCTATAACTACAGGAGTTTGATATGGCTAAACTAAAAGGCGTTGCATCTTCTAACAAGATGATGCCTCACATGAATACCTATGGTGGACAGGAGAATCCTGGTTACAAACCGCCAACAGGAAATGCAGGAAGCATGGCTAGAGGTCTTTATTCCCATAAGACAAATCCTCTTTCTACCCCTAAAAAAGGTTCTGAAATTGGCGCTGGCTATGGAAATGCAGACCGTATGAAAGCAATGCGCGCTAAAGATGAGCAAGCTAAGAAAGAAAATCTTCGAGGAATGCCATGCTAGATGCAACTCAATCTGTAGAACCCTCTATTGGTGAAATCCACATTGCTGCACGTCAGCGATTGGCGGACCGTCACATGAATCTTATGGATAAGATTGTAAGAGAAAATAGCCATAAGAAGAAATATTGGATTCTCGGAAGGGCTGACGCAAAGAGAAAGAACGGTAAGACAACCATTCGTCCTTTTTTAAAGGCTTATGATGTTCAGCCGGACGTTCAAAAGGAAGCCTATTTGTACGAGATAGACAACATTTCAGGAACCAGAAGTTTAATTTGGGTGATGCATCCAAACAATAAACTGTCCATGCCAAGTATTAATAAGACTATCAGCGTCGCCAGCTAAATGGGCGAAACTCGCCGCCGGAGTACGGGCGTAACAAACGGGAGTTGAATATGAGTGAAGAAGAACATGTAGAGGAAAACGACCAAGAAGTTGCTGTCTCCGAGCAACAGAATGGTGATCCCCAGGAAGATCAACAAGATGGCCAGAAGATGGTCCCTCTTTCTGCGATGTTAGCGACTAGGAAGAAATTGCAGGAAGCAGAAACGCGCGCTTTAAAAGCTGAAGCTGCGCAGCAGGCTTACCAACAATATCTAAATAAGATGAACGCTCCAGGTGAAAAGGAAGAAGAGGAAGATCCTAACGCTCTCGTAGAGAGACAGCATCTTGCTCAGAGTACAGCTCACACTAAGCGGGATATCCTAGAAACTCTCTATCAAGATATGAATCCTGAGGCTGTTCAAAAAATAAATAAGTATTTGAAACCGATTTTAGAAAAAAAGCCTTGGTTGGCCAGTTCGGTAGACACAGCTCAGAACCGCTACGCGCGAGCGTATGAAATTGTTCAAGACTATATGCACCTAGTGGAAGAAAAGCCATTGGTCAGACAGTCAAACAGTAACGATGGTCGTAGGATTATAGAAAACGCTCAGAAGCCAAGATCTCCTTCGGAAGTCGGAAAGTCTGCAAGGCCAGAAGGCGTCGAATATCTTAGGAGCATACAAGGTAAAAAAGAGTTCCGTGATTACCGTCAAAAGGTCCTCCGAGGCGAAGCCTAGAGACAAAGACGTAAAAAAATTTTGTCTCTGGCGTCAATAAATATTTTGACTTGGAGATTAAAATGGCTACTGGAACGACTACAACAGTCCAAGTTGACCCAGAGGTTAACTTGTTCTTTGATAACATTTTGCTTGATCGGCATCAGCCGTATTACGTCTATGGATACTTTGCTCAAGAGCGAAGAATTCCTCAGAAGAACAGTAAGACGGCTATTTTCCGTCGATTTGACAACTTGTCTGACGCTTTAACGCCGCTAGTCGAAGGGGTTACTCCAGCTACTGAGCAGGTAACTAAATTTGATATTACAGCAGTTGTTCAGCAGTACGGAAAAGTCGTCGAACTTTCTGATGACGTTATTGTTACTGTGCAGGATCAAACAGCTAACGAAGTCGCCGACATGCTCGCGCAGAATATGGCGTCTACATACGATAAAATCGTACGTAACATGCTTGTTGCAACAGCAGCTCAGATTGACTGCCTAAACGGCGTTAACGGAAATGCGATCACTGAAGTTACAACTACTGACTTAGAGTTAGCTGTTGATTACTTAGAAGGTAACAACGGTAAGAAGTTGTCTCCTAACCAAGAAGGTACAAACGCCTTCGGTACAGCTCCTGTATGGGCAGCTTACTGGATGATTATTTCAACCGATCTACGTTCAGACTTTAAAAACCTATCTAACTTTCTTCCTACTGCTGACTACCCACGTCAACAGTCTGTGCTTGAAGCTGAATTTGGATCATGTGATGAAGTTCGCATTGTCAAAACATCTGAAGGATATAAAGACACGTCTGTATCTCCTGCTATTTATTACAACCTATTGTTTGCTGCTAACGCCTACGGCCGTATTTCTATTGATGATCAATCGATGGAAATGATCATTAAGCCCCTAGGAGCTGGTCAGGATCCGTTGAACCAAAGACAAACTATGGGCTGGAAAGGTCGTTTAGGGTCAGTGATCCTTGATGATAGCTGGTGCGTAGCATTACGAAGCACTAAAGGTTAATAAAAGGAGAAATTCATGACAGCGCCATTAGGAAATACAGCTAACCGATTCTCAGGAATCAGAGAGCTTGGACAAGTAACGAATAGTTATGGTGGGTATGTGGTCTCTGCGGGAGCAGCTTACAACCTATCTCTTCCTTACTTTCCAGATAAGTTTGAGTGGTACAACGCCACTAAATATGCCACCGGTGGAACTGGAGGCGCGGCCAATATTCAGGGCGTCTGGTTTAGAGATATGGCTCTCCCTGGCGGCTTAACGTTTAATAGAGCGACAGCTGTTCTTTCAGCTGTAGTTGAAGGCGCTAATGGTATTGCAGACTCTACTATCCCAGGTGGTTTCTATGATGAGCATCTAGTTGCTGCGACTATCTCTGCTGGAACTCCAGGTGTAGTTACCACAAGCACCAACCATAACCTTTCTGATAACGACCGAGTCATTATCACGAAAGCTCAAGGTACGATGGCAGCTTCGATCAACAACCGTACTTATCTTGTTAAGGTTGTAAACGCAACTTCATTCCAATTGTACAGAATTCGGGGAACCCCTTTTCAAACGGTTGGAACTTATACCGCTAGTAGCGCTCAGATTACAAAGATTGCGCCTGCTCTTGGAAACCCAGCTCAGCCGGTGACTTCAGCATTTCCTCACAAGGCAATCGTTGATTACCCGCCTGTAGTTCAATTGACATTAGGCACAGATATCATGGGCCTTACGGGAGACGTAATTTACTTTACTGCATGGCAGTTTAATAGCTACGTAAACCGTGGTACAGCGTCTTAATACAACGGGCAGGGGAAACTCTGCCCTTAATTCAGGAGAATAAAAATGAGTAGAAAAATGGAAACTAAAGCAGAGCAAGCCGAAATGGAGAAGCCTTTCGACTTCGACACTTTCGAACTTAATACTGTTGAAGATTATGCAGTTTGGAATTTACACGCGCGTAAAGCGTTTAGAGAAGCAAAGAAGAGTAACCCTCGTTGTGATCCGCCAATTCCTGTGCGCGTGCCGGATGAGACTTTTCATAAGAAAGTTAAAGTTAAATTTCAACGCTTTGACCAACCAGAAAACGTCTTAAAAGTTAAGTGCCGTACACGTGAGATTGACTGGGTTGGACAATTAAAGCCTGGTTGCACTTATGAGTTACCACTGCCAGTTGTTAAGTTTCTTAATAATCTAGCAGTTCCAATCTTTGCTGAGTGCAAAGTTGAAAACGGTGGTGAAACTCGCACTGAAACTAAGCAGATTGGCGAAAGAAACAGATTCTCATGTCATTTACTTGAGCTTGTTGCTTAACGGAGGGGTATGGCTAAGTCAGTAGGCGATCTAATTTTAATCTTACGGAATGTGACCGGGCGTGTAGATGCTTCCGATCCTCAATTTACTAACGAGATTATGCTCCAGTATCTTCAGGATTTTATTCAGCTACAAGCTACGCAAGATATTCGTATATTTAAAAATAAAACCTGGTGGGAATTCCCTTTTTCTCCTACAGATCCTAATCCATACCCAGTAAACCTTCAGGCACTAATCTTAGATAAGGGGAATGTCGGCGCATCAACAATTGAACCTCCTTGTTACGCTGATGGATTCCCCGTGTTTTGGTATCAAGATCCTAAAGAATTTTATGGTTTATGGCCGGAAACTCAAACGTATCAACCTCAAAGACCAACCAATGTTCTTTACTATAATAATGAGTTGACGTTTAGAGGTCCTCCAGAAAAATCTTACACAATTAAGATTGCTGCTTATCAAGTTGAACTGCAATTAACTAACGAATCTTATAACCCTTCTTACCAAGGGTTGCAGCAAGATTACATTTATCGTTACGTCTGCTACGGTGCGGCGTTAGATATATTTTCAGATTTTGGAGAGATGGATAAGTGGAGAGATATTTTCCCTGCTTATCAGCGCTACCGCGCACTGGTTTACTCTCGCACCTATTCACAGTATCAAAATCAACGCCCTTCACCGGAGTTTTAACTATGTCATTTGATCCTAACGTGCCCAATGCTTCGCAGTCTCCTGGGCTTTTCCCGATGCAAAACAGCGCTAACTTCGCTCAGCTGAAGAAGATTATAACAAAAGATCATGTGTTTAATGACACAGCTCAAGCGACAGATGGTTACCATCGACAAATGACAATGATTGCCAGGTCATCCCCAGGCTCTTTACCTACAGGGGCAAACTCTATCTTGTACACAAGTCTAGACGGCGCAAGTAAACCTCAACTCAGGTTTTATAACGGCACAAAAGACTATCAAATAACTCCTACCCAAGATTTTGAGTTTGGAACTGTAAATATCATGGATTTAACTAATTTTTTTGTTGTTCATTCTGTTCCTGCAAATGTGTATGGGGAAATATTCTTTTTCAAAGATTTAATTATTCAACCCGGGGCTTTTGTCTCTAACGCTACTGTAGTTAACGGATACACGTATGGAAAAACTTTTTCAACGAGTTCTAGTACAGACTTATCAGTTAGCTTAACTATGGCTTTCTCTACATCTGCAACCAACTTAGATTTGAAAGTTAAGATGGCGCCTGGAAATAATAATAGTGGTGTGTGGAGTTATCGACTTTTTTATAGGGCTAAATAATGACATACCAACCTTATCTTATGGTGAAAAATTATGGTTTAGAAGTATTATCTCATATAAAAAATGGGGGATGTATGCCAAAATTTATTGATCATTCAGGTAAGGTATTTGGTTCTTGGTTAGTGGTTAAGCGTGTTGGACGTTCGAGTTATTATGCGATATGGGAAAGGGTGTGCGTTTGCGGAAGTGTAGTCGCTGTGGAATCTAAAAACCTTTTCAGGGGAGCGAAAGATTGTGGGTGCTCTTCTTCTTTGCTTTATAAAAAGTTTGGGAGACTAAGGGTTTTAGAGAAATTAAACAACGATCTTTGCAATTCGTTTTCATATTTTAAAGTTATATGTGAATGCGGGAAGTATAGAGAGGTTAAAGGCCAAGCCTTAACTAGTGGTAATACTGTGTCTTGCGGATGTGCCCGATTGAAAGACGAGAAGGTGATGGCTGTGAGCAGTATATACAAATCTTACAAAAAAAGAGCTGTAAGCAGTAAAATATTATTCGATCTTGATTTAGATTATTTTGAATCTTTGATTAAGTCTAAATGTGATTATTGCGGATGTGAACCAATTCAAAAACATAATTTTAAAGATGTTTTAGATGTTAAAGACAGGTTTTTTATGTGGAATGGAATTGACAGAGTGGATCCTGAAATTGGTTATTTAAAATCTAATTGCGTCCCATGTTGCAAGACTTGTAATTTTATGAAGCTAGCAATGAATAAAAATAATTGGTTAGAACACATGATCAAAATTTTAAAATTTAAACGGATGATGTAATGGGATATCAGAGCTATCTAATCTCAAATTTCTCTACAGGCTTAGAAAAAAGGCTTCAGCCTTGGCTTATCCCAGATGACGCTCAAGAACAACTGTTTGATGGCGACGTTTACCGCGGAACTATGTCTAAAAGAGATGGGTACAATTATTTTGCTACGGGTGAAAAAGGGGGTGCTCCCTACCGTGAATCCAGAATAGTTAGCGCTTTAACTGGCGTTGCTATGGTGGGACCTAAGAATGGAACTAACAGGGTGTTTACTTTAGCAGGTAATGGTCAGATTGCTAGAGGGAGTGTCGTTGTTACAGGCTCTAATCCCGTTCAAGTCTTAACTGATAATGGAGTTGGAGGTTTTACGGGTGATGGAGTAGGAACTATTAATTATACTACAGGTGCAATATCTGTTACTTTCAATGCTGCTCCTTTAAACTTTTCGACTGTCACAGCCTCCTATTCTTTCATGCCTGGAAATCCAGTAATGATGATAGCCAACTACGTTTCAAATGATAACTCGAAGCAGTTGATCGTGGCCGACACTCAGCGCGTAAACCGGTATAACGCTAACACAAACATATTAGAAGATATTACTACGACTCCTTACACGGGTAATAAATTTCAGTTCTTCACCTGGGTAAATTACGACAGCGCCACAAGCTTACCTAGACTTTTATTTAGTAATAATAAAGACGTGATCCAGCAATACGATGGTGCAAACGTCAGTGTATATGCCTATCAAATGATGACTTCCGCTGCTATTCCCGTAGCTGTTTCAACACTTACTTGCCTTGTTATGGTTGAAATGAAAGATCGCTTGATTCTGTTGCGCACGACAGAGAATGGTACTATCTACCCTAAAAGAATTCGTATTTCAGGAACAGGAGTTAACAGCGATGATTTTAGAACGTCTGCGACTGGAGCGGGTTTTATCGATATTCCGGATGGTACTTGGATTCAGGGTGCTGCTTTTAATCGTGATGACTTGCTTATTTTTACTGAAGCGAGCACTTGGGTATTAAAGTATACCGGCAACGACACCACTCCTTTCGTTTTAGATCGCATAGATGAGTCCCGTGGATGTGATGCTGCCTTTAGCGTGATAACCTACTTAAATCGAACTTCTGCGGCTTCTAAGCGCGGTCTAATTATGTCAGATGGTTACCGCGTTGAAAGACAAGATGTTTCCATCCCAGATTTTACTTTTAATGAGGTTGATGGACGCGGGGATGCAAGCTCAACCTTTAATAACTTCAACCTTTGCTTTGCAGGCACAGTCGATGCTGATAGAGACCATTATCTTATTTATCCTCCAGCTGGGTCTGACACCTCTAAAAGAATATTAACTACCAACTATGATGAAGATAACTATTCTATCTATCGTTTGCCTCTGTCTTGTATGGGTACATACATCGCTTCCTTTACTATCACTTGGAATGATCTATTAATTTATCCTAACTGGGATTCTTTTGCGGCTGCTTATGGAGATTGGAACTCATTTTCTTATAATTCAGGCGCTCCGTTTAGTTTAGGTGGCGGTCAAAATGGTGAGATTTGGAGGTTAGCGGTCACTGAAGAAGAAGATAATCCAGTTAGAATCTACAACATTACGGTTATAGACGATGTCACAATTGAAGTTACTTCTGATTTTAATAACTACCGATTAAACAATGTTTCTAATGCTAATAGTGACCCTGATTTAAGTGCCGATTATATATTTTTAACAGGCATTGTAGGGATGGAGGAGATTAATAATCAGCAATTCCCTGTAGTTCAGATTGTTAATCCAAATACGTTTAGATTGGATGTGTCCACAGCTATCGTACCAGCCTCTAGCTTTGGGGCTTATACTTCTGGTGGTAGAGCAACTAGAGTTATTCCTTTCTCATCTCTCTTTAAAAAGTTTAATCCTTATATAGACCAAGATAGAAAGGTTAGGTGTGGTTGGCTTTATATGTATGTAGACGCTACAGGCACTAACCTACAAAGAAACATCGCTATAGATAGTATCACTAACTCAGATCCATGTGTTATTACGACAGAAACTGGTCATAACCTTCAGAGCGGAGACCAAGTTAACTTCTTTAGGATTGGTGGCACAACAGAATTAAATGGCATGAGCGTATTTATTACGGTGATTGACCCTACCTCTTTCTCTCTTAATGGAATAGATTCAACCGCTTATGGGGTTTATACATCTGGTGGCTATGTAGGTACAGCGGAATCTGCAAAGATGACGATTGATATTATTACTAATGATGTAGGTCATAATACTCAACTGAATAATCTTTCGGCTGACCCGTACATGGGGAATATGACAAACATGGTTTTTGAAGATGGAACTAAGAAATGGTACAAGGTCTTTATTAATCAAGTAGGTAAGTTTATTCAGTTCAGGCTTAGAAATCAGCAGGCTGGGGCTAAAGTAAATATACAAGCCACGATGCCAGGATTTTCTCCTTGTGGGAGATTAATTTAAATGCCAACACTTATTCAAAACTTTAACTGGGGTGCTTCGCTTAGAAATAATAATCCTGAGCTTACACGTCAACTATCGCAAGCATACACAGACACTGCAACAGCAGTTAACACTAAATCATCTAAGTATTTTACAGACGGAAGTCAAAAGCCGCATGTGAATCCTCCGGCCAATTCAGATTTTAACAAGAACTTTGAAATAGGCGACTTATATGTGCGTACTGACACTGACACAGCTTGGATTATGACGAGTCGGACAACATCGAACGCGGTTACCTGGAAAATAATTACTTAGGGGGAAATATGGGTTTAAATTGGGGAGAAGGAGCTGCCGGCTTCGCATCTGGCGGGTTAGTTGGAGGAGTGGCAGGATTGTTTGGAGGAAAGAAGAAGAAAGCTAAACCTAAAAAAATAAGCACTTTAGACCCGCAGCAACAAGCTCTTTATAACGATTACATATCAGGCATCCGCGGAGATGGACCGTTATCGAATTTATATAACTTTGATGCGCAGGGCTATAACAATGTTTTTGATCAATCGGTTGCAAAGCCTGCATATCGGAATTTTCAAGAGAATGTCATCCCAGGGATTACGGGTCAGTATAGACAGGGCGGTCTGATGAATAGTTCCTATTCAGGAGAAGCACTCTCTCGCGCAGGAAGGGATGTTCAGGAGAACTTAGATGGCCTTCGCTCTCAGAATATTTTTCAAGGTCAGCAACAGGCAAATCAAAATAAGACGAACGGAATCAACAGCGTGCTTAACACTCAGACGTTTGCGTATATGCAGCCTGGAGAACAGCCAGCAGGAAGCGTGATAGATCAAATCTTAGGATCAATTGGTCCTGCTGCTGGTAAATTTGTAGCCAACGCTCTCATATAATAGGAGGAAAAATGCCAAGCGCACAAGTAATCGACTTAAACTACAAGCCTCGCACGCAACCGACTACACTAGAGTCAACCTTAAGTAGTTTTAGTAATCAATTTGCAGAGAATTCTAGAGCTAAACAGGAGACTGACGCTCTTAAGGAGATATACGCTCAGTATCAAAACGACGGGGAGAATCTTCAACGAAAAATCCAAGCCGTCCAGTCTGATGCGCGCATTGGTCCTACCACTAGAGTTAATACTGTAAAGCAGTTGATGGATTTTCAGAAGTATAATCAACAACTTCAGAAAAATGCCTCTAAAGCTATGAGCGCTGAAGACAGAGAGGAACGTAAAAAACGCTTATTAGAAACCGACTTTCCAGAAGAAGAGGTGGATGAGTACTTGGACTCTACTCCTGGCGTGCAACAGATCATGTGGCGCAATCATAATGAGCTTAAAAGTAGAGGGTTAAGAGGTAACAAAAAAAATTATCAGCCAAATCAAAAGCCTGTTTCTTCCGCCGGGGAAGAGGTTCAGCCAACTCAGACTGAATTTGCTGTGGACGATTCTTTTTCAAACGAGCAAAATCCTATAGATGAAAACGCATGGCCAGATATTCCTTCACCAGCAGGAATGACCCCATCTGAAAACGTGAAATGGGCAAATCAAAATCAAAAGGAAAATAATAAGCTGCTATCTGAAACTAGACAGAAGACTAATTCGACTCGAGGTATTGGCATTCGTTTAAATCGTTTAGCCTCTCTTAGCGAGAAAATTCCTGATGGTATTGGTAGGCTAGTTATAAACCCGGACACAGCAGAGCCTTACCCCACAGCTCAGATTTTAAAAGCAGGTGTTAGCAAAGAGACTCAGGATTATGTAAAAACATTAAATGACTTTCTTATAGACGCAAAAGCTTATTTTGGAAATAGAGTCACTAACTTTGACGTTCAATCCTTCAAGTCTAGATTACCAAGCTTGTTAAACAGCGCAGATGGAAGACGTGTTATCATTAAACAAATGCAATTGATGAACGATTTGGAAGATCTACATGGAGTAACTTTAGAGGACGGTTTAAAGCACTACGGGCGCAATGCAAGCTATTCAGATATTTTAACTGAGGCAGATCAAAAAGTAGCTGGGAAAGAGCAACAAATCATCCAGAAAATTAATGACCTGGATACAGCATCTGACTTTATGGATAAAATTGCTAAGAATCCAGAGAAATTCAAAGACACTGTGCTTATGCAAAGGGTTGAAGATGGTAAGTTTTTCGCTATGCCAAAAAGTAAAGTAAACCAAGCAGAAGCTAGCAAAAAATGGAGGGTGTATTAATGCAACCTCCAATTAAAAAAAACGATGATGAAGATTTTGGGGCTATTGACTTAGAAGTTTACAGGGATGAAGAAAACCAGTCTGTGGAGAATGATTTAACTGATTCCGCTATAGATATGGACACCTACTCAGATTCACAAGAGTCTAAAGAGGCTTCTTGGTGGGACTGGACTAAAGATGTGGCTATACAGGGCGCTAGAGGAGTAGCCCAAGCTTTCACATGGCCTCTAGATGTTTTAAAGATAGGTGTTGTTGGTTCAGCATTGTCGGATATCGATGAACTAGAAGAAGCCTTTAGGAAAGCTGGCAAACCTTTTGACCGGGATGAATATACTAAGTTTGTATTGGGTCAAGGGGAGTTTGTCCCAACACAGTCTATGTTTGAAGGTTTGATAGAATCAGCCACAGGAGTCAGCTTAGAACCTACTACAGAATCTGGTAAATTCGTTAATAAAGCAGCCACCATAGCCTCGTTAACAAAGGGTGGCCCTTTGAGAAAGTTAGCCGCAGGTTCAGCAGCTGGCACAACAACTCAAGGTTTAAAATCTGCGGGCGTAAATGAATTTGCTTCTGAAGTTTTAGGAGATATAGTAGGGGGCGGGGCTGGAGCTCTTAAAAAAGGTCCTAGAAAATTTACACCAGAGGCCGAGAAACTACGCTCTGTTGCGGATAAACATGATATTCCTTTCTATGAATTTATGACACGACCGGAAGGGGGTGTGATCACGCCTAAAATATCGCAGGCTAGAGAAGCCGCTATATCTAAGGAGTTGGGCTTGTCTTCAGAGCAAGCGGCTCAAAGAATAATTGATAAAAAAATACCCATTTCGGAGTTAAGAAAGGAGGGTGTTAACTTAGATAAATTACAAGTAGAGCAATATGACAAAGCTCGCCAGCTAGCCGCCTCTAAACCTCAAAATATTGATCCATCAGAAATTATATCTGATATTGACAGGGAAATTAAAAGATTAAAGTCATTAGCTCCTTCTCCAAGTCATGGCACACAAGAGGCGATTAATATCTTAGAAAAAGAAAAATCAATTTTCGAGAAATCCTTGCCGAGTCAGAAGGATTCAAATCCGATTAATTCTGAACAATTAATTAATCAACATATTGAATATAACAAAAATGTTAAAGGTCTATACAAGAAGCCTGAATTGGCGGGTAAGGAAGAAGATGTAAGAAATACATATGCTTTTTTAAATGAATCCGTTAGGAAGACCATGGAAAAGCAGGCGGGATCAGATGTTGCTGAAGCTTTTAAAGAAGCCAATAAGACTTTTAGCCAGAATGCTATTTTGAAGAAGTCAGAGTCAGTGATCAGTAAAGCTTTTGAAGGTGGAAATTATAACCCTAAGAAACTGAGTAGAATATTAAATTCTAGACAAGGTTCCATCCTCAGGAGAGATTTAGGGGATAAAGCTGTTGGTGAAATTAGGGAAATTGCTGAGTATGGACAAAAAGCTGTGGATCACACATCTAGACTACTGAAATCGCCACAGTACGCAAAGGAGGCACTCACTTGGGGATCTCTAGCGCCTTTTATCCTGGGATCTACAGCTAAAATGACAGGTCTTCTCTATATTGCAAAGCCTATGGCTGAACGCGTTAAAGGGTATTTATTAACACGACCCGCGACCCGTCAGGCGTATAATTCAATTATTAAAAAGGCCGCTAAAGGCTCTTTTAAAAACATGGCATCTGATTTTTCAAAATTAGAAAAGGCTGTGAGCGGTGAATTTGGTAGCTCCAAAGATTTAATCAAAAAAGTTATTAATGACCTAGAAGTATATGAAGGAGATTTTTAGGGCTAATGAAATAAATTATCAAATATTTTATCTATGAAGGCTACAAACAAAATGGCTGCAATTATATATAACATAAACACCTGATTTTAAATTTAAATAAACTATTAACCCTCTAATTCTTAGATACTAGAATAACCTCAATTTCTGAGTAAAGACAAGAAATATTTTTAAAGACAAGAATACCGCTTTGTTGTAAATGTAAAGAAATAACTTTAAAACCTCCGGAGGGTTTATGGCAGCACTCAACTTACGGACGCCGAATGGCTATGACGGTCAAAGGGCTAGTAGGACAAGACAGGGTATCACACGCCTTGCAACAGCAGCTGAAGTCTTAGCGGGAACAGCTAATAACGTAGCCGTTACCCCAGCTCAATTAAATTCAGTCTCTACAGGCGCTAACTTTGCTTCTCCACCTGCATTAGGCTTTGGTAGCACAACTGCACGCCCTGTGGCAGCAACAACTTTAACTTCTACAAGCGCTACAACTCTAGCTTCAGGTGCAGGCGCTGCCTTTAGAGGTGGAAATTCAACTGGAACGGTAGGTTTCTTTGGATCTTCCGGAATTTCTCGAGTCACTCAGGGAGCGCTAACAAACAGCGTGACTGTCGGTGGAACGACTGGGGTAATCGCTAACTTCGCGGGTGCTGATTACACTACAGATGCAGCGACAATTCGAAATGACATCTATCAGCTGGCTGCTGCGCTAACTCAAACTATCGCAGCTCTAAGGGGCTACGGATTATTAGCATAAGGGGTTAACTATGTCAGCTAAACGCGTTTACTTTGACACACTCAGATCTCTTGCCTTTGGCGGGATTTCGGGTGTTTATGCAGCCGTAGGTTCAGCTCTAACAGTTGAACCTCGCATTATCTGCCTAACTAACAATACAGACGCTGGAATGATTTTCAGTGATGACAACACTAACACAACAGGAAAGCTTTTCCTCCCCCCAGGCACGTTCAAATTGTTTGATCTTACGGCCAACATGGTCCCCGGTAAGGATGACAGTTTTGTCATAGCTAAAGGGACAATTATCTACGTTAAGCAAGCATCTGCTCCGAGCTCTGGGGGAGTTTATTTAGAGTATATTCATGGCAATACCTAGGGGAATCCCCAAGGAAGAGTTCTCCAGAATTCAAGAATTGAAAGCTGAGGATGACTTCAAAATTGATACCGCCTACCAGATAGGCGAAATTAAAATTTGCTTATCTGTTTTGCAAGAAAGCCTCTCTAAAGCTCAAGGGGTTATCTCCTCTAACAAAGCGCAAATAGAATCTCAATTAAGTGAGATATTAGACGGCGCGATGGCTGCCATTAAAGAAGTAAAGAAAGACCTACATGCTATCTCTAATGAGATCGGACTGAACAGAGTTCGGATGTCAGAGATCGACTACAAGTTAGACTCTTGCGCTAAAGAAGAAGATCTACGCGAAACAATTGCAGGTTTGCATGAGTGCATAGAAAACTTTTCTTTCGAAAGAGAGCAGATTAGGGCAGATTTTCAACGATATGTTAATACTCTGCGTAGTCAATACGATACAAAATTGGATGATTTCAAATCTGAAATCATGAATATCCCTTCAGAAATTCCTGAGATGACCCGTCTTATTGATGAAAAAGTTCAGCTTGTTGAGTTGAATGGTCAGAACTCTATCTTGCGCTCTGCAAACAATGAAAAGCAAATCATGCTTTTAGAAAGAAAAATTGAAAACCTTTCCCAAGTTGTAAAGAAAATCGAGCTAACCAAGCAAGAAGAGGCACTATGAGTCAAGCGGGAGTTGTTAATATTGCAGATGCAAATCCAGAGATGCCTATCTTTTTCCATACGCAGGGCGGGCCTGATGCTGTTGCAGCTGATAACATCATTAACTTTGTGGGAGCTGGCGGTATAACCACTTCATCTGCTGGCAACACAGTTACCATTACCGGGACTCCCGTTGCTCTAACCATTACAGGTAATACAGGTGGGGCTAGGCCTCCTACGGCTAGCAATTGGAATATATTAACTTCCAATACAAACATCCGCGTGGCAGGCTCTGGTAGTACATTTACTTTAGACTTTGGCCCGGCTTCTCAAAACCTGTTCTTAGGTTCTAGCACTGCATCTATCACGGGTGGCGCCATTGGAGATGTTGGAATTGGATACTTAGCTTTAAATGGAATAACTAGCGGTATTTCGAATACGGCGTTAGGTCATGTAAGCTCAAATACAATCTCCACGGGAAATTTCAACACGGCTTTAGGGGAAGCCACGCTTTTTAACTCGGGTGATGTGAGCGGAAGCGTCGCGATCGGCTGGCATGCCTTGCTGGGCACTACAGCTAACCTCACTATCGGCATTGGTTACGGTGCGATGTCTGCGGGTGTTTCTGGTCCAGGGAATTTAGGTATTGGAACCTCTTGTTTTCAAGGTGCTTTAAGCGGGCAGCGCAATCTAGGACTCGGCACGAGTGTAGGAAACTCACTGACTACTGGTTCTTTCAATACATTTTTAGGCAATTTCGCCGCTGGGAATTTATTGCAGACGGGTTCTTACAATATTTTCATAGGTGATAGAGCGGGTTATACTTACGCTACTTCAGAATCTAGTAATATTTTAGTTGGTAACGAAGGCACATTAGCAGAAAGCAACACCTTGCGGATTGGTCAGCAAGGTACAGGAAATGGACAGCAAAATAGAGCTTTTATTGCAGGGATTACAGGCGCAACGGTTACCGGAGCTGGGGTTTTATGTTCGGCTGCTGGTCAGTTAGGCACCGTAGTTTCCTCAAAAAGATATAAAGAAAATATAGAAGCTATCAAAGATGATGTGTCTATTTTAAGTTTGACTCCATCCACTTTTACTTACAAAGCAGACGAAGAAAAAAAACAAAAGTTCGGCCTGATTGCAGAAGAAGTGCACGAAAAATTCCCTTACTTATGCCTTTACAACGAAGAAGGTACTCCAGAAACAGTTATGTACCACGAAATACCAGCACTACTCTTGCATGAAATAAAAAAATTAAACTCAAGGATTGAATGTCTAGAAAACCAAATTAAAGAGCGGTGATGGATGAAAGGGGATTTTTTAGTTAGTGATGGAGTGAACGATAATAGGTTCTCTCCTGGGGCTGATGGACAGGTTATAGCAGCCGATTCGACGCAGCCTCTAGGACTGAAATACATCAGTCCTCCAGATGTATTGCCAAGATCGCAGTCATCTGCAACCCGTCCCTTAAATACAGCATTCCAAGTGAGTGCAACAAGATGGTCAACAGTCAGATATAGTGTGGATATTTCCACGACTGTATCTCTTGGAGGTGCGCAGGTGGGAACTGTAGTCTTAGAAATGGCTACAAATGCGGCATTTACCACAGGCGTTCAAACCATCCTACCTTTTAGCAATGGTAATTCAGGCACCTTAGTCGTTGGGTTAGTTTTAACTCAGCTGAGTACAGCATGTCTATCAGCAGACGTCCCCCCAGGGAATTACGTTCGGTTAAAGACGATGAACGTTACAGGTACACCCACTTACACTTATAGATCTGGACAAGAGGTTTTAACATGAGTTCTAGTTTAACAGGCTATAGCGCTAATAACCCCAGGGCATACCTGGGGCCTAACATTTCTATTGTCAATGCCGTCTCTAGAAGTAGAGCCCCCACAGGAGCTGATTACAGGCAGCCAGAGACAGGAAAGCTCTACCCATTCTCAACCGTATGGGTTGTAGGTAAAAACCCCACCACGGGCGTTTATGGAGATCTATGGATACTTTCTAAGATAGAATCAAATGTCGCGTTCTGGGTGCAGGTTTTAAACTCAGGATCTCTGATTAACGGCGGTAATATATTAGGTAATACATCAGGACTGCCGGTAGCTTCAGGTTATCTAGGTGAATATATCTCTTCGTTTATTCCGTTTAACGGCGCTGTTTCGACTTTAACTACAGATGTCGTTTCTAACGTTACAAGCATTGTTTTAACGCCTGGAACTTGGGACGTAAGCGGTATTGTAATGTTTACGAGTATAACAACCGGGACGTATCAAGTTGGCTCTGTAAGTCCGGCTGTTGGAGGGATTGCTAACAACTCTTATGGAGATAGTACGATTTCCAGTGCTTTTACAGCCTCTGGTCCGTCTGATATCGGGCTAAGCATCCCCGCAGTTAGAGTTAACGCGGTTGCACCCACTACATACTACTTAAAAGCTCAAGCCGCTTTCACCGCAGGTGCAGCAAAAGCGTATGGCAGAATCTCTGCGACTCGAGTGAGATAAATTATGAAGGGGTGGCTTTAGCTACTTCTTCCTCGTGACATCTTTCATCTTTTCTTTTGGAGTTTTTACCTTTCCGGATTTTGCTCCTAACTGGTCTGCGTTCGTTAACCCCAGTTTCGCTGCTGCTTTCTTCACACCGCTTCCGATCTTTGACATTTTCTTCTCCCGTGTAAATTAATTCTTCTTTGATTTCAGTAATTCTACCAAACCATTCTATTTTCTTTTCTAATTCTTGTTTTTTGATAGGTATCATATATCTGCTAACTGGACAATGAGGGCATGCGTGACCTCCCATTAATGAGTGGGTAGACTCTTCAGCGTTAAATTGGTGTCCATTGCAGCAGGAATATCCTCTCATTTTCTCTTGCTCTTTCCAGCTTTGCTGTAAGCTATCGCGGCTGCTTGCTTCACGGGCTTTCCTTCCCGAACCTCCGTCGCAATGTTTTCTGAAATAACCTTTTTTGACGAGCCCTTCTTTAGTGGCATATTTTTCCCATCCTGATTTCATATGATTAATTCCGATTTGACTTTCTTCTCAACTTCCAAAATATCTTCAATTTTCTGCTTCAAAGCTCTGTCCCGAACAACCACTATCGCAATAATTATAACAACGATAGTGATCCAGTTATTCTTGATAAATTTCATGCTGCCTCAGCTTGTTGAATTTTACTCTTCCAATGGCTAAATTTAACAAATAAGCGCTTCTCATCTTTTAGAAGTTCTTTTATTGTCTGAACGGGTGACCAATCAAAGTGTTTTTGGACGACTCTTAAATATTCCATTGCATGATGTTTGTCTTCTTTATCAAATATCTCTAGAAATTTATCAATATAATCTTGCTCATTTTCAATCTCAACAAACTCTTCCGCTTTTAAAAGCTCAGGCTCTACAGGTTTTGATTCAGCCGCGCTGATTTCACCTTCTACGTAGCCAATCCCTATCACGTCGCTAAAGAGCTGTCTAGCTAAGCGGCTCAAAGCTCTTGCAAAGCACATGTCTTTTGGCCATTTAGACCATCCGCCGCCAGGTTTAACCAACCCTGCTTTTTGAGCTTCAGCGACTGAAAAAGAAGCTTCTTGGGTTTCGCCTGTATCTCCGCGTTTACCAACTAAAGTGCATTGTAACTCTGTACACTCTTGAACTTTAATTTGGTGTCCAGCTTTCCGAATTAGTGCAGACATCATACGAGCTGAAATCTCTACTTTACCTTGGATAATGTTCAATCCGCCGTTAAGCGCTTGGCATGGAGGAACCCCTAGTTCTCTAGCTGAGAGCATGATCATCATCACCGCGGCCTTTTCGCCTACGCCTTTATACATTTTGCTAGATACTGCATGCTCAGCCATGGTATGGAAAACCATCATCTCATGTTCGCTTGGCGCGCCTGACTGATATGATTGTTGTTTTAGCACAATTTCATTCATAGTTATTTCCTAGTTTGACTTTTCTTAGCTTCTGCTTCCCATTCTTCTAGAGTCATTGCATCGCCATAATCGTTTTTACCATTTCGTCTAGATGGAGCTTCGTTTCTAACTTTTGATACGGCAGGCACTACAAGAGTGTTATTCCTCCAGCGGTCTAATCTTTCTTGCATAAGATCGCTTAAATTGTTCATGTCAATCCTTGTGATAGAAATGTTTATAAGTTCTTAAAATAGCTAGAAAAAATGAATCATCAACAGGGTATTCGTATAGCTTCGGCTCTTTGCCATGTTTGTTTAGATGTAGAAAAATGATTCTTTTGATGTCATAGCCATTATTTTTAGCTAAATAGGCGTAGGCAGAGCCTTGAGCTTGCCAGGTTTTAGACGGCCGAGATGAGGTTTTTATATCTACAATAGCCATGCCTTTATCAGTATTTGTGATAAAATCAACCTGACCCGTGATGTAAAGTTCATCATCCCAAAAGCGTTGTTCAATTTTGACAACGTCTATGCCAGAATCCCACCACTTTTTAAATGATTCAACGTACCCCCAAGTCTCATCTTCGACGCCGATTTCCCCAATTCCTTCGGCTATTCCCTCACAAATCTTGTGAACTTTTGTTCCGCGCTCAGCGGCATAAGCGACAATGTCGGGGTTTATAGCCTGTAAACCACTGAATGGATATAGTACGCTGGTTACGCGCAAATAGTTTTCTCTAGACTTTACAGAGTCGATCATGTAAAGTTCCTCTGAAGCATTTGAATTAGGATAGCGGTAAAAGATAATAGTAAAAATGCTGCTATATACTTATTGCTTTCGTCTTGATAAAACATGCTGAAAACCAATTAATTAAAGTTTTAACTTTACTTAACCGTAGCAGATCATGGGTCAGATTGACAAGTATTTTCTTGGGAGGTTGTATGGATGTTTCCGTTTTACAGTTTGAGATATGCCCAAACAAATTTAAGCTGGGTAATGTCATTGTGCAGTACGGAGCCTTGATCTTAGAGTGTGAGCTTGTGTACTATTCTCCGCGGTCTAAAATTTGGGTAAGGATGCCGGAAAGGTGGGAAACAGACGCTTATAAGCGGCATTACGCTTATTGGAAATCTAAAAAAACGTCCGATGAATTCCAAGAAATTGTAGTTAAACAAATATTTGATAAGTTTGACATGAGTCGTGAAAAAGTCATTCTTTTACACGAGCGAAAAGCTAAAAAGAAGTGTTTCAAAACATTGTTGTAGACTTTTTTTAGGCAAGATTGTAACTTTGTAGAAAAAAACACCCCCGTTAGGGGGTGGTTAGGAAAAATGATAAAGATCCTGTAAAGATCCTGATAAGAAGGGACAAAGAGTCACAGACAAAGGTGCATGATTGGTAGTTAAGTGTAAGTCTTTTAGAAGGGATACATCACTTAAATACCATTGAAACGTGTACCTGTCGAAAATTGTACAGGACCTTTATCATTTTGTCTAGATTAAAATGATCTAAGGACACAAATGGATATTTACGCTGTTACATCACAAGAACTCCTAGAGAGGATCTCACGCCATTGCCCTGAATCTTTATATGCATATTTGCAGTGCATCAATAGAGCAGATATAGACGGAACCGTGTTCTTTTCACGCGATTTAGTAGAAGTTGACATGTCAGAAGATTGGCGCAGATTTAAAACAAATATCAAGAAATTAGCGCGCGAAAACCTTTTAGAATGGCACCCTTTTAATGACGGTATTGCTGTCACGATAGCGGGGCATAATGGAAACTAGTAAGTATTTCATCTGTTGCGAACGTTGCTTTGAATCTATTTGTAGAGAAAGCACGCGCGCAGCCAAAGTCTGGATGGACTACTGCGCGCATCAGCTGAGTATAGGTCAGACAATTAAAGCTCAAGATTCTCCAGTAACCAAAAAACTCGAAATCATGGGCTTCATTGTTTCAACCGAAGTAGACGACGGGATTTTAATCCGTGTCAATGGTCACATGAACACTATGGACGGCGAGCACTACTTTTGTGTTAAAGCAGGCCACTATGACTAAAGTTTATTGTTATCTTATTCAAAGAACAGTGCCGAGTTTTTACACCCGGCACGGAAATGAATATATACAGATAACAAAACTTTTTCCAATAAAACTAAAAACCCCAATTTTATCAAAAGGATCTTAGTATGACACTATTAACCTCAATAAGTAAGAATAACCGATGACAAATCTTTCACCCTCAACCTATAAAGATTAACATGGTACCTACATCCATTAGCCTCAACATAAAAGGATAACAAATGACACATCACCCTCAACCTATAAGGCTTAGTATGATACCTCAACTATTAAACTCAACGTGTAAGGATAACAGATGACACCTCCACTTTTAACAAATGAAGACATAAACGTCAATACTGAAAGTTTAGACTCTTCAATTACAATAATAAAAAAATGTTTTCGCAATCCCGGTTTTCAGGAAGTCGTAGTATTTCCGAAAGGAGGTAGTGGTGAATAATCCAGAAGAAAACCAGCAAGTCAATAGAGATTTCAAAGGGATTTGGATCCCCAGGGAAATTTGGTTGTGCGAAGGCTTGTCCGCAATGGAAAAATGTTTATGGGCTGAAATAGACTCTCTTTACAGTAAAGAAAAGAAAGGCTGTTATGCTAGTAACGAATATTTAGCCAACTTTATGGGGGTTAAAGAACGCACGATTAGAGACGCCCTTTGCAAGTTAAGGCAGCTTAAACTTATCGAAGATGTTAGCTTTAACGGTCGCGAACGGGTGATAAAAGCGCTGCCTGTTGATGACGATTTTCCTAGCCGCCTAGCAGACTGGCGAAAATCCGCCACCCTGCATGGCGAAAATCCGCCACCCTGTCCGGCGGATAACCGCCACCCTCTCTATATAGATAACAAAGTAGATAACAAAGAAGATAACAACACACCTCCTACCTCCTCAAATCAAAGGAAGTCAAAACAACCTGCTTCGCAGGATTCGGCTAGCGCCGAGGGTGTGAGTTTTGATTCTTCCCCAAAGCCAAAGAAAGAAAAACCACCTGCGGCGTTTTCCGCCAAGGTGAAAGAAATCACAGCTGAGATGATCGCTATTGCTAGGAGATGTAGCCCCGTCTACCGGGAGCCAGACAAGCTGGATAAATTCTACGAGCAAGTGGCTTTGATGCTAGAGAAAGATCAACAAGACCCTAAGATTTTACTACGAGCTTTCGAGTGGGCTTGCTCCGATACTGTAGAGCGCGACAGCTTCAAAGGTTGGCAAGGAATTGTTTGTTCCAACAAAAAAAGAGGCGGTAAAATCTCTAATCCAGCAGAGAAGTTTAGGGATAATTTTACAAACATCCACGCTCAGATGATTTCGCAACCGGTGAGAAAGTTTGCTCCAAGCTCCAATGATGAGGCCAGCTTAGCTAAGTGGAAGGAAGCGGAAAAGAGGGCTTTATGAAAACTCTCTCTGGCATTTGCAAAGATACGCTAGATAATTTTTTAGGTCGTAGTCGAAAGTTGGTTCATTTTTTTATGAGCTCGAAAGGTTACCAACCTATCGATCCACCTGCATGGTCTGACGAGTTGACATGTCCTTTTTGCGGTGAATCCAGGTTTTTCTTGTGTATGATTGACAAAGACAAAAGAGCGTGGGGGTGCGGACGCGTTTGCTTGGGATCTAAGCTTCCTTTTAGCGTGGATGCTGTGTCCATACAGCCTATTGTAATAAGATCGCTAGAATGGCCCTTATTTTGCGAAATAAACGGTATCGGCAATATACATCACGATGTAAGATTCGAGGAGATCCGGCAATCGCAAGGGAAAATAGATTATATGCTCAAATTTGCATCCAAGCCTAAAGGCATTATTCTCATGCGCGGCGATCCAGGTACGGGAAAAACTTACGCGGCTATGGGTGTTTGTGAGTTTTACACACGAAAGTCAGAGCTTTGTATTTTTACAACTCAAAGAAAAATGTCGAGTGACTGGCATTTAAGTGCAAGCGATGGATTGAATAATTATATTAGATCTATTACTAATACGCCATTATTAGTGGTTGATGACTTCGGCACTGGAGAACCAACAGTTAAGTTTTTAGAGTTTTTCATGGATCTTATTAACACAAGAATGCAATGGGATAATAGAGGAACTATTATCACTACAAATCTTGATAAACAAAAACTAAATAAGTTTTGCGGTCAAGCTTTGTCAGATAGATTTTTGACAGGTCAAATTTTCGAGTTCAATGGTGAAACAAGAAGAAAGCAAATTATTTTATAAAGGAGTTTATATGTTAGAAGTACAAAACATTAATGCAGTTAATAAGGGTAGTTTACTAGCTACTTGCGACGTGCATATTGCACCATGGAAGATGACTTTGATTGATGTAAAGATCTTCCAAAAAGGCAATAATCGTTGGATTGGTATGCCGTCTAAAGATTTTACGGACCAATTCGGCGAAAAGAAATATACTGACCTTATCACTTTTGATAATGACAGTGTTAAAACTAGATTTAGAAATCAAATTATGGGCGCTATTGATAAGTTTCTAGCTCAAAATCCTGATATGACGCCAGAAGATGTTATCAAACCAGAAGATGATGTACCATTTTGATTTAATAATTGGTCGGTTTTAGTTAACCGACCTAAATAAGGAGTTAAAATGGAACAAGAGTTTATAGAAAGATTTGAAAGAAATGTTGCTTATTTAGCTAAGAATATTCCGCCTGATGATATTTACCCTTTTACGGAAAAAGTGATCATGACGGCATTATTTTTCCTGCAACAGTGGGGTTTATATACTGATCTTGATCGGCACTGCGAAAAGTATCCCGACGCTAAAAAAGTTATAAGATCGATATTAGAATTTGAACTCAATAGATGTAATGATGTAGATGTTAAAGTTGATCTAATGATGGACAGTTTCGAAAGTGAGTGATAATAAAGAATATCAAACCTGTGAAATGTGTAAAGTTTTATTCTTAAGAGGGGTAAGGTCTAGGCGTTTTTGTATACAGTGTTCCGCTAAAAGATCTTATACGCCTGTACAAAATGCACCTAAAAATTGCGGCGTTTGTAACGAAATGTTTAAGCCCTCAAATAAATCAGAAAAGTTTTGCGGTCAGATTTGTAAAGCAGCACATAAAATACAGCAAACTAATAGCGCTTGGTGTAAAGAGTACAAGCCTAAAAAAGTTTATAGGCAATTTGGCCATATGTTTAAGTTAGGCTCAAATAAATCAGGGTAAAAATGAGATTAATAATTGATGGCGACCCCATCGCACAAATTAGAATGAAATATTCAGGCAGAAACGGAATAGGGAGAATGTATGACCCCCGACAAAAAGAAAAAACTAAGCTCAAAGATATTATTAAGCGTTGTTATGGCTCTAATCCTATTTTTATCCATCCCCGTGTATCTTTTGTTTTTCATATGCCAATACCTAAATCTATTCCTAATCGGTTACTTTCGCTTTACCAGTCTGGCTTTCTTAAGCATGAGAAAAAACCTGACGTTGATAATTTTATTAAACTTTATTTAGATTGTATGGATATTATTTGTTTTGATGGAGATCAAAAGGTGAGTTTGGGGCCTTCTGTAAAGCTTTACCATCCTCACCCTAAAACCATCATCATTATTAATGAATCAACTCCACTTCTCTCCCCGTTGGAGGTCGACCCTTCAACTTTTCTTCTTTTATTCTCTGAAGAATCCGCCAAACAGTCATCTTGTGAAATGGAGTTTCTTCCCGACTCTTATGCCCCCACAGCGTTAGAGTCGTGGCAATGTCCTGGTATGATCTACCCTCAGCAGCAAGTTTCTCCATCAGAGCAATTACCTTTTGCTCTTCAGCAATGGGAACAAGCACACCGCGCTTCATTACAATTTCCTTCCCTTTCCTGATGGGTACTAATTTAGTTTCATGCATTCCATAGCCGTATGGTAGCTTTCCTGAATATCTTTGGCCTTTATTCTTCTTGTTTCCTAATCCATCTTTTACCCTAATTCTTGTCGTATCTCTTTCTTTTTGGGCTAGCAAACCCATTAAACCTACGGTAAATTCATCGCTGTATGGGTCGTTCAAAGAAACAACTTTTGCTTCTAGAGTTCTAACTATCAACCTATAAATTGTAACCATCTCTATTATATCTCGGCTAAGTCGATCAAGCTTATAAACTAAAACTGTATCACCTTTCTTAATAGAAGATAACATCTTTTGAAGCTCTGTACGTTTTTTATACTCAACGCCAGATGACATCGATTGATCATTGAAAAATTCTATCGTGTAATCGCCAGCGGGGTTGTTCTTTCTTGCATACTCTTTACATAGCTCCATTTGCATTTCTGTTTCTTGCTCATCAGTTGACACGCGTAAATAAACTAGGTATTTCATAAATCATCCTCTATTAATCTAATTTTGTTTAGATTCTTCCAGTTGTATATTGTTTGAACCATTTTTATATAGTCTTCTGTACGCGCTTTGGGTGCAAAATGATCTACTAATTTTTGAACATTTCCATTCCATTTATCTATATCAAAATCAGGATGATTAATTAACTTTAGTAGCGCTCTCCAAAATCTACTTGAAGTTGTATAAGCTGAATAGCCGTTCATCTTTCTAATGTATTCTATTGTTTTCCAACATATTCCTAATTCTGATTCTAATTCACCCTCATTGAATTCAAACTCCCCCGCTTTGAAATTACTGAAGCTTAGTTTTGACTCTCCAATTGCGATATTAAGCGCGACTTTCAAGGTAAGCCTGTTCTTTTTCATAAAAGCTTTCAGTTTGATGTATTCATCTTTTTGATGATGGCAATAAAAGTTTAAATAGTCTCCTGTTGTCCACGCTTTTGAAATGTTCATGCGCACAATGTCCGCTGCGTCCAACTTCGCTTCTTTCTTGTAGTAAACTTCTACACCTAAATATTTAGCAGCTAATACGCGGTGCTGACCGTCTATAATCTCCATTTTATCGTTAACATCGATAGGTCTTAAATGTAATAGGTCTTTAGCTTTAATAGACTCTATTAGCCGACGCACATGCGCTTGATCTATCTTTTCTCTGTTGTCTTCTCTAAAAATGAAAAGATCATATTCTTTTGTTTTCTCTATCACTTAAAATCTCCTTTATACAATCGTGTAATATTTCAATTTGCATCTCTAAATTTTCTATTCTTTGTCTATATTTAATCCCGTGGTACTGGCCTGCATTTCGCTCTGAAAGTATACTGTATTTTTCTACTAATGTACTTCGCGCTACTCGATGTGCTTCTTCAGCTGTGTAATCATCTTTATTACCGCATCTTCTGGTTTCGTATACCAATCCGGACTTGCTACGTCCAATTTTTCTAGATATCTCCGGTAAACTTTCCCCTTGCTTGAGGAGTTTTTCAATTTCCTTCCTCTCCTCCAGTGTAAAGCACCTAACTTTTCCCATCTTTCTTCTTTTTGCGAGGCATTTTGATATTTGGCATGATAGACTTTAAGCTATTAATCACATCTTCCTCGCTTAAGTCTGTTCTATCCAACACGTTTTCAATTTGAGTTTTATAGAGTGCTATTAAACGCTGTATTTCCCAACAAATAGTTTTTCCTGTCTCCGCTTCGTCCTCATCTAGCAAACCCTTGTTAAATGCTGCTATGTGGAATGCTTCTAATGTTTTTAGAGAGATTAAAGAGCTTAATAAGGCAGCTCCATAATCTTCTAAGCTATTTAAATCCTCTGCATTAACAAACTTAATTTCTTTCATGCTGTTCTCCAAATTGTTTAATCTTTTGAACTGCTAAGTTAGATGGCTTATGCTTCCCTGTTTCCCATTTTGTTATTGTCTGAACTGATACTCCTAGTCTGTAGGCGAAAGCCTCTTGCGTTAAGCCTAACTTCTCTCTAATTGATTTAATTTCTGTATTCATAGTTATTCCTCATAAGCTTTTTAAATATCTCGTTTATGTATCTTGGTCTGTATTCTTGATCTACTGTCAAAGGCTCACCATGAGCGTTGTAAAAACTCTTAAGGCTTTGCATGCTCCACTGGCCTAGCTCTAAGTTGTCGCTCACACCTAGAAACATTATATCATCGTCGTTATCGGGATTAAGCGCGTAGATGTAAAACTCTATTTTAGAGAGAGGGTCGTAAACCCTCACCTCTGCTTTACATTCCATACCGTCGGCTTTTTCACCCCAATTGGCTTTAAGCTTTTCTAATTGTTTATGATTTAATATCATATAACGCCTTACTTGTTATTCTTCTTGCGCTCTTCTATTGCGCAAAGCCTTCCGTGAAAGTCTTTCATTTCATTTTGTATAGAAATAATTAAATCTATGCATTGTCTATGGTCCGAGCGACTTTCAGCCCTAAACCAGATGATTAATCCGGCGTTAGCTAAGAAAAGCGCAAATACTTGCATCCAACTTTCATTCATAATGCCTACCTTTATTTTGATCTTTTCTTTCTTCTACGTGCCACATTAAACCCTCATCTGTAGCCATTCTTATTGTGTCTATAGCTATCTTATGTCGAGGAGCCAGGTCCATTAACATTTTAACGCTTAATTTTATGAGCTCATACCCAAGCCTATGCTTGGGTAAAATACTGCTATGTTTATCTATTAGAGCTAGCAAGTCTTCTTGCAACTCGTTATGTTCATCGTTCACCTGTACACTCCACCAATATTTTATTTAAGATGTTTAAATATTCCTCATGCGCTCGCCCTAGCATAGGGTCCCAGCGGTATTTTTTAGCTAAGTATAAAGCTATGTCTCTAACTTCTTGCAATCCCTGCACGGCTTTGCTATTATGTAGATACCATTCGTTTTGCGGGGCGTAAGTCGCGCCCCGTTTTTCACTTTCAATCATTCTTCTTCTCCTTCTTCTGGATTGCATTCATTGCAACCGTTATCGTTTAATTGACAATCCTCTTGAAAGCCCTCATGCCCACAATTTGAGCAATTATGCCACATCTCTAACTTGTCACCATTCATCATAGCTGTTTGATATTCACTGTTAGTTAAGAATACAAAACCGCTATTTCTATTCATCATAGCTACTGTGTCCTCTTCGTAAAAGTCGTCAGGCAAGCCTTGTTTGTCCCACGCTGTTAAGAGTTCAACTAGCATCCATCTTTCACGGCTTCCAAAGTCTGCTAAATTAGATGTTGTAACTTCTTGTCTCATATATACTCCTGTTTAAGTGTTTATCAAGGTGCACTATTGCTAATGCACCCGGGAAAGACTTAAAATCAATGAGGGGTAAACATTAAAAACTTGTGCGCCTCATTACCAGGGTAAGTAGCCTCCTTTAGAAGCGTGTATAGCCTCAACCTTTTCAAGTTAAAATCTTTAATACAGTTACCTTCTAACGTGTCTACATCCGCGCTTTTAATAGCATTATTTGATAATCCCATCAATTCACTTAAGCTGTCCCTGATAGTATTCAAAATAGCTTCTTGTTCTTCAAAATTATTCATTTATTCCCCTTTATTGTTAAAAGCAGTCACTTAAATAATACATTCTTCAGCGTCTTCAAACTCAGGGTCTAGAAATTGCAGCGCGTCAATCACCAAATCTGCGTCACCCTTACTGTTATCCCTAAATCTCTCCACAAAGTAGTCAAATGGAATGTCTATACAATGATTGTGAATCATTCTCCCCATGCGAAAAGCTTGCATGAAAACATTTCCATCTTCTAGCTTCCAACACTCTACACCGTAATTGTTGTAGTACATTCCACCGACTAACCCTAGTTCACATTCAACGCGCTTACCTTTCTTTGTTTTTGGCATGATATCCCCCTTAATAAGATGTTTGCTGCCTATTCGGCAGTATAATAAGCGTAAGACATCATATTTCTAAGCTACCTATTCGGTAGTAAAACAAAGCCTCATATTTCTAAGCTGCCTACACGGCAGTTTAAACCCCTACACACGTGTAAGTTGCTGTCTTGTTAATTTTGTCTATCTCGACTACACATTTTGTTAGTTCCGCAACCAAGGTTAAGTTTGATACCCCTTGATTGTATAGATTTATGATTGTTTTTAGTACGCTGTATTTGACTTTGTATTCTGTGGACTCAGAAAATAGTATAAAATATTGCATGTTTACCTCTTGTTATCTGTATTTATTGTAAGCACCAACCGCTACAACTTGCTCTCGTTTGAGAGTTAAGGAGACTTGTTAGCTGCTTATACTCACTAATATACTACATCACTGATAAAATAACAAGTTAAATAACATAAAGCATATATCTACACGTAAGTCATTGATAATCAACGACTAAAGAAATGTTTTGACAAGTAATTGGTCGATCTGTTATGGTTTGGTATAATCAGGCTTGACCGCCACCACCACGCCGGGTTGAGGCGGGTTACATTTAAATAGGTGTATATATGCCAATTGCTAAATCAAAGTCTAAACCTGCACAACTTGGCGATAAAGCAAGAGACCCTAAACCAGGCATACCATTAAAAAGAGATGTGATTCAACCACTCATCAAGAAGCTGAATGGTAACCTATCTCGTATAGCTGAATCAATAGGTACTACAAGAGGTACAGTTAGACGTTTCATTGATAAGGATGAAATGCTTAAGCTTGAATTAGAAGATGCACGCGAGCGGATACTTGATGAGCTAGAAGATGCTGTTTGGCAAGATGCTATTGAGAGTAAGGAGCCAGCTATGAGATGTTTTCTATTGAAGACACGTGGAAAGCATAGAGGTTATGAGCAATCAGAAGCACAGAATGCTGCTAAGGATATAGCTACAGCAGCCTTTGATTTCATCATCAACAAGAGTAAGAACCCCGCTGAACCTGCATAACCACCCTCACACATATGCTACAACAGTACTATACTAGTAACCGAGTAGGTAGTCAGTTACGAACGGTCGGTTACGCCATCAACTAAAGATATAAGTACTAGGGTCCCATCGACATTGATATATTCTAAAGAAATGTGTTGATAGCGATCCTTAATTAGTACCGGTACTATGTTTATATTTATCCCTCACCTCTCTCACATTTAAATCCTTTTTTCAAAAAATTTTATAAAAAAATTATGTGGTGCTTGCATGAGTATGCTATAGAAATCTACGGAATATTACAATCTCGGTACATACGCAATCGATCTTTTTTTTACAGTGACATTTCGAAACGACTTCTTCTGTTAAGATAACTTTTTTTCCGTATTCACAGATCGCTTCATGAATGTCAACCCCATACTTTCGTTTGTAACTCCAAGCTCTGTATTTGGCTCTTAACCAATAGAATATGCGCTTCATGATTTCTCCTTCATTTTACGCTCCTCGTTGCGTATTAATTTAGTGTGTGGTAAAGTATGGGTACAAATGGAGATGGTTTACTTCTATCACCAGGAGTGTGATAGAGGGTAACCCCATAGTCATTTTGCTATATTTTTTTTTACCCTGGTTTTCTTCGCTGAGAACTGGGGTTTTTTTATTCTTCTCTTAAAGCTGTTATAACCGCTTCTAGACATACTTTTGGATCTTCCTGAGCGGCGATCATATCTTTTAAGATATGTACTAGTGTCATTGATGTTAGAGCTGGGTTACCACACAACTTCATCAGACAGACGATTTGTGCGTATAAAGTTGTGAATTTAATGTATTCTTCATCATCGTCCATCTTTACTCTCCTGTTGTTTTCTGGTATTTATACCTGAAAGTAGATATAAACTTAAATAGAGAAGGTGGAGATTAAATTATGAAAACGAATGAAGAGATACTAGATGAAATGTGTTTTTTGGATGACAACGGAAATCCAATCAAAAATTACAGTCTAAGAAAAATGATAGAAATGGCAAAAGAATCTGAATATGGCGGTGTTTGGTATTCAGATAAAGGTCCTATTCAGATCACAAAAGAGGGCGAGCTTAAGCCTATTTAAAAAATATACAGGGTATATTCTACGGAAATGGAGGGGTATGAGTTATTACAAATCAGAGCGTATCATTCCTGTCTGGGTTAAGGTAATGTTGAGTCTGTTTATTTTTCTGTTATTATTCATGTTTGCGGTCTTTCTTATTAAGGAAATCGACTTTAAGAATACGCCCTCTGTAGAGCAGGAGTGTAGATTGCTTTCTATAGAGTATAGTCCTTCAACAGAAAAAACTAGATTGGCTCCTATTATTGGTGGGTCTACGTCTGTGGCTATGTATACTACAGGTACACCCGAGATGAAAATTACAGTCTGGGATTGTGGAAAGTATGGTCGATTAAACTCTGACGATAATAATGTCTACCGATTTGCTAAAGAAGTATCTATCCTTTATATTAAGAGTAATGATTACGATACAAGAATTGTGGGGATAAAAAATGCAGTGGATTGATGTTAAAGATAAGATGCCTGAGGATTATGAAAAGGTATTGGCTGTTTTTAAATACAAAAAGGGTGAGGTGTATAACTTATCCGCTAGTGGCTGGTTTGCAGATTCTGTCTATTCTTGTAGAGTAGATGAAGGAAGGTTTGTTATGGAACCATACGGACCTTCCCTGCCTGCAACGCATTGGATGCCAATGCCTGCGCTACCAGAGGAGAGGGATAGTGATGCAGTGGATTAGCGTTAAAGAAAGACTTCCCATGAAACATAAGAGAGTGTTGGTTACGGATGGCGTAGACGTATGTATCTACCCTAGGAGTTACCTTCTGCATCCGGAGACTGTTGAGCCCGTGTGTGGAATTAAGTTAGGGGAGATCGTTTGGTGGATGCCGCTTCCTCAGGCTATTGGGTTTAGCTCCTCAGGGAGCGGGCATGATAATGTATACCTTAGCTCTCTAGACCCAGATTCCTCTGGTAGAGATTAAACGGTCCATAACATTTTCTCGATCTCTTTCGATGGCGCCCTGGTTTAGAACTTTGAGGAGCGCCCTTCTCTCTCCTTTTAGATTAGATAGGGTGCTCTTAAGCTCTGCATGCTTTTCCCTGAGCTCTATGTTTTTTAGAGTCTCTTCGGCTAAGACTTCCAGGTTATCATTTAACTCTTCTAGGTCTCTTCGGTTAGAAACCGAGTCTACACCGATGATTATTAGGTTACCTAAGATCGGGACGAGTAAGAAAACGCATCTTAGGTAACTCTTGCTCTTTAGGTGGGAAAGGTAGTGGTTTTCTTCGACAAATTCTCTATCTAGTAAGGGGATAACCACGCATTTTTGAAAGATATCTATCAAGTTCGTCGCGGTGCTGATGAAGGGGACGTAGTCAAAGAACATATCTGTGTGAGTAAGTAGACTTAAAGTTGAAACGCTCATGTGATATCCTTATTTTAAATTTTATTATCCACAAATTTTTATTTGCCATCTATAAAAACTTTATGGTAGTTTCAGGGTGTTTACTCTGGAGGGAATATGAAAGAAGTTAGATGGACTTTGCCGGCGGATCATTTTAATCATAGGGATCTGTTAAGTCCTACCGTGAAGTTTATGAGGTATCCTCCTCTTAGTCTTCCTGAAGATGTATATTGTGGAAGTGAATTAGTAAAATCTTTGCTTGGAATTGATAAGTCTATAGGGTATAACCTTAGAGATAAGGAATGTCTTGAGAAATGGTTAGTAAATTTTAAAAAAAGGAAGGATCCTATGAATGATATGGAAAAAGAGTTAGATAGACTGTGGAGGGCAACAGGTAATGAGTCAGTAGATGTCAAAGAAGAGCTTGAAGATCTACATAAAGTTTACATGGAGGCTGAAGAACACTTAAAGCACAGGGAAGCGAACGCGCTGGAGCAAGCAACTTTTGCGATGAAGAAGTTTCTTGAAGTGCAGGAAGAGCGCAAAAAGATTAGTAATAAGCTTTCAAATCTTAAAACTAAGATGTGTGGTCTCAGCGATTGTGAGCATGAAGATGAGGATGACTAATGTATTTAGTCTTGATTCCTCAATCAGATTTTTATGGAGGTCCTAAAAATACAGATTTCAACTCTTTCTTTACTATGGATAGAGAGAAAGCGCTTAAAGCTGTAGAGGACTGGAATGGAATCGCTTATATATTAGACTCTCTTAAGTTGTTAGATCCAGAAGAAATAAACAAGGAAATAAGCGATGAATAAGCAATATTTATTGATGTGTAACGAGCAAGTAATGCATTATCTTAATGGAGCGATAAGAGGAATAGAGTTTATTGAAGTTCAAGGGGTGAATCTGAATAATGAAAATAAGCTTAACCTTCTTGTCTCTCCCTTTATATCTCCGGTTGTAAACCAGACTGTATTCCCTGTATCTCCAGATAAAGACGTAGATATGGAGCCACCTAAAGATGCTTAACGGGTTGTATATTTGTGCGGGATGCTTTTTGGTATTCACAGGAGTTATCTGCTGTAATGCTCAATACCAGGCGGTGAAGAAATATTACCCCTCTTTAACGATATGGGAATATCTTATTTTACAGGACAAACTAAGAATAACCCCCGAAAGAGATTGATTTGATGGACCCTAATCTTAAAGAATTAATTGATTGTGAGAAGATGTTGGTTAAGATCTGCAACGGTTTTGATCCGTCGGTTGCCACAACAGCTATCGTTTCAGTGATAGTCAACAGTTTTGTTTATCACCATAAAAATAAAGAAGAGTTTGTGCATGTATTGACGCAGGCTTGGGATTTTTATTTCAAGCAGTACGCGGAAGATTGTGCGGAAGAGAAAGGAGAGGTTAAAAAATGTCCGTCTCGGAGGATGAA
>Ga0247729_10000093_pt1 | contig 41046 bp, 32 predicted proteins | sample UWRJL133311R2_FD_180958 | JGI IMG/M metagenome (GOLD analysis project Ga0247729, IMG submission 180958) | Plant litter microbial communities from Arlington Agricultural Research Station in Wisconsin, United States - UWRJ-L133-311R-2 | ecosystem: Environmental > Terrestrial > Plant litter >... | reverse complement strand
TGGCCTTCGCCACCTCACCCACCGACAGCCGCCAGGAGCACTGGCAGTCAGAAACGCAGCTGCACGAGGCCATTCTGACCACGGCCCGCACCGGCGAGAGGTTCTCGAAGTGGTGGTACGGCCAGCGCCAGGACCGCCAGCTGCTCGACGGCTGGGTGACGCTGCACCGCGTGGAGCTGCCCGACGGCCGGGTGCGGGTGCAGCTCACCATCCGCGACATCACCAAGAGCTACCGCCGCCACGAGCTGGTCATGCAGCAGCACGTCGTCGACCGGGGGCAGGAGCAGCTGCGCGACCTGCTCAGCCGCACCAACCTGAGCTACGTACTGGGCGACTTGGAGGGCAACGTAATCGACGTCAACGACTTCTTCCTGGCTTACACCGGCTACACCCGCGCCGAAATCATCGGGCAGAACTACTACCAGCTCTTCGCCCCGACCACCGACAAAGAAGCCCTCAAGCAAGCGTACCTGCAGTGCATCCGGGAGGAAAAGCTCCAGGATTTCTACGAGAGGTCGTTGATTACCAAGTCGGGGCAGACGCGGGTGGTCAACTGGCACGCCGAGTTTGCCCGCGACTTTCACGGCCACATCACCGGTATTCTGGTGGTCGGGCGCGACTTCACCGACCGCCACATTGCGGCCCGCGCCCTCACCGACAACCGCACCCGCCTCCAGGATTTCCTCGACAACGCCCACGACCTGATCCAGAACCTGAGCATCGACAACCGCTTCCTGTTTGTGAACAAGGCGTGGAAGGAAAAGCTCGGCTACGACGACGACGACCTGCCCCAGCTGACCCTCGGCGACGTGGTGCACCCCTACTACAAGGCCAAGCTGCTCTACCAGCTGCGCAACCTCTACAAGGGCGAGAAAGTCAACAAGCTCGAAACGGTGTTCCTGACCAAAACCGGCAAGCCGGTCCACCTGATCGGCTCCATCAGCTGCTCCTGGCAGGACGACGAGCCGGTGAGCACCCGCGCCATTCTGCACGACATCACCGACCGCATCAAGGCCGAGCGGCTGCAGAAGGTGTACTACAGCATCGCCAACCTGGCCATCAGCTCGAAGGACCTGAACTCGCTCTACGGCGCCATTCACCGGGAGCTGAGCAAGATCATCGAAACCAACAACTTCTTCATTGCCCTCTGCGACGACGAGCGCACCCAGCTACAGTTTGCCTACTTCGTGGACCAGAACAGCCAGGGCGAGCAGGGACTGGTGTCACGGCCGTTTTCGTCGGGCATGTCGGAGTACATCATCCGCACCGGGCGGCCCCAGTTTCTGCTGCGGCCCGAGCTGGAAGAGCTTATTGCCAACGGCACTATCACGGCCTACGGGTTGATGCCGGAGGTGATGCTGTGCTCGCCGCTGAGCATCGGGGAGCGGATTATCGGCGTGATTACGGTGCAGGACTACAACCGCCCCGACGCCTACGCCGCCGGCGACATCGAGATTCTGCACTTTATCTCCAACCAGGTGGCGCTGGCCATTGAGCGCAAGCGCAACGAGGTCCAGATTCAGAAGCAGAACGCCCGCCTGAACGCCATCTTCGAGAGCGGCTCCCACCTGATGTGGTCCGTGGACACGCACTCGCGCCTGACCTCGTTCAACCGCAACTACTCGGCCTACTTCCTGCGCCGCAACGGCGTGTACCCGACGCTCAACGTGAACCTCTGGCAGGCCGATCTGGGCATGATGGAGGACGAGGCCCGCGACGCCTTCGTGGAAAACTACCGCCGCGCCTACAAGGGCCAGGCCCAGCGCTTCGAGGTGCGCCTGCGTGACGCCCGCGGCCAGGACACCTGGCGCGAAATCTACCTCAACCCGATCTACCTCGACGACGGCTCGTTCGAGGAGATTTCGGGCATCTCCCACGACATCACCGACAAGAAACGCTCCCAGCTGGAGATGGCGGCCCAGGAAGAGAAGTTCCGGGCCATCTTCGAGTCGTTTCAGGATATCTACTACCGCAGCGACGCGCAGGGCGTACTCACCCTGCTCAGCCCCTCGGTGTTCGACATCATGGGCTACACGCCGGAGGAAACGCTGGGCCACCAGATCGTGGACTACTACAAGCACCCCGAGGACCGCATGCTGCTGCTCAAGGAGCTGCAGGACGGCAACGGCACGGCCCGCAACTTCGAAACCACCCTGCTGCACAAGGACGGCCGCGCGATAAACGTGCTGGTGAATGCCCGCGCCATCTACGACAGCGGCGGCCGGCTGCTCGGCACCGAGGGCATTGCCCGCGACATCACGGAACTAATGCAGATGCAGGATGACCTGCGCCGGGCCAAGGACGAGGCCGAAACCGCGCTGGAGGCCAAAACGCAGTTTCTGGCCAACATGAGCCACGAGCTGCGCACGCCCATGAACGGCATCATCGGCATGATTGATCTGCTGCACCAGACCGTGTCGAGCGAGGAGCAGGAAGACTACGTGGACACGCTACGCAAGTCCTCGGACGCGCTGCTGGCCATTCTGAACGACATTCTGGACCTCTCGAAAATCCAGGCCGGCAAGCTCCAGCTCAGCGAGTCGGGCATCGACCTGCACTACACCCTCGAGAAGATTTACTCGCTGTTTGCCAACCGCGCCAACCAGAAAAAGCTCAAGTTCACCTACCACATCACGCCCCACACGCCGCGCTTCATCATCACCGACGAAACCCGGCTGCTGCAGATTTTGTCGAACCTGACTTCCAACGCCATCAAGTTTACGGCCGCCGGCACCGTGAGTATTATCGTCTCCTCGGTGAGCACCGACGGCGTAGAACATGTGCTGCGCTTCGCCGTGCAGGACTCGGGCATCGGCATCTCGGCGGCTAATGAGAAGCTGCTGTTTACCAACTTCACCCAGCTCGACACCACGCCCACCAAGTCGTTTGGCGGCACCGGGCTGGGGCTGGCCATCAGCAAGCAGCTGGCTGAGCTGCTGGGCGGCGAAATCGGCATTTTCTCCAACGAGGGTGACGGCTCCACGTTCTGGTTTACGATGCGCTGCCGGGAAGCCTTCAACCCCGAGGAAATTCTGCACGAGCGCCAGGCCGCGCGGGAGCGGAGCCTGGAAGTGGTGCGCTTCGAAACGGCCCCGCGCGTGCTGCTCGTCGACGACAACCCCATCAACCAGAAAGTGGCTACCCGCCTGCTCGATAAGCTGGGCTGCCAGATCGACGTGGCCTACGACGGCTTCGAGGCCATCAGCAAGGCCACCGACCCGGAAGGCCACTACGAGCTGATTTTCATGGATATTCAGATGCCGGAAATGGACGGCGTGACGGCTATGCTCGAAATCAAGCGCCGCCTGGGCCGGCAGTGTCCGCCCATCGTGGCCATGACGGCCTACTCGATGAAGGAAGACGCCGAGCGGTTTGTGCAGCAGGGCATGGACGACTACGTGTCGAAGCCCGTCAAGTCGCAGGACCTCTACACGGTGCTGCGGCGCTGGACCGGCGCCACCGAGCAGCTGCCCACCTTAGACCTGACGACGCCTGCTGCGGAGCCCGAATCAGCTGCTGAAGCCCCGACTGCCGGGACGCCGCCCGTGGCTGAGGAACCAGCCGCCACCTACGCTACTGCCGCCGACACGGCGGGGCTTATCGATCCTGAGATTCTGGAGCAGCTGCGGCAACTGGGCGGGGCCGAATTCGCAGCCCAGCTCTACACCGATTTTGAGCACGAGGCCGGGCCGCTCCTGGACGAAGCCCACGCGCTGGTGCGGGCCGGCCAATACGAACAGATTTTGCCGCATCTGCACCAACTAAAGGGAACCGGCTTTACCTTAGGCATTAATCAGCTGGCCGAATGCGCCAAAGAGCTGGAGCACGACCTCAAAAAAGGCCATACCCAGCACGCCGAAGCGAATTTTCAGGACCTGCTGCGTTACTTTGCACGGTTTACGGCCGTATACCCGGCCGTAACTGGTGCAACCTGACGCCTGCTGCGGGTTCCTTCTCCGTTCTCTCCAAACAATCTGACCCCTACAAACCCTCCTTCCCATGGCCGATTCTAAAACGATTTTGATTGCCGAGGACAGCTCCGTAATCCTGAACCTGACCAAGAAGATTCTGGAGCTCCAACAGTACCGTATTGTGTCGGCCAAGAATGGGGGCGAAGTCATTAAGCAGGTCGAAAGCCAGCCAATTGACTGCGTGCTGATGGACATCAACATTCCGGTGAAAGACGGCATGGAGTGCACCCGCGAAATCCGCCGCAACGCCGACCCGCGCATTGCCGCCATTCCCATTATCGCCATTACCGGCAACGCCAACAACTACTCCATGGAGCAGTTCCGCGAAGCCGGCGTGACGGACTACCTCCCCAAGCCCCTCGACTTCGACGCCCTGGTGCGGGTGGTGAAACAGTACGTCGGTTAGTTAGTGGGGACTGGGGAGTTTCGGGATTTGGTTTTTGTTCGACAAGAAACAACGACAACCAAGTCCCCAAGCCCTAAGTCCCCAAGTCCCTTCTATGGAAATAACTTTCCTCGGCACCGGCACGTCGCAGGGCGTGCCGATGATTGGCTGCCATTGCCCCGTGTGCCGTTCCGTGGACTACCGCGACAAGCGGCTGCGGGTGTCGGTGCACGTGCAAACGCAGGGCAAGAGCCTCATTATTGATTCCGGGCCCGACTTCCGCCAGCAGGTGCTGCGCGAAAGAATCGAGCACCTCGACGCGCTTATCTTCACCCACGAGCACAAGGACCACACGGCCGGCCTGGACGATATCCGGGCCTACAACTTCCGGCAGCAGCAGGACATGCCCGTGTATGCCGAGCCCCGGGTGCTGGAGCAGCTCAAGCGCGAGTACGCCTACATCTTCGCCGAGCACAAGTACCCCGGCGTGCCCCAGGTGCAGACCATCCCCATTCTGAGCGACACCGACGTACTGCTGGTTGAGGGCGTGGCGGTGCAGCCCATCCGCGCCCTGCACTACAAGCTGCCGGTGCTGGGCTTCCGCATCGGCAATTTCACGTACATCACCGACGCGAACTATCTGTCGCCGGAGGCTCTGGAGCTGGTGCGGGGCTCGGAAGTGGTGGTACTCAACGCCCTACACCACGAGCCGCACATTTCCCACTATTCCCTCTCCGAGGCGGTGGAAATTCTGACCGACCTGGCCCCTACCCGCGCTTACCTCACCCACATCGGCCACCGCATGGGCCGGCACCGCGAGGTGGAAGCCACCCTGCCCGACTTTATCCGGCTGGCCTACGACGGGCTGCGGGTGGATTTATAACCGATGCGCTTCTTTCCCTCTATCACGGAGCAGTTTCACTCGCCCCTTACTCCTGAACAGGTTGCCCAGCAGTTGCGGGCAAATCTGTCCCCGGAGTTTAGCTGGAAAGACCTTTTCGCCGCCAAGTCGTCGGCCCCTTTTCTAGGAGAGGTCGGCAACGGCAGCTTCGCTATTCAGCGCGTTATCAGCTACCGCAATTCGTGGCTACCGCAAATTAAAGGCTTAGTGCAACCTGCCATCAGCGGCCCAGGCAGTATGATAGAGGTACGTCATCAACTGCACCCATTCGTATTGGTGTTCACCCTCTGCTGGCTTGCCGCCACAGGGTTGAGTGCTTTTACCAGCCTCTCGCTGTTGCTAGCCAATAGAAACTTCAGCTTTGCCGCCTTGATTCCGCTTGGGATGTTTGCTTTCGGGCTGGTGCTGTTTACCGTCCCGTTCTGGCTGGAAGTGCGCAAGTCCCGGCCGCTGCTGGTGCAGCTCCTGCAGCTGACCGAAACCACTTCCCAGCGGCCTCATCCCACTTTCTGATGCACAACAACTACTACTTCCTGCGCCAGCTGGCCCCGGCACTTACTACGGCGCTGGCTGGCTTTCAGGTGGCCGCGTGCTTTTCGCAGGAAAAGGATGAGCTGGTTATCGGGCTGGTGAAGGGCGAGGCGGAGTTCTGGCTGAAGGCCCAGCTGTCGGCGGCCTTCGCGGTGCTGGCGCTGCCCGAAACCTTCAACCGCGCCCGCGCCAACTCCGTGGATCTGCTGCCCGATCTGCTCGGGCGCACGGTGGCCAGCTTCAGCGTATTTCCCCACGACCGGGTGCTGCAGCTGCACTTCCACGACCGGGCCACGCTGCTGCTCAAGCTCTACGGCCCCCGCCCCAACGCCATTTTCCGCCCCAAACCCGACGCGCCGGCCCAGCTGTTTCACCAGCGCTACCTCGCCGACGCCGACCTGGCCCCCGCTCCCACCGCCCCGGCCCCCGACCCCGCCAACCCGCTGCGCCAGTTTCCGGCCCTCGGCGACCTGCCGCCCCGCTACCTGCGCGCCCACGGCTACGACGCGGCCGATGCTCCCACGCGCCAGCGCCTGGTGCGCGAGGTGGTGCTGCAGCTCGAAAAGCCCGCGCACTTCTACCTGACGGCCGTGGAGGGCAAAACCCGGCTGAGTCTGCTGCCCCTGGGCGACATCGAGCAGACGCTGCCGCCCGACGCCATTGCCGCGCTCCGGCTGTTTGTGCGCCTCACGCTGGGCCGCCGGGCCTACGAAACCGAGCTGCGGCAGGTGCGGCAGCAGCTGGAGAAGCGCGCCGAGGAAGCCACCACCAGCGCCGCCCACGCCCGGGCTCGCCTCCACGCCCTGGAGCACACTGTGGGCTACCGCCAGACCGCCGACCTGATTATGGCCAATCTGAGCCACATCCGGCCCGGCGCGGCCAGCGTGGAGGTGCTCGACTTTTACCAGGCCGACCAGCCGCGCACCATCAAGCTCAAGCCCACCGAAACGCCCCAGCGCACGGCCCAGAACCTGTACCGCAAGGCCAAAAACCAGCAGATCGAAACCAAAGAGCTGCTGGAGCGCAGTGAGCGGCGCGAGGCCGAGGCCTTCTGGTGCCTGGAGCGGCTGGAGGAGCTGGCCACCATTACCGAGCTGCGGGCCCTGCGCGCCTGGCGCAAGGAGCACGACCTGCTGCCCGCCACCAAGGCCCAGGAAGCGGCGGAGCTGCCCTTCAAGGTCTTTACCGATTCCGGCTTCACCATCCTGGTGGGCCGCAACGCCCAGAACAACGACCTGCTCACCCAGCGCTACGCCCACAAGGACGACCTCTGGCTGCACGCCAAGGACGTGACGGGCTCCCACGTGGTCATCAGGCAGAAAGCCGGGCAGCCCACGCCGGAGCCGGTGGTGGAGCGGGCCGCGCAGCTGGCGGCGTGGTACTCGCGCCGTAAAAACGACTCGCTCTGCCCCGTCACCGTGACGCCCAAGAAGTTCGTGCGCAAGCGCAAGGGTGCCATTGCCGGGCAGGTGGTCGTGGAGCGGGAACGGGTGGTGCTGGTGGTGCCCGCCAACCCCTTTGAGCGCGCGGGCAGCTGAGCGGCGGCGGCAGCTGCTGAAAACGCAAGAAGCCCAACCGGAACCGGTTGGGCTTCTTGGTGGGCTTCGTCAGCCGGAGTGCGCGCGGGGAGATTCGAACTCCCACACCCGAAGGCACCACCCCCTCAAGATGGCGTGTCTACCAGTTTCACCACGTGCGCAGCTGATTTGAAAACGCTTTACTCAACTCAGAAGCCGTTGCCTCTGCCTTCACTGAGGCGGTGAAGTGGGGACAAAAGTAGCCGGTTGATTTAAGCCGTGCAAGCCGGAAAGCGTTTTTTCTGCGAAAAAACGCCGCTACCAGGCCGCCCCTCGTCCTGACAAACTAGTAATCAGGCGTCAAGCGCCGAAAGAAATTTTCGGGCGCGGCCCTGCTGCGCACCCGGCGGCGAATAGCAGGTCGGCTCCCGGATTCACGCGCTCCTCATGTACTCCGGCGCAGCTTTGGACGGAGCGGGAGCTGTCGGGCAGTGGAAACGGCGGCGGATTTCCGCTACTTTGACCCAAACTCTCCCCCGCTAACTTCTCCCCGTATGGAACAAACCAAGGAAGCCCTGATGCAACCGAGCAGCAAAACGGCCGCTTTCTTCGCCAACCTGGCCGAACGCATCACCAAGTTTTCGGGCACGACCCTAGCTTTCTGCGTAGCCGTGGCGCTAGTGCTGGTCTGGGCCGTTACGGGGCCGCTGTTCAAGTATTCCGAGACCTGGCAGCTGGTCATCAACACGGGCACGACCATCATCACCTTCCTGATGGTATTCCTGATTCAGCGGGCCCAAAACAAGGATTCCCTGGTGCTGCACCTCAAGCTCAACGAGCTCATTGCCGCCACCAAAGGTGCCAGCAACCGCCTCATCAACGCCCAGGATTTCACGGAGCACGAAATCAACATTCTGCACCAGTACTACTGCCTGCTGGCCGAAAAGGCACAGCAGGAAAACGACCTCGGCAAAACCCACACCGTGGAGGAGGCCGAGGAAAATCACCTGGAAAAAGTGCAGGCCCACCAAGCCCACCGCCCCGAAACCCACCATCACCGCTAAGCGTGTCCGCTTGTCGGCCGGGCGGCATGAGTGCGGCGGCGCCAACATTTTGCCTTCTTCCGCGGTTGGCCCCTGATAACCCACCGTTGATGAGCTACACTTACCACTCCGAAACGTACGGTCAGCCAGCGCTCGAAACCAGTGCCGGGCAGGCGTGGCCGGGGCTCCGGGTAGAACGGTTTCAGCTGGAGGCCATGGCGCTGCCGGCGCATTTTCACGCGCAGCACCTGCTCATCCTCCACCAGGGCTCCCAGCCGGTGTGCTCCAGTCGCCAAAGCAGCAGCCGGCGGGAAGAAGCGCAGTTTTGCCGCGGCGACGCGGGCCTGTACCCCGGCGGCGAATACGGCCCCATTGCCTGGAACGGCCCCGCCGACGTAATCCACGTGCACATCGATGCGCCGCAGCTGGAAAACCGCGCCCGCCAGGGCCTCGACCTGACCCACTTCGCCGTGCGGGAGCGGTTTCGCTTCGAGGATGGGCTGCTAACCCAGCTGGGCCGGCAGCTGCTGCAGGCCGCCGGGGCCGGGCACGCGCTGGGGCAGCTCTACGCCGAGTCATTAGCCAATGCGCTCTGCTATCATCTCATCGAGCACCACGCCACCTACGAGCGGCGTATTACCGGCACCGGAGCCCGGCTGCCCGTCGCCGTGCTGGCCCGCATCGAGGCTTACCTGGAGGCTTCGGCCGAACAGGCCGTGACCCTGGAGGTGCTGGCAGGCCTGGCCAATCTGAGCGTGTTTCACTTTGCCCGGCGCTTCAAGCAGACCACCGGCCAGTCGCCGTACCAGTACGTGCTGGGCTGGAAAATCCGGCGGGCGCGGCAGCTGCTGCTAGCCGGCGCGATGCCCGTGGCCGAGGTCAGCGACGCGCTGGGCTTTGCCTCGCCCGCGCACTTTTCGGCCGCCTTCAAGCGCGCCGTGGGCCAAAGTCCCCGGGATTTTCAGCGGGCGTAGCGGGTCAGGAAAGCAGGAATCTGTAAGAAGAGCGCAAGAATCAGCCGGGCGCGAAGTGGGAAGCGGAGCACCTTTGTCGCACCGTAACCGCAGCGACGAAGCTGCTTTTCTTTCCTTCCCGCATGAACCCTCCCATTTTAGTAGCCGGTGGTACCGGCAACCTCGGCGGCCGCATTATCACGGCCCTGCTCCAGCGCGGCGCGACCGTGCGGGCCATTGTAAGAGCCGAAACCGACCCGACGAAAGTAGCGGCCCTGACCCGTCAGGGCGTCGACGTGCGCCGCGTGGAGATGAGCGACGTGGCCACCCTCACCCTGGCGTGCACCGGCGTGGGCTGCGTGGTATCGGCCGTGGCGGGCCTGCGCGACGTTATCGTGGACGGACAGGCGGTGCTGCTGGCCGCGGCCGTGGCCGCTGGCGTACCCCGTTTCATTCCTTCCGACTTTTCCAGCGACTACACCCAGCAGCCGGCCGGCGAAAACCGCAACTTCGACCTGCGGCGCGAATTCCAAGCCCAGATCGACCAAGCACCCATCCAGGCCACGTCCATTCTCAACGGGGCCTTTGCCGAGCTGCTCACCTACAACATTCCGCTGCTCGATTTCAAGCAGCAGCAAGTGGGCTACTGGGAAGATGCCAACTGGCGCATCGACTTCACCACCATGGACGACACGGCTGCCTTCACTGCCGCCGCCGCCCTGGACCCGGCCACGCCCCGCTTTCTGCGCATTGCCAGCTTCCAGCCCAGCCCCACCGAGCTGGCCGCGGCCGCCGAAGCGGCTGGCAAAGGCCGGTTCAACCTGGTGCGGCTCGGCTCCCGCGCCGACCTGGCCACCGCCATCGGGCACGCCCGCGCCGCCAACCCGGCCGGCGAGCATCAGCTTTACGCCAACTGGCAGCAGATGCAGTACGTGCTGAGCATGTTCAGCGTGCAGAACGCCCCGCTCGACAACCACCGCTACCCGGAACTGCAGTGGACCAGCCTGCGGGAGCTTTTGACCGGTCAGAAAGTGGATATGGGTAATTCAGTGCCCCTTGATGCGTATTCTGATGAGGAGCTCATCAAGCAATTCCCCGGTTTCGTCAACCAGTACGCTACCGTCAACGGGGTGCGGCTGCACTACGTGGCGGGCGGCAGCGGCCAGCCACTCATCTGCCTGCCCGGCTGGCCCCAGACCTGGTACTCCTACCACCCCATTGCCGCCCGGCTGGCCCAACATTACCGGGTTATCATCGTGGATCTGCGCGGCATGGGCGGCTCCGACAAGCCCGCCGCGGGCTACGACAAGAAAACGATGGCGCGAGATATCTACGCGCTGACGCAGCATCTGGGTCTGACCAAAGTCTCGCTGCTCGGGCACGACATTGGCGGCATGGTGGCCGCCAGCTTCGCCTGCAACTACCCCGCAGCCACCGAAAAGCTCATCCTGGCCGATGGCACGCACCCCAGCGACGGGATGATGCACATGCCGATGCTGCCCGCGCCCGGCTCGTTCGATGGCAAGATGGACGGCCGCCAGCCCTACGTGTGGTGGATGGCCTTCAACCAGGTCAAAGGGCTGCCCGAAAAGCTGCTGGCCGGCCGCTTCCAGCACTTGCTGGACTACCTCTTCGCCTACGTGATGCTAAACGAAAGCAAGATGTCCGCCTTCGACCGGGCCGTGTACGCCGCGGCCTATAATGACGCCGACAGTATTCGGGCCGCCAACGCCTGGTACCAGGCCTTCGGCCAGGATATGGCCGATGCCAACACCTACCCGCCGCTGACCATGCCGGTGCTGGGCATCGGCAGCTACGTGGCCTACGAAAATATCCGGATGAGCCTACCCGCAATGGCCCCTGGCAGCCAGGTTATCGGCATTACCGACAGCGGGCACTACCTGTTTGAGGAACAGCCCGAACAAGTGCTGGCCGCGGTGCTGAGCTTTCTGCAGTAGCTAAACGGCGGAGTGCATCGCGCGGCCCCTTGACAAGTCAGCGCCAAGCGCTGCCCAGGGTGGGCGGTGCTTGGCGCTGACTTTCTGCGTAGCTGTAGCGTCGAGAAAGGAAAGCCGGGTTGCCTTACCACTACCCACCGCCAAGTTCAGGCAGAGTTGCGCGGCCCCTTAAAGCACCGGGGCCGGTGGTCGTTCAATCCACGAGGAGTTGGGTGACGGCGGCTGTGTTGCGGGCCCACTCCGCGGTGTATGCCTCGTCGGCTTCGGGCTGCGCCACCAGCTCCAGGCCCTGAGCCTCGGCTTTGATGGCTAGCAAGTCGCCCAGGCTGAGCTTGCTGGCCAGCCGGCGCAGCAGCGTCCGGACCCCAACCGCGTCCAGGTTTTGGACCACCTGACCCTGGAAAGGCATTTCCAGCCACACGATTTCGCGCCGGGCTACGTCCAGCACCCCGAATATCAGCCCTTTGGTGAGGCTGCTCGTGACGCGCACCTGATGCTGCACAGCCGAGGGGTCGTAGGCCACGCCTTTGCTGGAAATCCGCATCGGGTGGGCGCTGCTCATCCAGCCCACTACCAGATTGGGCGAGAGGCTGCCGGTACTGTAGGCGTTGCAGGCAAAGGTGACGTACTGCGCCTGCGCGTGCTGTAAGGCCTCCAAGTCCAGCTCGATGTACTCGGCCGTGCCCACCTTGTTGGGAATGTGCTGCACGTCGCCGCTGTGCTGGCAGCCGGGAGCAGTAAGCTGGGCGTAGGAGCAGATTTCGGCCCGGTCGGCGAAGGCTAGGTGGCAGCTCAGGTCCATATCGAGGTGCTGGGCGGGCAGACCCGTGCCCCACTGCATAAAGAGCCGCACGGTACGGCCTTCCACGGCGAAGCGGGTGCCCATAAGCGCCGAGGGCAGATCCTGCACCGTCTCGCTCCGGTCGCCGATGGCCACCGGGATTTTAAACAACAGTGGGTCGATGTAGAGGGTGCGGTGCGGGGTGGGCACAGCCGCAAACCGGCGGCGCATGGCCAGCTTGCAGAGGTCGGCCACGGCGGCTTGCATGGCTTCGAGTTGGGTCTCGTCGTAGAGGTCGAGCAGGGCGTTGGCCGGGATGCGTTTGCTGACGCCGCCCAGCGGCTTCACCACGCGCTGGCCACCCTTGGTGAAGTAAACTTCGGCGTACATGTGCAGCGTGAGCACGAGCCGGGCCGGCACTTGGTCGATGACCTCGGTGAAGGCGGCCACGGCCGGTGCGGCCCCAAACCAGAGCATGTTGGCAAACAGAGAGCGGGCAAACAGCCCCGGGCGCTGCTGGAGCAGCTTAAACGTCGGCCCTTCTTCCGAGCGCAGCCGGTAGTAATTGACGCGGCCCTGCCACACCGGGTAGGTCTGGTTGTGAAACATGACGAGCACTTCGCGCAGCTTGGCCAGCGGGGGCCGCTTGCTGTACTCAGCCAAGCGCAGGGCCCGGATGAAGCGCACCCACATGCCCCGCTTGGGATGCATCATCTCGCATAGCTCCTCGGGCCGCTGCGGCAGCGCGTTCAGCCACTCGGCCACCATGCGGGCCTCGCGGCGGGTGTAGTGGAGCTTCAGGTCGGCCGTAGCCTGCGCCTTGGCCGGGGCGCTACGGTCGAGCGGCGCCACCCGGTGCGCGCCGTTGTGCTGTTGCCGCCGCCGGATGGTTTTGGGCTCGATGAGCTGCAGAAATCCCGTCTGCTTGTACCACAGGTAGCGCAGCACGTCGGTGGGCGACGAGAGCAGCGGCTGGGCCTTCTGCCAGCGGTTGGCCAGCACGTAGGCGTCAATCACGGCCATGCGGGTTTCCTTCATGGCGATGCTCACGCCCACGGGCACCGGCATCTCGGCCAGCAGCCGCTGGAGGCTGTCGAGCTGGGTGGCGTCGAGGGCGGTTTTGGAGGTGAGCAGGTCGCGCAGGAAGCCCGCGAGGTCGGCATCCGTCCATAGTTCCAGTACTTTGAGCTTGCTGCCCTGGCCCGTGAATTTGATGGTACCCTGCCGGAATGGCGTGCCGCAGAATGGGCAGCCGTTGTAGCGCTCCAGCGGAAACGTGTGAGCCGGGATGACGTGCCCGCAGGGCAAGGACGTGCCGGGAGCCTTAAAAATGGTGGCGAAAAAGGTCAGTACGTAGTCCAGCGGGCGGGCGCCGGTAGGCGTGTCCCAGTCCTTGACTAGCGGGGTCCAGTTCTTTTTCACGCCCATCACCTCCCGGAACACCGTCAGCAGCCGGCCCTGGAAAGCGGGCGTGGTGCTTTCCAGCGCCCGCAGCAGCGGCTCGGATACGCCGTAGCCCAGCCGGGCCAGGTTGGCCACGAGCAGCGCGGTAGCGTCGGGCAGGGCCGGCGGCAGGGCGCCGCTACGAGGCGCTTCCACGTATACGGCCTGCTGCCGCAGGCTGATTTTTACCAAGCTCGGATTCATGGCAACACGGGAAATAAGGGCCGAAAAAACGGACAAATGCCACTGGTGGGGCCGCGCTAAAAAGCATTGTGCGGGCCCTTTCCCTGAATCAGGAAACTGGCCCGCACGACGCTTCCGCGGGTTTTGGCCCGCCGCAGCTACTGCAACTACCGCCCCCCGGCTGCCTGGCTGGTCGCCTCAAGCCAGTTGGGAATCACCAGGTTATTGGGCTGCTGCTTATCAAAAAAGGAGAAGTAAGCAGCCCTTGACCTGGCACCATACCAAGCAAACGAGTAATTCGGCCGTTGCGCCGGCAATGTAATAGCTTTTTCGCATTCCGGCGCGGGCCGCCGCTAGTCTCGCTCTAACGCAAAAAGGCCCAGCATCCTGAGGATACCGGGCCTTTTTTGGGCTTGACTCCGCTTACTCGGCGCGGGCCAGGGGCGTATCTACCACGTGCTCCGACACGAACCACACCTGCAGCTCGTTGGTGCGCATCACGTTGCTCACGATCAGGTCGTTGGTGCCGTCGTCGCCGGACTCATCGGCCTTCTTGGCGAAGTCGTGGGAGTTTTTGAGGATGATCTGGTGGGCTTCCAGCAGGCGCGACACCTGCACGGGCGCTTCCTCCCGGTCGCGGGGCGGGCGCGGAATGGTGGTCAGCTCGGCCACGTCGGCGGCCATGGCTACGGCCACGCCACCTAGGATCTGGATCCGCTCGGCAATCATGTCGATCAGGGCGTCCTGCTCCTCGTAGTGCTTGTCGTAGAGTAGGTGCAGCTGGTAGAACGTGGGGCCCACGACCTGCCAGTGGTGCTTTTTGTACATGTCGCGGATGGAGCAGGTGTCGGCCAGCATCTGGTTGAGCATGGTCACGCTTTCCTGGCGCGTGTCGGCGTCGAGGCCGATGGGCAGGCGCTGCGACACGGTGCCGTATTTCTGCAGCGGGGCCGGAGCATTGAACTGCTGGTTCAGGATGGGTTGCACGCTGGGAGCGGCGTGGCCGTTGGAAGCGGCGGCTTTAACGGCGGGAGCAGCTTTTGGGGCGGGCGCGGCGGCTTTGGCAGCCGGTTTCTTAGTGGTGTCTTTGGTAGCCATTGGGTTGGAGTGCTGAAAAGAGCGGGAAGAGCGAATCCGACGGGCGCTTCGCTGCCTGCTTTACGCACGAAAACGGCCGGGGTTTGCGAATCGGCAAAGTCGGCAGTATAAGGCGGCGGCACCCACCCGCGCCTACCGGCCCGGGCCGCGCCGGGAACCGTTGAGGAACTATGATTTAGGCGTTATTCTCACCCGAAATGAGCTTCCCGGCTGGCCGGTTTTACTTTACTTTCGCCCCACATCCGCACCACACCGACAGCCGCGCCACGCGGACCAGTTCAGCCACCGAGTATCGTCCCTGGCCTTTCTGACGCTACGCTTTTGCGTCTCGCCGCACTACCGGAGCTGCTTTTTTTAGGCCCGCTGAATTGGTGGGAACTAAGAAAGCCGTGACCAGCAGGCCACGGCTTTCTTAGTTCAACAGGGGGAGCTACTTACTCAGCTCCGGTACGCAGCAGGCGCGCTACTTGCAGGCCATCGGGGGTACGGGCTAGGTAGAGGCCGGCGGGTACGCCGGCTGCCGGGCGCCACTGCACCTCCCCCGCGGGCGAGCTTTGCAGCGCGGCTACCTGCCGGCCCAGCTGATCAAACACCAGCACGGGCTGCACGCCGGCCTGGGCCAGCTGGAAGCGCACCTGGCCCTGGAAAGGCGTGGGTGCGGCCGCCAGGGTCGTTACCGCCTTGGCCGCCTTAACGGCGGTGAGCGTGTTGTTGGTCACGCGGAAGGTGAGCGTCTGGGTGTGCACGCCCTTGATGGGGCAAGCGTTGTCGGTCGTCGTCACGGTGCAGTAGTACAGGCCCGAAGGCAGCGTCGTGGGCGGAATCCAGTTGATCTGCGCGGTGGGGTGCAGGCTGGGCGGCGAGAGGGTCAGCTCCGAGTTGGGCAGCACCTGCTCCACGTTGCTACTCATGGTCAGGATCTGGTTGCCGTTGCCATCGAGGCCCCCAACCGACAGCTGCACCAGCTGCCCGGCTACGACGGGAATGACTGCGCCGGCGGACTGCGCTGGACCGTTGTTGACGGTAACCGGGCCGAGCGTGGGGTTCTGGTTGGTGCCGCAGTCGACGACCGTGAACAGCATGTCGCGCCGCACGCTGCCCACCTTCACGTAGCTGCCCCCGGCCAGGCGGCGGTACTCGGACACCTTCACGGCCACCACGTTCTTGTTTTGCGCGCTGTTGACGGTAGGATTGAACAGCTGCGGAATCATGGAGATGGAGCCGTTAGCCGGGTTGAAGTCGAAGTAAGGCTGGGCCTGCTTGAGCGGGCAGCTGCCGGTCAGCTGAAACGAGAGCAGCGGCCACGTCGGCGAGTACGTCGTGCCGGTTGGCAGGGCGGCGTAGCATGCCGGAGTGGATCCGACCTCGACGATCGGTGACTGTATGGGCAGGTACGTCATGGGACTGCCGCAGCTTTCCAGCGGGGCAACCAGCTCGTACACCAGCGAGTCGCCGTCGGGGTCGACGGCCATTTCACTGAACGTGGTGGGCAGGCGCCAGCCCACGAACGACACCACCTGCGAGCTGCTGCTGAACACCGGCGACGAGTTGCTGCGGCCGTTGCGGTTGTCCAGGGTGGCTTCCGTATACATATCCCCGCTGCCGATATTGATGTTGCCCAGTTCCGGTCGGGCATTCAGGGTCACGCTCAGCGTCCACTCGGCCGGGGGCAGGGTCAGGGTAGCCTCAAACAGCCCGGTTTCGTAGTTGGTCGGCAAGCCGGGGCCGCAGGGAGAGCCCAGGGCCGCGCAGTAGTCGCCGCCGATACGCTGGGTGCCGGGCACCAGAAGCAGCGGCACGCTGGGCCAGGGGCCGCCCGTGCAGCCGGTCTGGCGGTATTCCAGCACGGCGGAGGAGGTTGGAAATGAAGCGCCACCGCAGTCCCGGTACACCCGGTACGAGACCTTGTACTGGTTGGTGCCACTCAGCTTTTGATAAGAAATTTCGGCGGCCTGAATGTGAGTGGCCCACAGCCGGGGCGCGACCAGCAGGCCCAGCAGCAACAACAGCCAGCGGGTAAGGAGTAGGGGTTTAAGCATTGAAGCAGGAATAAGGAATGAATGGATATGTATAGATACTTAAAAACTTCGCTGCCCCATGCATCCAAAGAAATTTTCTGCTCCCTCTCTCCCGACTTAGCCTATTCGCTTCACCGTCAGCCCCTACGCCAACGGCCACAACTCCGGCCGGCCGGGCGCAGTATGATTGCCTACACCTTCCTTCCTGCCCCATGGCTTTCCCCTTCTCCGGCGACGACAAATCGAAAATCGCGCAGCTGCTCGCCACCCTGCCCCAACAGGGCCGCCTGGAGTGGATCGGGCTGCGGCCGGCCCGCCGGGAGCCGCTGCTGGCCGTACTTGAAGCCACCGCCGAAACTGACCGCCACCTCACCGGCGACCACGCCCGCCCCAAGGCCGGGGGCAAGCGGCAGATAACCCTGATCCAGCACGAGCACTTGGCCGCCGTGGCGGGCTTTCTGGGGCTGCCAGAGGCCGTTGGCCCCGGCCGGCTGCGCCGCAACCTCGTGGTGAGCGGGCTCAACCTGCTGGCCCTGAAAAACCGGCAGGTGCAGCTCGGCGACGAGGTCGTTCTGGAAATCACCGGCGAGTGCCACCCCTGCTCGCGCATGGAAGAAGAGCTGGGCCCGGGTGGCTACAACGCCATGCGCGGGCACGGCGGCCTCACGGCCCGCATCATCCGGGGCGGCCCGCTCCGCGTGGGCGACGCGGTGCGGGTGCTGGAAAAAGAGGCCGCGGCCGGCAGCTAGCGGCTTTTCGCGCCTGGCGGGCCGCCACTCTACGCCGGCTTCTAATCCTGCGGCGAGGGCAGGTGCTCGGGGGCCGGGGCCGCATTGCGGTGCGCCAGGCGGTAGACCACGGCCAGCACCACGTTGTTTTTGGCGGAAGTATTCTGCGGCACAAACTGCCCCTTGGCCACCGTGGGCAGGTTGTAGTTGGCCTGATTCACCCAGCCCGCCTGCACGGTCAGGTGGGCGTTGAACTGGTAGCCGACGCCGGCGTAGAGGCGGTTGCGCTCAAACACCGGCCCTTTCGGGTTCAGGAATATCTCGTCGTACACCGACAGAAACACCGTGTTGGCGCTGATGGTCTGGTGGTTCAGGGGCAGAAACGTGTTGAGCCGGTAGCGCAGGCGGCTGCGGAAGCCCGTGCTGTCGCCGCGGTAGGAAAACCAGCGCTGCTCCACCCGGTAGCGGTGTTCCACCTTGAGGCGGCTCATGTACTGGCTCAGCACGAGTTGCTGCCACAGGCGCTTTTCCACGGTGAGCGGCCCGGCACCCCGGTCGCGGTAGTCGGAGGTGCCGTAGCGGCCCCCGGCCAGGGTGAGGGTGAAGCTCTTGTCGAGGTCGTAGCTCAGGCCGCCCTTCAGCTCGTTGTAGAAGTACTGCCGGAACACGCCGTTGGTGCGAGCCTGAGCCTCGGCAAAGCCGCCCCACTTCTGCGTAGGGCTGCCGGGCAGCACCACCGTCCCGATAAACCACGTGCCCCAGGTGCCGGGCGTCTGGGCGCGGGCGGCGGGGGCTCCGGCCAGAAGAACTCCACACAGCATACCTGCCGTGCCTACTGCTTTTTTCATGGGTGAAGGCCTGATGAGCGGGGCGAAGGTAAGCCGCCGGTCCGAAAAGCTGGTGTGGCCGCTCGACAAGCCACTTGGGCCGCCGCTGCCCGCTACGGCCGCCCGGCTTTCGCCGCCGGGGCAGTGACCAGCCCTCAACTAATCACTGCCTCGGGTTAGTGCCCGCTGCTCCGGGTGCAGCCCCTGATTCCTATATATTCCCCTCCCGGCCGTTTTACCTAGTAATACTTATACTTGTCGGCTAAATCCGCTTCTATGCCGACCCGCACGACTTCCCTTAAGCAGCGCTTTTACTTCGGCGAGGGCTACGTGAGTGGCTACGCCTCCATCTTTCTGTCGGTGCTGGCGCTGTGCGCGGTGCTGTGTTTTCACTTTCCGGAGTACCTCACTACCCCCGAATTCCGGGAGGTGTACACCGGCGAAATGATGAAGACGCTGCTGATGGCCGGCATCGTGGCCTCGTTTTTCTTCGCCACGCTGAGCTTTTTGCTGAGCCGGCGCAAGAAGCACGCAGTTATTGGCATCGTGCTGTCGGCGGTGGCCGTGGCGCTGGGCGGCTTCACGGTGCAGCCCCGCTCGGTGGAGAAAACCTTTTGGCACATCGGCCTCGACTGGCTGGTGCTGGACCTGCTCATTCTGGCCGTGATTTTCGTACCCATCGAAATGGCCTTTCCCCGCCACGAGAAGCAGGACCGCTTTCACGCCGAGTGGCGCACCGACCTAGTGTATTTCGCCATCAGCCACCTGTTCGTGCAGTTTTTCGGCGTCATCACCCAGGCCCCGGCCAAGATCCTGTTTGGCTGGATGGGGCTGGCCCCGCTGCAGCAGCGGGTGCAGGAGCTGCCCTTCGTGGTGGCCTTTCTGCTGGCTTTGCTGGTCACCGACTTGTTTCAGTACGCCGCGCACCGGCTGTTTCACTCCCACGTGTATTTGTGGCGCTTCCACTCGGTGCACCACTCCACCCAGGCCATGGACTGGCTGGCCGGCTCGCGCACCCACTTCGTGGATATCTTCGTGACGCGCTCCATTTCGTTTATTCCGCTCTACGTGTGCGGGTTTTCGGAGCTGACCTTCAACGCCTACATCCTGTTCGTATCCATCCACGCGGTGCTGATTCACGCCAACACCAACCTGAACTTCGGCTGGCTGAAATATGTGCTCGTCACGCCCCAGTTTCACCACTGGCACCACTGCGAAGACCCGGCCCACTACGGCAAGAACTTCGCCATCCACTTCCCGCTCATCGACCGGGTATTCGGCACCTACTACCTGCCCGGCAACGAGTGGCCCGAGGCTACCGGCGTGCGCGAAGGCTCCTACCCCAAGGGCTACCTCAAGCAGCTCGTGCACCCGTTCACCAAAAGCCCGTTCGACAACGACCTGGGCACAGAGGAGCAGAGCAGCCGCTAAGCCCGGGGCGCGGAGCCAGTTCTACTCCAACTGCCTTACTCCCCCAGCCGGTCCACGTCGGTGAGCTGCCCTTTGTTCTGCATGATCTGCAGGTCAAGCTGGGTAAGCTCAAACGGCTCCCGGCTGTACTTTTCCGCGTGGTTGAGGTCGGTGAGGGGGTGGGCATTGTCCGTTTCGTACTCGTTGGCGACCAGCTGCACGGTGTTGCCCTGGGCCCGCACTACTTTCAGCAGCGTGTACCGGGTGTGAAGGCTGTCGTCGGCCCGCACCGTGTAGACATCGCCGGCGCGGGGCGCGGTCAGGTAGGCCGTGTTGGCCTGCTGGTCGCGGGAGTTGGCCACGAAGGCCCAGACCAGCCCCAGGGCCAGCAGCCCCAGCCCCGACCAGTGCCACCACGGGGCGGCGGTGTGCTTCTGGAGCAGTTGCGCGGCCTGCCGCACCTCCGTCGCCGTGGCGGGCAGCTCCTTTTCGGCCCAGGCGCCCTGACAGCTGCGGCACTCCGCCACCACGGGCTTGCTGTAGGGAAACAGCGGAATCCAGTACACGTGGGCGTAGCGGCTGAATACGCTCAGGTGCAGGTGGTCGGGGGAAGCGCAGGCCGGGCAGGCCAGGCCGGGGGCGGCTTCCGTGCGCCGGTGCGCGCCGTTGGTTCCGTAGATAATCATTGGAAGAGAAGTAAGGATTCAGGCCAAGCAATACGAGAAAGAGGTCCGGCAAAAGTAGCAACGCCCTCCCGGCATCCCCACTGCCCCGGCTGGAAATGTTCCGGCCGGTTGGGCCGCTGCTTTGCCCAGGCCGGGGGCCGCTTCCGCCTTCGGCAAACCGCTCAGGTGGAACCCTTGCCGGCTGCGCTGGCCGTCCTATCTTTGGTGCAGCAGACTCCGGAAAGCGCTTATTCTGCTGCTATTCGGCCGGCCGCGCACCTCCCCGTAGCCGCTCTACGACGCATTTTCTATCATCTTCCTATTCTATGCCCGTTTCTACCCTCCCCTTCCCCGGCCGCGTCGCGCTTCTGCTCCTGGCTCTCTGTTTCGGCCTTGGTGCGCGGGCCCAGACGGCCCTAGCCTAGCAGTGGGCCAGCGGCCTTACCAGCGCCGTCAGCACCAGTCCCAAGAGCATGGTCACCGATGCCGCCGGCAACACCTACGTGGCGGGCAACTTTCAGGCGTCGCTCACCCTGGCGGCCGGCACCGTGCTGACGCCCCAGGGCCAGCAGGACGGCTACGTAGCCAAGTACGGCCCCAGCGGCATCCTGCTCTGGACGCGGCAGCTCACCAGCCCCGCCCGCGCCGACGTGGTGGGCATTGCCCTGGATGCCGCCGGCAACGTCTGCCTGGCCGGTAATTTCTTCACTAGCCTGCAGGTGGGCACCCGCACCCTCAACATCGGCACCGGGGCGGCCCTGTACCTGGCCCGCCTCGACCCGCAGGGGCAGCCGCTGTGGCTCTACCAAACCAGCATGAACCGGGCCGGCGCCCAGAGCATGGGCCTTGATGCGGCGGGTAATTTCTACGTGGGCGGTACGCTGGGCGGCACGGTCACCGTCGATGGCATTACCCTGGCCGCCCCCAATGCCGTGGCAGTCTGCCTGATTAAGTTCGACGCCCAGGGCGTGGCCCAGTGGGGCCGCCTGGGCGGCAACGTGCCCCTGATTCCCAACGGCCCCGCCGTGATGACGTACTGGCACTCGCTCACGGTGGCCCCGGCCGGCGACTGCTACCTGAGCTGGACCATGAACCCGGGAGCGGCAGGATTTGACGCGCTGCCCCTGCCGGCCGGCTACGGTGATTTCGACGTGGCCCTGGTGAAGTACGACGCCCAGGGCACGGCCCGCTGGATGAGGCGCTACGGCTCTACCCTGCTCGACTACGCCGGCACCACCACCCTCGACGGCAGCGGGCACCTGCTGGCCACCATGCGCTTCGCGGGCTCTTTCGCCGGCGGCCCGGCCAACCTCGGCACCCAGACCCTGACCGGCACCGGCCTGCACTTCGGCACGCTGCTTCAGCTCGATGCCGCCACCGGCACCCTCAACTGGGCCCGCACCCTGAACTCCGACTATACTGCTTCCTACGTGGGCGTAGTAACCGATGCGGCCGGCAATAGCTACGTGGCGGGCAGCCTGACCGGCACGGCCACCCTGGGCAGCCAGCAGTTCGGCAGCATCAGCGGCACCGAGTCCGACGCGCTGGTGGTCAGCTACTCGCCCCAGGGCACTTTCCGCTGGGCCCAGCAGTCGGGCAGCCTGCTGGCGGAGGGGGCCGACCATATTTCTCTCGATGGCACCGGGCACCTCACCGTCGCGGGCTTCTTTTACGGACAGGGCCGCTTCGGCAGCACCACGCTGGCGGGGCCACCCGTGGGCACCCCGGCCAGCGGGTTTGTGGCCCGCTTGGGCAGCGTCACTACCGCCACCCCGGCCGCCCGGCCCCTGGCGCTGGGCTTCTACCCCAACCCCGCCGCCGACTTTCTTCACCTGCCGGCCCTGCCTGCCGGCACGGCCGTGCAGCTCATCGACGCGCTGGGCCGGGTAGCCCGCGAAGCCCCGGTTAGCGCGGGCGGGCAGGTGGCCGTGCGGGGCCTGGCGCCCGGCCTCTACACGCTGCGCGCCACCGACGCCCAGGGCCGGCAGCACGCCGGCAAGGTGATAGTGGAATAAGCGCGGGTAGGCGGCTGCTCAGCTGACTGGGGCCCTTTACTGTTGTTGGCAACTGTTTGGGCTGCGCACGCAGAGCCGAAGCCGCCGAGAGCCCGACCGGCTAAAGCAACGGCGCTGTTTGGCGCAGGAGACGGGACTATCCGGGAGGGAAACCAGGCGCCCTGGCGGGCAGCCGGGCGGCCGGGCGGCCGGGCACCCAACATAAACCCGACACAATTCTTCTCCCAACCAGAATTTGATGTCACCTTTGGGGTCCATTTTCCAAGAGCAGGCAGTGATAAACGCAACGGAAGCAGAAGAGAGAGAATACCTGGAAGAAACCAAGGAAAAGCTGACGCTGGCGATTCGGCGGGTAGATGACGCCGTCAAGCAGTTTTCCGACGAGCTCCGGCAGAAAAAGCAGTACATCCACGAGCACCAGTCCGGCATGGACGACGCCGACATGGTCGCCGCCGGCCAGTCGATTGACCGCATGGCCTTTACGGGTGAAGCGGCCGTGGGCCGCAAGCGCCGGCTGTTCAAGCTGGGCCAGTCCCCCTACTTTGGCCGCATCGACTTCGCCGCCCGTAACCAGGCCGCGGGGCCGGTGTACATCGGCATGTATTCGTTTTTCGACGAGCAGCAGCGCGTGAACCTGATCTACGACTGGCGCGCGCCCATCTCCTCCCTGTTCTACGACTTCGAGCTGGGTGAAGCCGCCTACACCACCCCTTCCGGCCGAATCCAGGGCACCATCGAGCTGAAGCGGCAGTACCGGATCCGCGACGGTCGCCTGGAGTTCATGCTCGACAGCGACGTGAACATTCACGACGACGTGCTGCAGCGCGAGCTGGCCAAGTCCTCCGACGACAAGATGAAGAACATTGTCGCCACCATTCAGCGCGACCAGAACGCGGTGATTCGCAACGAGGAGGCATCGGTGATGGTCATTCAGGGCGTGGCCGGCTCGGGCAAAACCTCGATTGCCCTGCACCGGATTGCCTTTTTGCTCTACCGCTACCGCGAAACCATTGCGGCCAAGGACATCCTCATTATCTCGCCCAACAAAGTCTTCGCCGACTACATCTCGAACGTGCTGCCCGAGCTGGGGGAAGAGCACATTCCCGAGATGGGCATGGAAGAGCTGGCGGCCGACCTGCTCGAAAACCGCTACCCGTTCCAGTCTTTCTTCGAGCAGGTAACCGCGCTGCTGGAGCACCACGACCCCGCCTTCATCGAGCGTATCCGGTTCAAGTCCTCGTTCGACTTTCTGAGCAAGCTGAACCAATATCTCGTCCACATCGAGAACAACTACTTCACCGTTGCCGACCTGCGGGTAGGCCGCACCGTCGTGCCCGCCGCCCTCATCCAGCAGAAGTTCAAGACCTACCACCGGGTGCCGCTGCTGAAGCGGTTTGCGCTGGTGGCCAACGACGTGCGGGCCTACGTGCGCGACGCCGCCGGCCGCAAGCTGACCGGGCAGGAGAAAGCCACGATTGGGGAAGCCCTGCCGCGCATGTTCCGGCTTCACCAGGTGCCGGAGCTTTACCGGGACTTTTACCGCTGGATCGGGGCTCCCGAGCTGCTCAAGCCCGACCACCGCCAGCGCCTGGAATACGCCGACGTCTTTGCCCTGATCTACCTGCGCATCCGCCTGGAAGGCATCAGCGCCTACGAGCAAGTAAAGCACCTGCTCGTCGACGAGATGCAGGACTACACGCCCGTGCAGTACGCCGTCTTGTCGCGCCTGTTTCTGTGCCGCAAGACCATTCTGGGCGACGTGAGCCAGATGGTGAATCCGTACAGCGCCTCGTCCGCCGAAACCATTGAGCGGGTTTTTCCGCAGGCCGACATAGTCAAGCTGTACCGCAGCTACCGCTCGACCGTCGAGATTACCGCCTTCGCGCAGCGCATCACCCCGAACCCCCACATTATCCCGCTGGAGCGGCACGGCCGGGAGCCCGCGGTGGTGCGCTGCCAGAATCACGGCGAGGAGCTGGAGGCCATCCGCCAGCTGATCGTGACTTTCCAGAAAGCGGGGAGTCATTCCCTGGGCATCATCTGCAAGACCCTGCGGCAGGCCCAGGAAGCGTACCAGGCGCTACAAGGGCCCGGGGTGCACCTGCTCACGGAGGAGTCCACGCTGTTTAAGGAAGGCGTCATCATCACCTCGGCCCACCTGGCGAAGGGGCTGGAATTCGACGAGGTTATCGTGCCCTTCGCCTCGGCCCGGACGTACAAAACGGAGGTCGATAAGAGCATGCTCTACGTCGCCTGCACCCGGGCCATGCACCAGCTCACGCTAACGTATTCGAAAGAGCTGACCACCTTCCTGGCCGTCTGAAGCGCCCAAGCGCGCCGGCCGTTGGGCGGGCACCCGGGCTATAACTGACTTTCTTGCAGCAACGGAGCTAAATTAATCCGAGCCCTGCCGGGGATTCGCGCTCCTGGTACGAGCGTCCCCGGCAGGTCACCAATCCTGGGTTGTATGCAGGCCGCGCAGCGGCCGTTATTCCAACCCCGTGATGGTGAACTCTACCCGCCGATTCAGCCGCCGGGTTTGCTCCTGCTCGTTGCTGGCCCGGGGTCTGGACCCGCCGTAGCCCCGCCCCACGATCCGGGAAGCCGTAATACCGTGCTCTATTAAATAGGCTTTCACCACTGCTACCCGGCTTTCGCTGAGCTGCACATTTTTTTCGGCGTTGCCCACATTATCGGTGTGGCCCGCCAGCTCAATAGTCATCGTGGGGTGTTCATTCAGCAGGTCGAGCAGCTTGCGCAGGGACGTTTCCGCGCCGGGCAGCATTACGGACTTCCCTTGCTGGAACTGGACATTTTCGAGCCGTACGGTACTGCCAACCCGAATTTTTCTGAGCAGAATATCCTGCTGCCGGCCGGGTGCTACCGCTTGCCAGGTGCCGTGCGCCACGTAGTAGCCCGGCTGCCGGACCTCGTAAGCATACGCGAGGCCAGGGGCCGTACTCCAGGCAAAGGCGGCCCGCGCATCCACTGCTACGGCTGCACTGGGAGTAGTGGGCAGTAGCTGGGCCCGAGGCAGCGGCTGACGGGTGCTGTCGTCGAGGATACGCCCTTGCCATAAGGCCTGCGGCGCCCGCGGGGCCGGGGGCAGCGGGGGCCTGAGGAGGAACAGAACGTCCGGAAAGACAGCCTCGCTCCTGTTTTGGGCTTTCACAAACAGCTGCAAGGCAATGGCATACCGGGGCCCCTGGAAATACTGCAGCTTAAAGCTATGAGTCGACGCATTGAGGGTAACCTGGCCGGAAGCCGAGGACACCCGATGAATACCATCGTTGTTGATGACGAGCTTGTCGTCAATAAATAGTTTGGCCCCGTCGTCGCTTACCAGGCGGAATTCGTACACCCCCGGCGCGTAAGGCTTTATCAGCCCTTGGTATTCGATACCAAACCATTCAACCCGGGGCTTGGCACCCGGAATACCCGGGAACCCTTCGGTCCAGTCACGGGCCGGGATGTTGATTTCGCGGGTGTGTAACTCACCAAACGGCTGCAATTCATCGAAGTTCGGCAGCTGGGCCGTCGTTTCGGGCAAGGCGTAGATTTTGCCTACTAAGCCATCCGGCAGCAAGGTGCTGCTGCCAAAGACCGTACTCATGGCTGGAAGGGCGCCGGTACTGGCTGGCTGGTCGGCTCCCGGGAAAGTCAGCGAAGTCAGCACATCGATACCCGCCACCCGGAAGGTATCATCGGCATCCTCCCTGGCCAGGTAGCTAATACTGTAAAAGGTGTTTTCCCGCCGAATTACCAGCGTAATAGCATGCGTCCGCGAATTGAACGGCAGCTTGAAGTAGCAGTTGAAGATAGTGCCCTCATAAGGGCCAATATGATGCGGGGTAGTGGATAGGATGGTGTAATCGAAATTGCCAAAGTTTTTTTGGAGAGTTGTCAGGTAGCCTTCTCGCACTTGGCTTACCGTCAAATTGCTTTCGGCGGCCGGCACCGGATTGACAACGGCCGTTACCTCGGCTTCCGGAGTGCTTTTGCGGCTAGCAACCAGCTTAAACAAGCCAGGACTGGACTTTGCCACTTTCAAAACCCCGCTGGAACCGGTCGGCGGCAGCGGTTGCCATACCGGGCTTGCATAGTGTAGCGAGAAGCCATACTCGGTATTCTCGTACACTTGCGCCCGTAGCACGAAAGGCAAGTGGCAGAGGAGCAGAAGCAATAGATACCGCATGAGCTGCAAGCCGAAGAAGGAAACCCGTGATGATGCGCCGGCCCAGGTCAGGCGTTTGGTTAGGACTGCAAGTAAGCTGGTGCCGGGCCGAGAAGCAAAGGCCGGCGGTGGAAGCTGCGCAACAAAGACTTAGTGCACCTTGCGCCCGCTGCAACTGGCGGCGACCCGTGCCGGCGCCTCCACAACAACTACCTGATTCAGGTCATTGCACAATGTGGAGACGCCTATTTGCGTCTCGGCAGCCGCGCCGTTTGAACGGTAATCGTTCATCGGGAAGACGCAAATAGGCGTTTCTACATCGTTCCGGTGGTTTTTAGGCTGGCTCATCCCCGCTACTCATCCAGCAGCCGGCGGTGGTAGTTTACCTGGCCCAGATGGTAGGTGAGGTGGGTGGCCAGGTGAACCAGCAGGTATTCCGTGGAGGTCTTGTGGTCGAAGACCAGCAGCGGATATTCCTGCGCCAGCGCGTCCGGGGTCAGGTCGGTCAAGGCCTTATCGACCACGGCCTTCGTTTCGGCAATGGCTCGCAGCAGCTCGGGGCGGGGTATGCCGGTGGCCGAAAACTCCCGGGCCCGCTCGCGCACGTACCCGGTGCAACCCAGCCCGGCCCCGATGTACGTATTCAGGTTGCCGACTAAGTGCAGGCAGAGGTTGCCGGCGGAGTTGGCAATGCCTTTTTCAACGTGCCAGATCCGGCTTTCGTGGTGATATAGCTCCAGCTCGGCCGTGAGCTTGCCCAGGTCGCGGGCGAATAATAGCTTCAGTGTTTCAAGCAGCATGACACATAATGTGGAGGATGTATCCAGGGGCGGCTTTTCCGCTCAAGCAGACGGCCGCACCCCGGGAATGGCAGAAAACGGCGCAGCCTGGCCCAAGCACCGGGCCAGCTGCACTTGCGGGGGAAGTACGGGCTTTTTCAGGTCAGGGCCAGCTGCATCCTGACCGTGGCGCGGGCAAAGATGACTTCGCCCAGCGGTACCCGCACGAAGCCCAGCTTGGCGTAAAGCGCCATGGCGGCCCGGAGCTGGTCGTTGGTATACAGCACGACGGTGTGTGCCCCCATCAGCCGGGCGCGGGTCAGGGCGGCTTCGCACAGCCGACGGCCCGCGCCCCGGCCCCGGAAAGCCGGGTCGACGGCCAGCTTGGCTAGCTTTAGCACGCCCGCCCCGTCGGTCCGCAGCGCTACCACGCCGATGACCTCGGAGCCCTGGCGGGCGACCAGGATAGCGCCGCCCGCCCGCAGAATGGCCGCCTCGGGATGGGCCAGCTCGTACTCATCCAGGGGCGTGACGACAAAGTACTCCTCCAGCCAGGCTTTGTTCAGCCGCGCGAAATGGGGCTGGAAGGCGGGCTCGTACTCAATGATTTCCATGGCAGCTTCAACGTACGGGGTCATAGGGCAGCGTAAGACGGTGAAAGAATGGCCCAAAGGTCCGGGCCGCGGCGGCGCGGCAACAGAGGCACTTCCCGCTGAATCGGGCCGGCACAGTTGGGGCCCATAGCCGCCGCGCCGGGGAGGCGGGCCGGCCACTGTACTGGTCCGATAACCGCTTTCTGTGTTGGCGTACTGCCCCGGGCCGGTTCGTACCTTGGCGGCCGCTCCAACCCGGCTCCTCTAGGGCCGCCTACTGGCGCCGTGAAATGCCCCACTCCTCTTTTACCCGCTTATGAAACCCGATGCCCTCCGCCCGCCGGTGCATAAATACCTGGTAGTAGCCGCCCGGCTGGAGCAGCAGATCCGGCAGGGCCTGCTGCCCGCGGGGCAAAAGCTGCCGTCCGTGCGCACGCTGAGCCGGGAGATGCAGCTGAGCATCAGCACCATTCTGCAGGCCTACTACGCCCTCGAAGCCCAGGGGCTAGTGGAAGCGCGGCCCCAGTCGGGGTACTACGTGCGCGGGGCCCGGCGGGCGTCGGCGCTGCCGGGCCGCACCGCCCCGCACCCGGCGCCGGCCGGGCCGCGGGAAGAAGATGTGGAGTCGCTGCTGGCGCAGGTGTTTGAGCAGGTAGTGGCACCCCACCGGCTGCTTTTTTCCCAGGGCGTGCCCGCGCCCGCGCTGCTGCCCATTGCCAAGCTCAACAAGGCGCTGCTCCAGGCCCAGCGGGAGCTGCCCCACGCGGGCACCAGCTACGAACCCCTGCAGGGCAACCTGCTGCTGCGCCGCCAGATTGCCCGCTACGCCTTGTTCTGGGGCAGCAGCCTCACCGACGAGGATCTGGTAACGACCGAGGGCTGCACGTCGGCCCTGGCCTTTTGCCTGACGGCGGTAACCAGGCCCGGCGACACCATCGCCGTGGAAAGTCCCGTGTACTTCGGCGTGCTGCAGCTGGCCCGGTCCCTGGGCCTGCGGCTGCTGGAGCTGCCCACCGACCCGGTCACGGGCGTGGACCTGGCGGCCCTGGCCCGGCACCTGGCGCAGGGCCAGGTGCAGGCCTGCCTGTTTATTCCCAACTTCAGCAACCCCATCGGCAGCTGCATGCCCGACGCCCACAAGGAGCAGCTCGTCGGCCTGCTGGAGCGCTACCGGGTGCCTCTGATTGAGGATGACCTGTACGGCGACCTGCACTTCGGCGCCCACCGCCCGAAGCCCTGCAAGGCCTACGACCAGCACGGCTGGGTGCTGTGGTGCGGCTCGGTGAGCAAAACGCTGGCCCCCGGCTACCGGGTGGGCTGGGTAGCACCCGGGCGGTACCTGGAAGCCGTGCTGCGGATAAAGAAATACCGGGCTGGCCGCTCCCCCGCCCTGACCCAGCAGGCGGTGGGCAACTTTCTGGCGACGGGCCGCTACGAGCTGCACCTGCGACGGCTGCGGCAGACCCTGGCGGCCAACTGTGCGCGCTACCAGCAAGCCATCCTGACCTTCTTCCCGCCCGATACCAAAGTCAGCCAGCCGCAGGGCGGCTTTATCCTGTGGGTGGAGCTGAACCGTGCCATCGACACGACGCAGCTCTACCACGCGCTGCTCGCCCACCACATCGTCATTGCCCCCGGGCGCTTGTTCAGCTTGCAGACGCAGTACACGCACTGCCTGCGGCTAAGCTACGGCCTGCCCTTCGATGAGCGGGTGGAGCAAAGTCTGCAGCTCATGGGCCGCCTGCTCCAGGATTGGCCGGTTGATTCGTAAACCGGTCTTGTAACGCTGCTGCCTCGCAACCTAGGTAGTAGCACTTCTATTCGCACCACTTTGCCCCATCGCCGTTTCGCAAACGGTGGACTTGATTCCACTCGCTCTAGACCGACGGTCGAAAGCCGCCGGACTGAGAACCCCGGGCCCGGAACGGCCATAAGCCAGCCCAGTGCGGGCGGCAGCCCCAACAGTTGCGGCTGCAGGCTGAAAGCCTGTCTAAGCCTACAGACTAAGCTGGTTCCGGACCACCACTTGCCCGGCGCGCTGGCGCACGAGCCGGATGCTCCCGTCCTGGGAGACGGCCGCGGCGGGCTACTTGGCGCGCGTTATCTGGTTGTCGGTGCCTATGTTGCTGATTTCTGGCTCCTTGCCGCGCCAGGTCACGGTGTTATTGCTGCCCATGAGAGTGATGGAAGTCACGTTTTCCAGGCTCACCTCGTTGTCGGCACCCACGATGGTAACCTCCCCGCAGGTGCCGGTAAACGTGCACTTACAGTTGCTGCCCGTCACCTGCACGTCCTGCCCGGTGCAAGCCCGGGTTTCCACCACTTCGTCGCCCGTGATGATGACGTCCTCGTCGTCGTGGACGACCACGCCGCCGTCCCCGGCTTCAACGCTGGCGCCGGAGTCGGCCTCGGATTCGGAGTCGGAAGTATGGGAGGAGCAGGCACCCAGGCCGGCGGTGAGGGCAGCGGCCAGGGCGAGCAGGGCAAGGGGATGACGGGTCATGCGTGGGTAGATGAGGGTGATGGAGCGGCTGCAAGGTAACAGCTTCGCCGAAAAGCTATATTCGGCACTCCCGGTTTTGTCTGGACCTGGGCGTCATACCGGAGCAGGTAGCCCGCCTGATTCCAGCTCCGAAGATGGATTGTTTAGCTGCTTCTGGTTTTATGCCACGGCGCGCTGGCCAGCTCTTTCCCGTCCCCGAAAGCCACGGGGACTATATCGGTACCAGCGGCCCGATTCACTTTCACCAGTTCACTGTAACTGTGGAACACCAAAACGACTTTGCCCTGCGCAAGATGTTTGCGGCCGTAGGCGGGGTAGAGATACCGATGTACCAGCAAGATGAAAACGGCTCTATGGTTTCCATCTCGGTTTTTGACCAAATAGAGCGCGAAATAAATGAGGACGTGGCTAACGAATGGCTAACTGCCCTATTCAACGCGGTGCTGAATGCAAGCTAGCACCTTGCTGAAGTACACGCTACCATGCAGCCGCTACCGGCTGCTACATGACTGCCTAAACAATGTGCTGGCCGTAAAGCAGGAAGCCTACCCTCCCTTTTAGGCTATAAACGTCGTGCTTTGTACACTCTCAGCAACTATTCTTTTGGGTCACAAATTACCAACTGTACGCTTAGGCCATACTCATTGTGATTCCTCATTGCAAGAAGCCCGCTTTCATGAAAGAAACTATCAAACAACAGCCCCAAGGCCCCAAGCGCCAACACTTCATTCCGCGGGCATACCTTAAAAACTTTGCTCATACAATTGACGAAGACAAAGCATTTATCTCTGCTTACAATAAGCAGACTAAAGAATTTAAAGATAGTATTAGCACAAAAGACATCTGCCTTGAAACAGATTTATACACGCTCAAAAACCTACAAGGCAGAGAAAGATACGGTATTGAAACATTTTTTTCAGAAAACATAGACTCTAAATATTCTCAAGTGTATAAAATTTTAATAGAAGAAAAGAAAACATCCATTACCAAAGATGAAAAATTATTAATATTATTCACAACGCTAAGTCTCTATTTTAGAACACCAAAAATACTCAACACATTTATTGAATTTATGAACAATATTTTATTACAAGCTCAGAAAACCAAGCCCGAAGACGAAATATATTTCTTAGGAGTGATGATTTCTTTGAAAGCAAAAGACTTTAAGAGTATTTTAAAAGAAATAAGGGAGCACCACAGAATAGATTACATTCGAATACAACTGGCGTTGCTAGGGCAATTTGTTGAATACAAATTTTCAGACGGTCTATCTGTTATCGAACTTTATGGTGATCAAGAATTTATCACAAGTGACAATCCAGTCGAGATTTACGACCATGGCAACACCTCAAGTAGCATATTCAACGAAAACGACTCTATTTACATACCTCTTAACACAAAGCACGCGTTATTTATAGCACCTAAGAGGGACTCCATCCACCCTTATTCTGTGTATTACAAACGCGACAGTCTTGCCATGCACTTAACTATGAATCATTCAGTTTATGACAATTCTGAAAGATGGATAATTGGAACGAGAGTTGGAATAAATGCTTTCTTAACAACAAAAGATAAATACCGCGCTCCTTATGATCCAGCCAGCGGATTCGGAATTATTGACAAATTAAAAATAAAGAGCCAATCTACGATTACTATAAATCACTTAATAACAAAGGGCATTAGCAACAATAACACTGAATTGATAGACTACTTAAAAAGCATTAAGGGATCAGATATGTACAATGAAAATATAGAGTTTCAAGATTTGTTCGAAAAACTCAGAGACATGGGGCTCAGCATTTAGGGGTTTGGCTATAAGCAATTGACAGAGGCTGTATCAACTATTGTAATCGGCTCCCTATCTTCCGGGCCCCTTCCGCTTACCTGCTATCTATCCCCGTGACCTACCCCGAATTTGAAGCCCGCTGGAAACCGGCCGGCGGCGCGGAACGTGCCAACTACGGCCTGTTTCTGCAAGACCTCTGCGACCTGCTCGGCGTACCCCGCCCCGACCCTACCACCGACGACCCCGCCCAGGATGCCTATGTACTGGAGCGGGCCGTGCAGTTCAACGACGGAGCCAAGAAAAGCACCGGCCGCATTGACCTCTATAAGCGCGGCTGCTTTGTGCTGGAAACCAAACAGGGCACCGACACCCCCGACCAACAAAAGAAGCAGGAGCGCGCCGACCTGGGACTAGAGCCCAGCAAGCGCCGCAAGGGTCACGCCGTACGCGGCTCCGCCAAGTGGGCCGAAATGATGCAGGCCGCCCGACAGCAGGCCCTGGGCTACGTGCGCGCTCTGCCCGCCGAGGAAGCCCGGCCGGTGTTTGTGCTGGTAGCTGATGTGGGCTACTGTATCGACGTGTACAGCAACTTCGCGGGCGTTGGGGATTCATTTGTACCCTTTCCCGATCAAACGCGCTTCCGCTTGCCCCTGGCGGCGCTGGCTGATGAGGGGACGCGGGCAATGCTGCGGCAACTCTTCGTTGACCCGCGCGAACTAGACCCCAGCCGCCGGGCGGCCCGGGTTACGCGGGAGCTGGCCGGCCGCCTGGCTAAGCTGTCGGAGCAGCTGGAAAAGGCCGGGCACGCGCCCGAAGTGGTAGCCCAGTTTCTAATGCGCTGCCTGTTTACCATGTTTTCGGAAGATGTGGGCCTGATTCCGAAACGGAGCTTTACCGGGATGCTGAGCCAGTACGGCACGGCGGATCTGCTGGAGTTCCTGCCCGACGCGCTAACCAACCTGTGGCGCACGATGGACACGGGCGGCTTTAGCTCCGACCTCAAAGCCCGGTTGCGCCGCTTCAATGGCAAGCTGTTTCATGATGCCACGGCCCTGCCCCTCACCGCCGACCAAGCCGAGCTGCTGCTGCAGTCGGCGAAAGCGGACTGGACGGAAGTAGAGCCCGCTATTTTCGGTACGCTGCTGGAGCGCGCCCTCGACCCCAAAGAGCGGCACAGTCTGGGCGCACACTACACCCCGCGCCGCTACGTCGAACGCCTGGTACTGCCTACCGTGCTGGAACCCCTCCGCCGGGAGTGGGCCGCTGCTCAGGCTGCTGCCGCCCGCCGCCTGGAAGAAGGCCAGACCAAGGAGGCCCGCGCCGAGTTGGTGCGCTTCCTGAGCCGCCTTACCTCTATCCGCATCCTGGACCCGGCCTGCGGCTCCGGCAACTTCCTATATGTAACGCTGGAACACCTCAAGCGCCTGGAAGGGGAAGTCCTGGCCGCTATCAACAGCTACGGCCAGACCGGCTTGCTGGAATTGGGCGGCGGCACCACCGTAAGCCCCCACCAGCTGCTAGGGCTGGAACTCAACCCGCGCGCGGCGGCTATCGCCGACGTGGTATTGCGGATTGGGTACCTGCAGTGGCACCTGCGCACCTACGGCCCCTCCGAACTTCGGGAGCCGCTGCTGGATGAGTACCAGAATATCCGCCAACAGGATGCCGCCCTGCAGCACGGCCCACCCGTGCCCCGCCTCGATGCCCAGGGCAATGCCGTAACGCGCTGGGACGGTACTACCCGCCCCCACCCCGTAACGGGCCAGCCCGTGCCCGACGAAACCGCCCGCACGCCCGTACTCGACTACCCGAACCCCAAGCCGGCCGAGTGGCCCGAAGCAGATTTTATTGTCGGTAACCCGCCGTTTGTGGGCCCGGCCCGGATGCGGGAAGCCCTGGGTGACGGATACACCGAGGCACTGCGCAAAGCCTACAAAGGCAAAGTGCCCGATTCGGCGGACCTAGTAATGTATTGGTGGTATAATGCTGCCGCCGCCGTGCAACGTGGCCCTGCCGAGCGGTTTGGCTTCATTACCACCAACAGCCTCAAACAGACCTTCAACCGCCGCGTAATGCAGCCCTTTCTGGAAGGCGACCCGGCCCCTCTTACCCTCACCTTCGCCGTGCCCGACCACCCCTGGGTAGATTCCGGCGACGGAGCTGCCGTGCGCATTGCCATGACCGTAGCCGAACGCACCCCGGCTGTAGTCCCCCTGGGTCAGTTGTTAATGCTGAAAACGGAAACTGCTGCGGAAGGAGATGATGCCGCTGATGTGGCGTTTATGGAGCAGCAGGGCCGTATTCTGTCTGATTTGTCGATTGGCGCTGAGCTAGACAGCGCCGATGTACTCAAAGCAAATGCAGGGTTATCAAGCCGAGGAATGCAATTGACTGGGGCTGGCTTCATTGTTACTCCCGATAGAGCTAACGAATTAGGGCTAGGCTCAATTGAAGGTTTGCATAATCATATCCGACCTTACAGAAACGGGAAGGATTTGGCAGACAAGCCAAGAGGAGTGCTGGTAATAGATTTATATGGTCTGAAATCATTGGAAATCGCAGATAGATTTCCAGCTGTCTATCAGCACATCACTGAGACAGTAAAGCCAGAGCGTGACCAGAACAACCGCGCAGCTCTCAGAAATAATTGGTGGGTATTTGGTGAGGCACGAAATACTTTTCGGCCGGCACTATCAGGCTTGACTCGCTACATTGCAACGGTTGAAACCACCAAGCATAGAACCTTTCAATTTCTTGATTCAGAGATTATCCCCGATAATATGCTGGTGGGTATTGCCCTAGATGATGCTTATTATTTGGGTGTTTTATCAAGTCGCATTCATGCAATTTGGGCATTAGCTGTTGGAGCAATGTTGGGGATAGGCGGAACACCGCGGTATAGTAAATCCCGCTGCTTCGACCCTTTTCCCTTTCCAGCAGCCACGGCAGAGCAGCAAACCCGCATCCGGGAACTGGCCGAACAGCTCGACGCCCACCGCAAGCGCCAGCAGGCCCAACACGCCACGCTGACCCTAACCGACCTCTACAACGTGGTAGAGAAGCTACGCGCCAGCCAAGCCCTCACCACGGCCAAAGAGCAGACCATCAATCAGCAGGGCCTGGCCTCCGTAGTGCTGAGCCTCCACCAGCAGCTCGACGCCGCCGTTGCCGACGCCTACGGCTGGCCCACCGACCTGCCCGACGCCGAAATCCTGACTCGCCTGGTACGCCTCAACCACGAGCGGGCCCGGGAAGAACAGGCCGGCCACGTTCGGTACCTGCGCCCCTCCTACCAGGCCCCGGAGCAGCAGCAGGCCGCGCTGGCCTTGCCGGCAGAAGCTACGGCCGCCGCTGTTACCACCGAAGCCACCGGCCCGCAGCCGTGGCCTACGGAGCTGGCCCAACAGATGCAGGCCGTCCGGGATGCCGTGCAGCAGGCCGGCCAGCCGCTGGCTGCCGCCCAGGTAGCCGCCCGCTTCCGCCGCACCAAGCCGGAGAAAGTGCAGCCGCTGCTGGATACGCTTACCGCCCTAAGCCTGCTACGCCGCACCGAGTCCGGGGCATATGCGGCCTAGCAAATCTTTCCCCCTCTATTCATTCGTGCAATGGCAATTCCTGACTACTTACAACACAAACCAGTTATCGGAGTCGATAACTACCAAAGAATTGATGGGCATTACCTGCCTACTGAAACCGATGCCCGCGCCTTATCCATCGGACAGGCGCAGTATGATGACACGGAATTTTCAGCAAAGGTCTTCCGCCATACAGGCAATAACTGGAGTCGGCAAAGTGAAGAATTACCGCTGCATAGAGTGCTGGATTTAGCTATCCTGCTGGTTGCCTCAATGAAAGGGAAAACAACTGACAATGGAATTCACGAGCTTTTTGAAGAAGTAGTCAATCCTGATAAATTACCTGACCTGCAAGCCTACTACCAGAAGCATATACAAGTATTGCAACCTCGACTTGACGAGCTGAAGCGCCTGTTATAAGAAGGTCAGCAAGGTTAGCGGCTACGAAACCTGCGCCTCTGCTACCTATCCGTGGCCGCAAGCCGAATAATCATTCTTCCCATTCATTTAGTGATTTGCTATGTCCGTCTTCACCGTCCGCGCCGATAGCGGCCAATACACCGAAAGCTTCCGCCACGGCGGTTACGCCGGCATTGGCTGGTTTGATGCGCCCCTCACTGATACCAGCACCCGCGAAGCCATCGGGGCCCGCTACCGCGACGACTTTTTTAGTCAGTCAGTAGGCACGGCCAGTCAGAATATCGGTCAGATTTACCGCTTTCTCAATACCATCCAGCCTGGGGACTGGATCATTACACCTTATAGTAATAGCGAAGGAGCTTTGCTTGTGGGCCAAGTATTGCCTGAGCCGCCTTATTTCGTGCCGTCTAGCACCGATTCTTGCCCCTATGGATATCGGCGGGCAGTGCGGTGGGAAAGCCGCCTACTCTACCGGCGGCAGTTCTCGGAGAGCTTACGTAATACTCTCGGTAGCACCCTTACCGTGTTCAACGTGCCGCAGGAGGAAGAAATCCGCGCTACTCTCACCGGGGTACCGCCACTTGTCGCCACCTCGTTTGGTTCTCAGCAGGCTAACGAGGCAGTGCGGCAGAAATTGCTGGCGCTTAGTCCTGGCGAGTTCGAAGTATTAGTGGCTTACGTGTTGCGGGTGTTAGGCTTTGAGGGTCGGGAAACTCGTCTGACCGGCGACGGCGGCATTGACTTTGAAGGCGAGTTGCGGATTGGCCGGGTCGCTCAGATCAAGCTTCAGGTACAGGTAAAACGCTACACCAGCACTCAGATTAACGAAACCGAGCTACGCAATTTCCGGGGTGCCCTCAAGCATGACTGCCAGGGTTGCTTCATAACTCTATCGGAATTTAGCCGCACTGCCCGCGCCAGCGCTGAGAGTACTCAGTACCGTACTATCAACCTGATCAACGGCATCGAATTCGTCGAGCTTTTTGTGAAGCATTACGACCAAGTTCTGGAACTGCTGGCCCGAGAAGATGCCGACGAGTTGGCCCGGAAGCTTCAATTCCGAAAAGCCCTGCTACCAGGTTAAAGAAAAGCCCCGCCCGCCAGCGGGGCTTTTTTTGATGCAGCAGCGGCCCATTATTCTGTTGCTCTAGGTTTTTCAAGTACATCAAAAACCTAGAGCAAAGCGCTGGTGATATTTGCTCTAGGTTTTCTAACTTGCTCAAAAACCTAGAGCAAACACCCGTATCCACCCGTATCCTTTATGGCCATCGTTTCTTCCTTTGTTACCAATCCCGAGCCGCAAGGATTGTTGCCCCGGCTGCGGGCCTGGTTTGGTTTGAGCCAGCCAGGCTTGGGCCGCTGTCTGGGCCTAAGCCCTACCATGATTTCGCAGGTAGAGCGCGGCGTGCGCGGCCTGCCTCTATCGGCGGCCCTACCCCAGGCGGCTCTTACCCTGGCCCGGCAGCAGGTGCCCGAGCACCCCACCGCCGAACTGCCTGATGCGAAAGAGTTACTCAAGCAGCAGCGCGCCTGCCTGCACCACGCCGACAACGCAGCATTCGCGCTGACGCGCCTGCCCGAGCGGGCCGCCTGGGCACGGCGGCGGCTGGCGGCTCTACCCATCCTACGCGCTACCCTGACTCCAGCCGGTACTCCACCCTGGCTAGCCGCTTTCGAGGATGAGGCCCGCGCCGAGCTGGCCCGCAGCGGCAGCACCGCCCAAGCCCGGCTGCGCGCCCGCCACGCCGGCTTGTTAGCCGAGGCCGCTGAGCTGGCCCAGCTGCTGGCCGGTGATGGGGATGAATAATTTTTTGACCTGACGATGTATCTTTTAATAAAGTATTTATTATTATTGATATAGCGACTGGCAGGTGCCAGAAGCACGTTTTTTCACCTTATTTCCCCAATCATCATTATGGCATTTTCCGTCAGTCGCCTTACCACCGTGGCACAGTGCACCACCCTGCTCAAGGCCAAGCAGCGCGACCGAGCCGGTCTGGTCAACCGGCTAAACAACCTCAATTACCAGCTCGAAAACTGGGATGACGATGCCAGCCCCGAAGCGGAGTTGGCCAGCACTCAGGCCCTGATCACGGGGCTGGCGCCGGTCGTAGCGACCCTGGCGGAAGGCGACGACAAGCGCCGCACCCAGAACACGCTGCTGCGCTACCAGACCCGCGCCAACAACCTCGCGGGCAAGGCTGAGGACCACGGCGCCGTGGCCCTGCTAGAAAAGGAGCTGGACCGCGACGAGGTCATCTCCGACATTGCCGTACTCGACACGTTCATTGCGGCCGTCACGGCCCGCAAAGCAGAGCTGTAGTACGCCCGCTATTCGTTACGCCCTATCGCAACAGCCCGTTCCTTGCCAGGGAGCGGGCTTTTTTTGGCTACGTCGGGCACAATCACCGGCTCGTATGCTCAGCCATTGACCAAAACGTGGCTGTTATCTCCTTGGATTACTTGCTCCGCCGGCTACTAATGCGTCTCCGGCTCCTGCGCCGTAGTGCCGCGCAGCAGCGAGTAGCCCGGCCCGCCCGCCGTGAGCAAGGCCGTCATTATGCCCAGCGCCATGAGAAGTGCCCGCAGACCCAGGGGTAACCGGAAGCCCCGAGCGGCGGCCCAGCCAGGGCCAAGGCAATGTCGGTGGTCATCAGCAGGCCCTAGCCCCCGGTTGTGGGCGGGCTGGGGTTAAAGCCGACGAAGAGCCGCACCGGCAGCAGCAGGTGGTGCTGCTACTCCCCCGCCACGGCTTGCAGCGTGGCCAGGGGCGCGCCGAGGGTATCGGTGGCGTAGAGGCTGAGGGTGGTGCCGCGGATGCGGTAGTGCTGGGCGCGGTTCAGGGCCTGCAGGAAGGCGCCCTCGGTAGCCAGGTCGGGGCAGGCGCTGCGGGTGGTAGCCAGCGGCCCCAGCCGCAGCTGCCCGCCGGCCGACAAGGTGTAGGGCCCCGAAAACTTGTTGCAGCCGGCGCGGCCCTCGGCGCGGGGGCGGCCGTCGCGCAGCACCAGGAAAGGGCGCTGCTCGGTGCTAGGGGCCGGCTGTCCGGCCAGCTCGCGCAGCTCCCAGCGCACGTCGCGCAGCGGGGCCGCCGTCGCCATGGGCTGGTCGGCGCCCTCGGCCACGGAGCCGGCGTTGGGACGCTCATTCAGATCGTAGCTGCAGGAAGAGGCGACGAGCAGCAGTAGCGCGGCGGCCGGGCGGAAGCGGGCAAGGAACGGCATGGCGACAAGTATCGGGTGAAACGCTTGCTCCCGTTTACGTAGCCGGCCGGGTTAGGTGGCAAGGCCCCGGGCCGGCAGCGGCGCATAGAAAAGCCCCGACGCTGCGGAACAGCGCCGGGGCTTTGGGGTAGGCAAGCCGGATTAAGCCGGACTTCCGGGCTAGCGGGTGGTGCTGCCGCTGGTCGTACCGCTGGTAGTGCTGCCCGTGGTCGTCCCGGTCGTCGTGGTACCGCTGGTCGTCGTGCCGGTGGTCGTGGAGCCGGAGGTGGTAGCGTTGACGCCGTTTACCCCCGTGGTCGTGGTGCCGGCATCACTGCCGGAGGTAGTGCCGCTGGTGGAGCCGCTGGTCGTGGAATCGCCGGTGGCGGGGTCGGCGGGCGTGCTGGTGCTCGTGGAAGAGCAGGAAGACAGGGCCGCGGCGGCGCCGAACAGGAGGGCGAAGACGCCGGTAGCGAAGGTTTTTTTCGTCTGGTTCATCGGGAACAGGTGTTGGGTTGGCGAGGGCAATTCGGCCCGGTGGGGCCGCTGGTATGTACGCAGGCGGCCCGCCGCCGTTTAGCTATCCCCTTGAAATACAAAACGCTAAGCTGAACCCTGGCCGCCGCCCGAGCTCGACGCTGCCACCTGGCCGAACCCCGGCAGCGGGGCCGGCAGCCCCCTCCGGCCCCGGCGCGGCGCGCCGAAGCCGCCCCCCGCGGCGCGCGGGCAGATTTCCTGAATAATCCAGTATCCCGCGGGGCAGCGGAGCCCAGACCGCCGCCGCTACCCTCACTGCCCCGATGCGGCCGACCGCGCCGGCATCAGCCCGTGCCCCGCCCCGCCCCTACTGCGACTTGCCGCAGCCGGCGCAGAACTTCTGGTCGGGCCGGACGGCCGTGCCGCAGTCGGCGCAGAACTTCTCCTTGGGCTGGGCCGCCGCGTTGGGCGTGCCGCACTCGGGGCAGAACTTCTGGTCGGGGCCGAGCTTGGCCTGGCAGTTCTTGCACTGCACGATGCTGCCGCGGTTGATGAAGTCCAGACTCTTGGTGTAGTCCTGCTCGCGGGTTTTGGTGTAGATCTGCTCCTTGGTGGCCAGGGCCTGCTGGGAGGCCAGCTCCTCGTGCTCGTCGGGGGCGCAGTCTTCGCAGAGGCCGGCCTTGCCGTTCCAGCACACGTCGGGGCACACCCAGTGGCCGCAGCGGGTGCACTGCTTGAAGTACTGCTTGCCCTCGAGCACGGCTTTTTCCAGGGCCTCGTCGTGGGCCTTGCCGCCCACGGCGCGCTGCATCTGGTAGGCCGCGTTGCCGGCATCGTGGAAGATGCCGCCAAACAGGCTGCCCGCCGCGTTGAGCAGGCTGCTGGCCATGCCCATGGAGTTGACCTGGAACCGCGACATGTGGCCGTTGCGGCACTTGTCGCAGTAAAACTTAAACTGGAAACCCTTGTCCGTGGACAGGTCGTCTTGGTTGGCGACAAACTGAATCAGGTTGCTCATCGTGCGGCAAGTAGTGTGGTTGGCGGCTTAAAAGTAACGGATATCCTTGTCGCACCGGCCGGTTCCACAAAAAACGCCCGTCCGTTGACCGGGC
>Ga0247729_10000092_pt1 | contig 42173 bp, 31 predicted proteins | sample UWRJL133311R2_FD_180958 | JGI IMG/M metagenome (GOLD analysis project Ga0247729, IMG submission 180958) | Plant litter microbial communities from Arlington Agricultural Research Station in Wisconsin, United States - UWRJ-L133-311R-2 | ecosystem: Environmental > Terrestrial > Plant litter >... | reverse complement strand
AGTGGGAGTGGTTATCTACAATGGAGGCTCTAGGCCTTAGGAGCTCAACAGCTTCCCACTCTCCCTCGATGATCAGTCGAGAACTATGGCGCGATGAAACGCCAGAGTCGAGATACAAGGAGCTCACCGAGGTTACGAGGCCAGCGATGGCGGTGTGTCAGACAAAACGCTATCGCTGGCCTCGTAACCTCGGTGAGCTCCTACAGGGGAGTGTAAGTTGATTGAAATCGCCTGTAGGCAATTAAACCAGCCAATAAAAAGCCCCGCTTAATAAGCGGGGCTTCAGATTATGCCGTACGGATCTTTATATCCGGCCCAGCAATACCAGAATCAACAGAATGACCAGAATCGTACCGATGATCCCCGACGGACCGTAGCCCCAGCTGCGGGAGTGAGGGAAGACTGGCAAACCGCCAACCAGCAACAAGATCAGGATAATGATAAGAATTGTGCCGATGCCCATGACGAGTTCCTTCTTTGGTTCTTGGTTAATGGCTACAACAGTTCAAGCTTTTACCGGGTTGGCGTAAAGTTTGTGCTGCTTGAAACATCCGACTGTCGGTACTCTAAAAAAATCCATGGGCTGTACGATAAATTTTACATTTAGTTAAAGGTTCATATTTAGCAAATAAAGGTTGAACTTTAGTGCCCGCTCACTGTTTGCGCTCCATGAATAGAGGCTGCCATGTTTTATCGTCTTGCCGCCGATTCTGTCGTGATCATCCATCTGTTGTTTATCGTCTTCGTGCTGTTCGGCGGGCTGCTGGTTTTGCGTTGCCGCTGGCTGATCGGGTTGCATGTGCCTGCGCTGATCTGGGGGGCGACGGTAGAGTTCATGCACTTGTACTGTCCGCTGACGCCCCTGGAAAACTCACTGCGGGCCAAGGCGGGGAGCCAGGGCTATGACGGAGGCTTCATCGAGCATTACCTGATCCCTCTGATTTACCCGGCAGGCCTGACACCGCAAATTCAGCTTTGGCTGGGAAGCATTGTGCTATTGAGCAATCTGCTCATTTATGGCTGGCTGGTCAGTCGCCTCTGGCTGCGCCGCAAGCCCGCGTAAGCCGTGGGTTTGCCTGGGTCATTCAGCACCCTGATGGTGGATCGAATCCGTGAAATCAGTGGTTACACTCAGCTTCAATCCCCGTGAAGACAAGGCGTTTCCCTATGCAAAATCGCATCATGATCACCGGCGCAGGTTCTGGTCTGGGTCGCGAAATCGCGCTGCGCTGGGCCCGTGAAGGCTGGCGCCTGGCGTTGTCTGACGTCAACGACGTCGGTTTGCAGGAAACCCTCAGGCTGGTGCGTGAAGCGGGGGGCGAGGGTTTTGTGCAGCGCTGCGATGTGCGCGATTACAGCCAATTGACAGCGTTGGCCCAGGCCTGTGAAGAAAAGTTTGGCGGCATTGACGTCATCGTCAACAACGCTGGCGTGGCGTCCGGTGGGTTCTTCAGCGAGTTGTCGCTCGAGGATTGGGACTGGCAGATCGCAATCAACCTGATGGGCGTGGTCAAGGGCTGCAAGGCGTTCCTGCCGATGCTTGAGGCCAGTAAAGGCAAGATCATCAACATCGCCTCCATGGCGGCGTTGATGCAAGGCCCCGCCATGAGCAACTACAACGTGGCCAAAGCCGGTGTGGTGGCGCTCTCTGAAAGTCTGCTGGTGGAGTTGCGAGAGCAGGATGTGACGGTGCATGTGGTCTGCCCGTCGTTCTTCCAGACCAATCTGCTGGACTCCTTCCGTGGTCCGACTCCCGCCATGAAGGCTCAGGTGGGCAAGCTGCTGGAAAGTTCGCCGATTACGGCCACGCAGGTTGCCGAATACATTTTCGATCATGTTGCCCAGGGCGAATTCATGATCCTGCCCCATGAACAAGGGCGTATGGCCTGGCAGCTGAAACAGCAAAACCCCCAAGCGCTATACGACGAGATGGCCAGTATGTGCGGGAAGATGCGGGCCAAGGCGCGGCAGGGGTAGGGATTAAATGCCTGGGTAGACTCATCCATGTGGGAGCGGCGCTTGCCCGCGATAAGACCACCTCGGTTTGCCTGATAGACCAGGGTGCCCTCATCGCGGGCAAGCACCGCTCCCACAAGGGTTTTGCATAGGCTCGCATCTCGCTTTTCTGCTAGGGTTGCCGCCTTTCCCTGCAATCCTGGACGCCCATCCTCCATGCTCAATTACCTGTGGTTTTTCCTCGCCGCGTTGTTCGAGATCGCCGGTTGTTACGCTTTCTGGATGTGGTTGCGCCAGGGCAAGAGTGCGCTTTGGGTGATTCCGGCGCTGCTCAGTCTGACCTTGTTTGCAGTGCTGTTGACCCGAGTTGAAGCTGCCTATGCGGGTCGTGCCTACGCGGCTTATGGCGGGATTTACGTCGTGGCGTCGATTGCCTGGCTGGGCATGATCGAGCGCGTCAGGCCGCTGAACTCCGATTGGCTCGGCGCGGCCCTATGCGTTATCGGCGCGACTGTCATTCTGTTCGGCCCGCGCTGGTCGGCTCCCTGAACAGGGGACATCCCATCCGTTTGTAGGACATATCCTTCAGCATTGTCCGGTGAGCTTGAAGGACATGACTGATTTGGCTCTGGCCAATTGCTGCCAGCGCACCGGCCATGCACTCTGAATTCTCGTTAACAATAAGAGATCAGAAAAATGCTGGTACTCAACCGTGAAGCTGGCGAGGCGTTCTCGATCGGCGATGAAATCAACCTGCAAGTGCTGGCGGTCCACGGCAACCAGGTACGTCTTGGAATCACCGCACCCAGGCAAGTCAAAATCCACCGGGCAGAGGTCTACCGACGGATCGTGCAACGACGACTGGAACCGGCTGGGCTGGAAGAGGATCACCCTGAGTGATCAGTCGAAAAACTCTTTGGGCACGTCATGCTTGAGCATGAGTTGGCATTGCTGGCTTTCAAGATCGAAGAAGATCACCGCCTGGCCTTTGCTCAACGCATGACGCACCCGCAATACGCGGGTCTCCAGCGGCGTTTCGTCGCCGTTGTCGGTTCCGTCACGGGTCACGAAGTCTTCGATCAGGCGGGTCAGGGTGTCGGCTTCGAGTTGGTCGTAAGGGATCAGCATGGGGGGTCTCGTATCAGATGCTGGCGATGATAGTGCTGATGCCGGGAAAAATCACAAATTCCTGTAGGAGCGAGCTTGCTCGCGATAAGGTCGGCACGACCTTTAACCCATCGCTAAGCCCATCATTTTCACGACTGCTTCGCAGTCGATCGCGAGCAAGCTCACTCCTACAGGGGAGGTGCCGGGTTACTCCACCTCTTCCCGGTTCTGCCCGATCAAGCTATCGACGCTCGGCACTCGGGTATCGCTCTCCATTTGCGCATCATGTTCAATCTGATGACTGAACGCCTCGAGTGACACCTTGCCCGGCTGCGCATCGCTGGCAAAGACCGGCGGGCTGAGCATGTAGGCGCCGAGCAGACGGCTGAGCGCCGCAAGGCTGTCAATGTGGGTGCGTTCATAGCCGTGAGTGGCATCGCAGCCGAAAGCCAGCAGAGCCGTACGAATGTCATGCCCGGCGGTAACCGCCGAATGCGCATCGCTGAAGTAATAGCGGAACATGTCCCGACGCACCGGCAGCTCATTTTCGCTGCCCAGGCGCAGCAGGTGGCGCGACAGGTGATAGTCGTAAGGCCCGCCGGAATCCTGCATCGCCACACTGACCGCATGTTCGCTGGAATGCTGACCGGGAGCGACCGGGGCAATGTCGATCCCCACAAACTCACTCACGTCCCATGGCAGCACGCCAGCGGCACCCGTGCCGGTTTCTTCGGTGATGGTAAACAGCGGATGGCAATCGATCTGCGGCTCGGCACCGCTGTCGACGATGGCTTTGAGTGCAGCCAGAAGCGCTGCCACGCCAGCCTTGTCGTCCAGATGGCGGGCGCTGATGTGACCGCTTTCGGTAAATTCCGGCAGCGGATCGAAGGCCACGAAATCGCCGATGCCCACACCCAACGATTCACAATCAGCCTTGGTGGTGCTGTAAGCGTCCAGACGCAGTTCGACGTGGTCCCAGCTTATGGGCATCTCATCAACTGCGGTGTTGAATGCGTGCCCGGAAGCCATCAACGGCAGTACGCTGCCGCGGATCACGCCGGCGTCGGTGAACACACTGACTCGGCTACCCTCGGCGAATCGGCTCGACCAGCAACCAATCGGCGCCAATGACAGGCGCCCGTTGTCTTTCACTTCACGAACGGCGGCACCAATGGTGTCCAGGTGCGCAGACACTGCCCGGTCGGGGCTGCTTTGCTTGCCTTTCAAGGTGGCGCGGATAGTCCCGCGTCGAGTCAGTTCGAACGGGATGCCCAGTTCTTCAAGACGCTCGGCGACGTAACGCACGATGGTGTCGGTGAAGCCCGTGGGGCTTGGGATCGCGAGCATTTCCAACAGGACTTTCTGCAGGTAGTTCAGATCCGGTTCGGGGATTTTTTTTGCAGTGGTCATGGAAGGTACTCCTTAATGCGAGAGCGGTACGCCGACTCCTGTAGGAGCTGCCGAAGGCTGCGAACGGCTTCAAATTGCTTTCGCAGCCTGCGGCAGCTCCTACAGGGGAGTCGCCGTTACAGAGATCATTCAGCTGTGCGCAGGCAAACTATGGGGAAACAGCAGATCGACAAAGCGTTCTGCGGTTGGTTGTGGTTCGTGGTTGGCCAGGCCAACCCGTTCGTTGGCTTCGATGAAGACATATTCCGGCTGATCCGCGGCAGGCACCATGAGGTCCAGGCCCACTACGGGAATGTCCAGGGCCCGGGCAGCGCGGATGGCGGCGTCGCTGAGTACCGGGTGCAGGATCGCAGTGACGTCTTCAAGACAGCCGCCGGTGTGCAGATTGGCAGTACGGCGCACGGCCAGACGTTCGTCCATCGGCAGCACGCTGTCATAGTCGTAACCGGCATCGCGCACGGTGCGTTCGGTTTCTTCATCCAGTGGAATCTTGCTTTCACCACCGGTGGCGGCCGCGCGACGGCGGCTCTGGGCTTCGATCAACTGGCCGATGGTATGACGACCATCGCCCACCACTTCGGCCGGCCGGCGAATCGCAGCGGCCACCACTTCGAAGCCGATCACCACGATGCGTAGATCCAGACCTTCATGGAAGCTTTCCAGAATCACTCGAGTGTCAAACTGCCTGGCGCGTTCGATGGCGCCGTGCATTTCTTCCGGGGTGCGCAGATTGACCGCGACGCCCTGACCCTGCTCACCATCCAGAGGCTTGACCACGATTTGCTGGTGTTCTTCGAGAAACGCCAGGTCAGCCTCATCGTTGCCAGCCCGTTGCTGGGCGGGCAGATTCAACCCTGCTGCTTTCAACGCCTTGTGGGTCAGGCTCTTGTCCTGACACAACGTCATGCTGACAGCGCTGGTCAGGTCGCTGAGGGATTCCCGGCAACGAATCCGCCGTCCGCCATAAGCGAGGGTGAACAAGCCGGCTTCGGCATCATCCACCTGCACTTCGATACCGCGACGATGTGCTTCCTCGACAATGATCCGCGCATACGGATTGAAGTCCGCCTGCGGACCTGGGCCGAGAAACAGGCTTTCGTTAATGCCGTTCTTGCGTTTGATCGCGAAGGTCGGCAGGTTGCGAAAACCGAGCTTGGCGTACAGGGCTTTGGCCTGCTGATTGTCATGCAGCACCGACAGGTCCAGGTAACTCAAGCCGCGGCTCATGAAATGCTCGACCAGATGGCGCACCAGCACTTCACCCACGCCGGGCCGGGTGCATTGCGGATCTACCGCCAGACACCACAGGCTGCTGCCGTTTTCAGGATCGTTGAAGGCCTTGTGATGATTGAGGCCCATCACGCTGCCAATCACCGCGTTGCTGCTTTCGTCCTCTGCGATCCAGTAGACCGGGCCGCCTTGATGGCGCGGGGTCAGCAGGGCAGGGTCGATAGGCAGCATGCCTCGGGCGATGTACAGGTTATTGATCGACTGCCAGTCCGCACTGTTCTGTGCCCGACGAATGCGAAAACCGCGAAACACCCGCTGGGCCGGACGATAGTCGCTGAACCACAGGCGAAGAGTGTCCGATGGATCGAGAAACAACTGCTGCGGCGATTGCGCCAGCACCTGTTGCGGCGCGGCCACGTAGAGCGCGATGTCCCGCTCGCCGGGCTTTTCATTGAGCAGTTCGTTGGCCAGTGCCGCCGGGTCAGGGTAGGTATGGCCGATCAACAGCCGTCCCCAACCGCAGTGCAATGCCAGCGGCTTGGCCTCCGTGTCGCTGCCATCCTCGGCAAAACGCGCCTGAAGCCGTTCATAGGAAGGCGACTGGCCACGCAACAAACGTTGGCTGTAAGCCGTCGAATTCTGTTTCATCAATCAGAGTCCTTGTTCGCTGAGCCACAGGTTCAGCGCCGCCAACTGCCACAATTTCGAGCCACGCAATGGAGTCAGCTGACCTTCCGGGTTGGTCAGCAGTTTGTCGATCATGGTCGGGTTGAACAGGCCGCGATCCTGGCTTGGATCAACCAGCAGGTCACGTACCCAACCCAGCGTGTTGCCTTCCAGATGCTTGAGGCCCGGAACCGGGAAATAGCCCTTCTTGCGGTCGATCACTTCCGATGGAATCACCAGACGCGCGGCTTCTTTCAGCACGTGTTTGCCGCCATCTGGCAGCTTGAATTTGCCGGGGATGCGCGCGGAGAGTTCCACCAGGCGGTAGTCGAGAAACGGTGTGCGTGCTTCCAGGCCCCAGGCCATGGTCATGTTGTCCACGCGCTTGACCGGGTCGTCCACCAGCATGATGGTGCTGTCCAGACGCAAGGCCTTATCCACAGCGGCATCCGCGCCCGGCTGCGCGAAATGCTCGCGGACAAAATCACCGGCCGCGTCATTGGCGGTCAGCCACTTGGGCTGCACGGTGGCGGCATATTCCTCATAACTGCGGTCGACGAACGCATCGCGATAGGCAGCCACCGGATCGGCCGCGCCGTCTACTTGTGGATACCAGTGATAACCGGCGAACAATTCGTCCGCACCCTGGCCGCTCTGCACCACTTTGCAGTGCTTGGCGACTTCCCGGGACAGCAGATAGAAGGCGATACAGTCATGACTGACCATCGGCTCGCTCATAGCGCGGAACGCCGCTGGCAATTGCTCGATGATCTCGTGTTCCTGAATGCGCAACTGATGGTGATGGGTGCCGTAATGCTTGGCGATGAGGTCCGAATACTGGAACTCGTCGCCACGTTCGCCGCCCGCGTCCTGGAATCCGATGGAGAAGGTGGAGAGATTCTCGACACCGACTTCTCGCAACAGGCCTACCAGCATGCTCGAATCCACACCGCCTGAAAGCAGCACGCCGACGTCGACTGCCGCCCGCTGACGGATTGCTACTGCTTCGCGAGTGCTATCGAGTACGCGGTCACGCCAGTCTTCCAGAGTGAGGTTCGCTTCATCGGCATGCGGGCCATACGGCAGGCGCCACCAGACTTTCTGCTCAACCTTGCCGTGGGCGTCAATGCGCATCCAGCTGGCAGGCGGCAGTTTTTCCACGCCAGCCAGCAGAGTGCGGGGTGCAGGCACGACGGCGTGGAAGTTCAGGTAATGATTGAGCGCGACCGGGTCAAGCATGCCGCTGATGTCACCGCCCTTGAGCAGCGCCGGCAGGGTCGAGGCGAAACGCAGACGCTTGTCCGTACGCGACAGATACAGCGGTTTGACGCCCAGACGGTCGCGGGCGATGAACAGCTGTTGGGTATCACGCTCCCAGATCGCGAAGGCAAACATGCCATTGAGTTTGGGCAGCATGTCTGCGCCCCAGGCGTGATAACCCTTGAGCAGCACTTCGGTGTCGCCACCGGAATGGAACTGGTAACCCAAGCCTTCCAGCTCGGTGCGCAGTTCCGGGAAATTGTAAATCGCGCCGTTAAAGGCCATGGACAGACCCAGGTGGCTGTCGATCATCGGCTGCGCTGAGCCGTCCGACAGGTCCATGATTTTCAAACGACGATGACCAAGGGCAATCGGCCCCTGGCTGTGAAACCCCCACGCATCCGGGCCGCGAGGCGCCAGCTCATGGGTAATGCGTTCAACAGCGGCTAGATCCGCTGGTTGATGATCGAAACGAAGTTCACCTGCTAATCCGCACATAAGTCCTTACCGGTTTTCCGTTGGGGAAGGTGACTGAGAAATGCAGCCACCCAGAAACTGACCCATGGGAAACGGGGGAGTTTTAGATCAATCGGTTATAAGCAGTGGGTCTGACCCGAATGGGAGGTGAACCGGATGGCAGTGGTAGGAGCGCGCTTGCTCGCGATGAACGATGACGCGGTGTGTCTGCTGAACCGAGGCGCCTCTATCGCGGGCAAGCACCGCTCCCACAGGTTCGGTGGTGATCTGTAGGAGCCGAGCTTGCTCGCGATGAACGATGACGCGGTGTGTCTGACAGACCGCAGCGCCTGCATCGCGGGCAAGCCTCGCTCCAACGGGTTTGGTGGTGATCTGTAGGAGCGACCGGGGTGGCGCTCCACCTTGCTCGCGATGAACGATGACGCGGTGTGTCTGCCGAACCGAGGCGCCCCTATCGCGGGCAAGCACCGCTCCCACAGGTTTGGTGTTGATCTGTAGGAGTCGAGCTTACTCGCGATGAACGATGACGCGGTGTGTCTGCTGAACCGAGGCCCCGTATCGCGGGCAAGCACCGCTCCCACAGGTTTGGTGGTGATCTGTAGGAGCCGAGCTTGCTCGCGATGAACGATGACGCGGTGTGTCTGCCGAACCGAGGCGCCCCTATCGCGGGCAAGCACCGCTCCCACAGGTTCGTTGGTGATCTGTAGGAGCCGAGCTTGCTCGCGATGAACGATGACGCGGTGTGTCTGCTGAACCGAGGCGCCCCTATCGCGGGCAAGCACCGCTCCCACAGGTTTGGTGGTGATCTGTAGGAGCCGAGCTTGCTCGCGATGAACGATGACGCGGTGTGTCTGCTGAACCGAGGCGCCCCTATCGCGGGCAAGCACCGCTCCCACAGGTTTGGTGGTGATCTGTAGGAGCCGAGCTTGCTCGCGATGAACGATGACGCGGTCTGTCTGACAGACCGCAGCGCCTGCATCGCGGGCAAGCCTCGCTCCCACAGGCGCCGCGTTGCGCACGCCTCAATACCCCGTCATCTCCAGATAACCCACGCCCGTGTGGCTGCCACTCAAGGTGATCGGTCCTTCCCAGTAGGGAATCTGCAAGTCCATCCAAGCCTTGGGATTTAGCGCAACGGTGGTGATATCCAATCCTTTGCCGGGGATTTTCACGGACCAGCGGGTGGGCATTTTGTGGCCGGCGACTTCAGTGTTCGCCAGCGGCTCAAGGCTGATGTCTTTGGCCCTCAACTGTTGGGTGCTGCCGTCGGCGCTGATCCAGGTTCCAGTCAGGTAAGGCTCACCCTGCTTCTGGCGCATTCGATACAGCATCAGCTCATCGCCGCCATCCAGATGCACAGAAAACCAGTCCCAGCCGGTCTGGTTGGCCGTTAGCGGCTGGCTGCTCCATTCGCGGTCGAGCCACGCCGGGCCGCTGACCTGATAGCGTTTGCCGTCGAGGGTCACTTCGCCCCTGGCCTCGAAATACGGCTGGCTGTAATAGTAAGAAGCCTGGCCCTGTTCGGACTTCTGGCTGAAACCCTGTTGACCTTGCAGCACCAACGGCTTGCTGGAGGACAGGTGCAACCGGTAAGCAAATTGCGCGCCCTTGGCCTGTAGTTGCAGGCTGGCAAGAGGGTCTGCCGCTGGCGTGTCGCTGCTCATGGACCAGTCATCGATCCAGGCCGAAAAGGGTGCCAGTTTGACTCCGGCTTGCTCGACGCCGCCTCGGGCATAACGTTCGGCGGCGTAGTGTCGGGTCGCCGAGGTGACAGCGGCATGGCCCATCCAGATCGTCCCGTCATTCCACCCCGAACCCTGATCCCCGGCGCGCAAGGCATTGCGAAACAGCGTCCACTGCACGCCGAAATCCTGTCCTTTTTCGTCCTTGAGATTGGCGGTGATGTACCACCACTCAATGCGAAAGCCCGGATGCGGGCCGTGATCAGCCGGGAAGGCAAACTCGCGGCCTGGCGTGACAGGCGTGAACTGCTCAGCCTGATTGCCCAGCCCCGCGAAACCCTGTTCAGGTGTGGTTTGCTGATCGCAGCCGACGAGGGCCAGAAGCAGCAGCATGAGCAGCCCGTTAAGCTTCACTGGCAAAGCTCCTCAGCAGATCGGCAGGTCGGGTGCGGAATAATTTCAGCAGCGGCCATGCCGAGGCGAGCAGGGTGGCCAGTAACGCCAGCGCAGCCAATTGAAGCAATTGCACCGGGAAGATATGCAGCGGCAAGCGCCAGCCAAAGGCCTGCACATTGATCACCGCGTCCAGACACCAGGCCAACAACAGCCCTAGCGGTAACGCCAGGATCAGCGTCAACACCGCCAGCAGCCAGGTCTGGCCAAGATTGAGCAGCATCAATTGCCGACGTGTCACCCCCAGCGCCCATAGCGGGGCCAATTGGCCGAGGCGGCTTTGGCTCTGGGTCAGCAGGCTGATGAACAGGGCGATGCCAGCGACCGCCAGGGTCAGGCTGTTCAGAGCGGCGGTGGCGGCGAAGGTGCGTTCGAACACCTGCGTAGACCAGCCCTTGAGTTGGGTCTGGTCAATGATGTGGTTGTCATCCAGCGCGAAGCGGTCTTGCAGCTCTTTGATCAGGGCTGGCACCGCGACAGGGTCGATGCGCAGGTTGAAGCGATTGGCAGTCAATTGTGGCCAATGCCGGAGCAAGTGTTTGGCATTGACCAGCAAATGGCCTTTGGGATTGCCGTAATCGGCGTAGATGCCGACCACGCGTGGTGCCCATTCGGCATCGGGCGCGGGGATTTCAAGGCGGTCGCCCACTTTCAGTTTCAGGCGCCGGGCCAATTGTTCACTGAGCATCACGCTGTCGCCCTTGGCCAGTTGCTCCCAAGGATCGCCGCTGACCGACTCCAGCAACGGCCAGTGCTCGCGGTAGGTGGCGTGATCCACCACACCGAACAAATCCGCTGGCCAACCTTGCAGCTGGATAGGCACCTGCCAGTTGGGCAGCACGGCTTCCACATGCGGTTGATGCGTCAGCCAGTCCTGCATCAACGGCGCCTGTGCAGCGTTTTGCGGCGTGACGTAAAGCTCGGCGGTCAAGCGCTGTTCCAGCCAGTTGCCGAAGGTCTGTCGGAAGCCAGAGGTCATGCTGCCCGCGCCAATGTTGGCGGCCAGCGCCAGCAAAAGCGCCATCAGCGCCAGGCTCAAGGCGGGCAGTTGTTGACGGCAATCGGCAAGAAACCACTGGCCGAGCACCGAACGGCTGCGCCCGAGCAATCCATTGAGCAAGGCGTTGAGCAACACTGGCAGGCCCAGCGCAGCCGACAACAGCAACCCCGCCATCAATACAAAACCGCTGGCCAGGCTGTCACCGAATAACAGCGCGGCCAGTGCCGCTAAGGCAGCAACCCCGGCGATCCAGGCTTGGCGGCGTAGCCAGCGACTGTGGGCCTGATGCCAGGCTTGCGCATTGGCCAGCGCCAGTAGCGGTAGGCGTGCGGCGCGCAGCAGGCTGTTGGCCCCGGCCAGTAGCGCGCCGAGAATGCTCAAACCCAGACCGCCCAACCACCAGATGGGGCTGAGGCTCAGTTGCCCGGCCACTTCCGCGCCATACAGCCCGCGCAAGCTGGCGGCGACATCCGGCAATAGCAGGCTGGCCAACAGGTAACCGCTGGCGACGCCGAGCAGGCCGCCGAGCAAGGCCAGCACGCCCAGTTCCACAGCCAGGGTTGCGATCAGCATTCTGGCGCTGACCCCGCAGGCACGCAGGTTACGCAAAAGCCCGCGACGTTGCTCAAGAGCCAAGCCGATGGCGGCATGCACGATAAACAGCCCGACCACGAAGGCCAGCACTCCCAGGGCATTGAGGTTCAAGTGAAAGCTTTCGGTCAGGCGCGCCAGATTGTTCTCTTCACCACTCTGCTTGAGCTGCAGTTGACCGTTGATATCAGACGGCAGAATCGGGTTACTGGCGGCAAAGTCCTTGGGCAGCAACAGGCGCGACACCTGGCCGGGCATGTTGAGCAAGGGCTGGGCGAAGCCGATATCGGTGAGCAGCACGCCCGGTGCCATGTCGACCCGACTGCGCAACGGTGGCAGGCTTTTACCGTCAGCGGTCCTCGGCTGATCACCTTCGTGCAGCCCCAATGCCTGCAAGGTTTGGGTGGCGATCCAGGTCTGTCCGGGCGGGATCAGGAAGTCGACGATCTGCTCGGTGTCCAGCGTCTGTCCGGCCACCGCCGTGCCGCTGGGCAACGATACCGGCTCGATGCCCATCAGTTGCACGCGGCGCTCTTCGAAGCCTTGCAGGATGATCCGCCCTTGCACCAAAGGCGACACCGGCCACCCCTCGCGGCGCAGGCTGATGAACAGGGCTTGCGGGAACGCGGCGCCATTGGCAGTGGCCAGGCTGCTTTGCGGTTCGCCGCCAATCAGCTGGCTGGCCTGGGCGTAGTTCTGACGAGCCTGACTGTTGAGCGCCTGCACGCCGGTCAATAAGCCGGTCGCCAGCCACAGGCCGGTGAGCACGCTGAAAAATTGCACCGGGTGCCGTCGCCAATGGCTGAGCAGGGCGCGCAGAGTCCAGTAGAAAACCTTCATCTCAGCCCTCGACCCCGGTTGCCAGGCGGCCATGATGGAGGATCACCTTCTGGGCAAGTCGTTCGGCAACCCGAGGGCTGTGGGTGACCATCAGCAGGCTGGTTGAGCTGTCGGCCAGCAAATCCAGCAGCAGTTGCAGGACTTCATCGCTGGTGGCCTCGTCCAGGTTGCCCGTGGGTTCGTCCGCCAACAGCAAACCGGGGCGCGACGCCAGCGCCCGACCTATCGCCACCCGTTGTTGCTGCCCGCCGGATAATTGCTCGGGATACCGGTTGAGCAAATCACCAAGGCCCAGTCGCTCAATCAGCTGAGCCTGCCATTGCGGCTCGAAACGTCCCGCCAGCCGCGCCTGGAACGCCAGATTGTCTTCGACTTTGAGACTGCCGATCAGGTTGAACTGCTGGAATACCAGACCGATTTCCGTGCGCCGCCAGTTCGCCAGCTGCGCTTCGTTCATTTGGTCCAGACGCTGCCCGGCGATTTCGATCTGCCCCGCATCCGCCTGATCCAGCCCGGCCACCAGGTGCAGCAGGGTGCTTTTGCCGCTCCCGGATTCGCCCATCAAGGCCAGGCTGCTGCCGCTGGCCAGGCGCAGATCAACCCCACGCAAAACCGCCAACGGGCCTTGAGCGGTGGCGTAGCTCTTGAAGACGTTTTTTACTTCAAGCATGGGCTGGGCTCGATTTTTGGGGAGAAGGGAGGATAGCAGGCGTGCGAGTCACCTGTGGGAGCGGTGCTTGCCCGCGATGAGGGCACCGCAACTCTAAAGTGAACCGCGTCCAGCCTTATCGCGGGCAAGCCTCGCTCACGTCGTCAGATCCCAAAGGGTGTGCGCTGGCCCTATTTCCCGCGAATCAACTCTCGCAACATGAACCGGTTCGGGTGGCAGGCTTCGGCCACGCTGCGGGGCAGGGGCAGGGGTTCGTTGTCGAGCCACGCGGCGAGCAGTTCGGCGCTCAGCGGCGCAGTGATCAAACCCCGTGAGCCGTGGCCACTGTTGATGTACAGGCCGTCGAGCCAAGGGCAGGGCGCGTCTGGGGTCTGGCGCGCATCTTTAGCCAGTGCCGCATAAGCCTGAACGAACGCGTCCTTGTGAGCCAGCGGCCCGATGATCGGCAGATAATCCGGGCTGGTGCAGCGGAACGCCGCCCGGCCTTGCAGATGTTCTGCTGGCAATTGCGCTGCGCCGAGCCGTTCAGCCAGGTCTCCGGAGATCTCCTGCAAAAGCTGCAAGTTGCCCAGATGATCAGCCGTGGTGGGAGTCAGATCTTCATTGTTGAAATCGAAACTGGCGCCCAGGGTGTGCTCGCCCAGACGTGCCGGGGCGACGTAGCCCTCAGCGCACACCACGGTGCTCAGTTCGCTGCTGGTGGCGGTTTGCGAAAGCCGAGTGATCTGCCCGCGAATGCGCTTGAGCGGCAAGCTGGCGCTGACCGGGAACTGCTTGATATCGGCAGCTCCCGCGAGGATCACGACTTCGGCGCTGGCCAGCATCACGTTGCCATCCCACGCTTGCCACTGGCCCGATTCGCGGCGCAACTCCAGTGCATTCTGATGAAGCTTCAGATCAATATTCGGATGGTCGACGGCTGCCCGACACAACGCAGGAGGATGCACCCAGCCGCCTTCAGGAAAGAACAGACCGCCGCTCGCCAGGGTCACGCCACTGCGAACTTCAGCCGTTGGTTTGTCCACGAGGCACAACAAATCCTCGGGAAACGCTGCCGCCAGTTGCGCCTGACGCTGGGCTTCCTTGTCGTTGAAGGCCAGTTGCAGTACGCCGCAGGCATCCCAGTCGACGCCCCGTTGCAAACGCTCGACGGCGCGGCGGGTATAACCGAATCCACTGAGGATCAGCTGTGACAAAGCGGTGCCGTGCGCCGACAGTTTCAGATACAACACGCCCTGGGGATTGCCCGAAGCTTCCTGGGCGATATCGCGGTGACGCTCCAGCAAAGTGACCCGCCAACCTCTCGCCGCCAGGCTTTCAGCGCTGGTGCAACCGGCCATGCCGCCGCCGATGACAATGGCTTTGCGCTCGCCAGTGACAGGCGCAGGGCGGGCGAACCAGGGTTTAACGGTAGGCGCGGGCGCGGCTTCTGCCGGCCAGCCGAGAAAGGCGCCGCGCAGTACTTCCCACTTGTGGCCGATACCCGGCACCCGCTTCATCTTGAAACCCGCCGCGTTCAGGGCGCGCCGCACCCAGCCGGTACTGGTAAAAGTGCCAATGGTCGAATTCGGCGCGGCGAGTCGGGCCAGTTCGGCGAACAGTTCCGGGGTCCACATTTCAGGGTTTTTTGCCGGGGCAAATCCGTCGAGAAACCAGGCGTCAATCTGCCCGTCCAGTTGCGGCAGCATCTGCAGCACATCGCCGATCAGCAGGGTCAGGGTGACGCGTCCTCCGTCGAACACCAGGCGCTGAAAACCCTCGTGGATGGCGACGTATTGCTCAAGCAAAGGCCCGGCAAAGGGCGACAGTTCCGGCCAGAGGTCCAGGGCCCTTTGCAGGTCGACGCGGCTCAGGGGGAATTTTTCGACACTGACAAAATGCAGTCGCGCGGTGGGCGGTGCGCATTCGGCAAACAGTTGCCAGGCGCAAAGAAAATTCAGCCCGGTGCCAAAGCCGGTTTCGCCGATCACCAGTCGCCCGTGCTCCGGCAATCCGCTGAAACGCGCTTGCAGGTCGTTTTGCACCAGAAACACGTGTCGGGTTTCTTCAAGGCCGGCCCCAGTGGCGAAGTACACGTCGGAGAACTCCCGGGAATGGGGGTTGCCCTGTTCGTCCCAGTCGATCTGGGCATGGCGGGTGATAGTCACGGTCTGGCTCGGTGTGAGGCGGGTCGCTATGGTAGCGCAGTCTGTGGATGCGAGGATCCGTAGGAGCGCGCTTGCCCGCTATAAAGCCGCTGTGGTGCGTCAGACAGACGGCGTTATCGTTCTTCGCGGGCAAGCCTCGCTCCAACAGAGGACCGTGCGGTATTTATCTACCTCCATTCCAATCGCAAAACCTGATCACGTGCCCACTCTTTCAAAAGGAGTTGAGCAATGAGCCAACCAGCAGCGCAGATTCACCATCCGTTCATCAAAACCAGTGTGCCGTCCTGGTACGTCTACACCACGACCGAGCTGCGTGAGCGTCTGCATCGCGACATGCTGCACAGCCATCACCTGCGCAGCCAGATGCGCCAGGCTTTGAGTGGTTTGCAGGACCTTACTACCTTTGCCCGGCCCCTGTTAGCCAACGCGCTGGAGCAACACTTCGGCTTTGGCCTGGATGTCGATCGCGATCATTTCCGCCATGTCGCCTTTGCCGACAGCCTGTTGCCATTGCCCAGCCAACTGGTGGATCGAACATTCACGGTGCAGTCGTTGTTGCAGGCGGCGTTGCAGAATTTTCATCAGGAAGAAGTCGATGCCGTCACGGCCGATTCGGTGATTTTTCATGGCACACCCAATCTGGCGACGTTGGCGGCGAAAACCAGTTATCCCCATCCTTTGAAGATCGCGCCGGCGAAGTTCATGGCGTTGTGTCGCAAGCTGGATCTCGGGGCGCGGTATCAGGCCCATATCAAGGCGGTGCTGGAACCGGTTGCCCGCGCGGTGCCATCGAAAGGGCTTAATGCGGCGCAGATCAAGTATCTGCTCAGCCATCAAATGCGCAATGCGTTGTATGTCGAGGCTCATCTGGCCCATATGCGTGGCTCGGATGTGCTGTCCAGCGGAGCGTATGACTCCATCCTGGCGGCGACCGGGCACTGGGCTGCAAGAAAGTCTGTCTGGCCGGTGGACATCCAGTACCTGAAACTCCTCGGGTTTACCCTGCGCGATGTGCTGGTGTTTCAACCCCGAGGATTGCGCGGCTGTGTGGTGTATGTCCCCGGCGATTCGACTGCCCCGCTCCAAGAATACGACTCGCTGGATCAGTTCATGCAGTTGCTGCGCTCGAAGCTGCGCGATGTTGGTTACCAGCAGTACTTCGCCGGCTTCGTCGCGCAACGACGCAGGGCCGAGTTCATCAGCAAGCTTCGCGATTGCCTGACCCCACGACACACGCGTCCGGTGCCGGGGGATACGGGGCTGATCCCGCGTCAGTGGGTGGTTTCCGAAGTGGACCCAAATGCCGATCTGAAACTGGAGGTCGAGCAGATCCCTTATTCGCTGCTGGAGTATTTTCATTTCCAGCGCATGTTGCGCATCAAGGACGATGCTCGCGCGCTGGCGGTGCCCACCGGTGACGAGGACCAGGCCTCTCGCCAGAAGCGTCTTGCCCATTACCTGGAGCTGGGCATGAATGCCGTCAATCTGGCCGCGCTGTTCGTGCCGGTGCTGGGCGAAGTGATGATGGTCGTGGCGGGATCGCAGTTGCTGGTGGACACCTTCGAAGGTATTGAAGCCTGGGCCCACCACGATATGGATGAGGCGCTCAAACACCTGGCCAGCGTCGCGGAGAACCTGGCTATGCTGGCCGCTTTCGCTGCTGCCGGTAAAGCCGCGTTGCCCGCCGACGCCCCGGCGATCAAGGACTCTTCATTTATTGGCAAGATGATCCCGGTCAAGTTGGCCGATGGTCAGACCCGCCTGTGGTCGCCGGACCTGACGCCCTTCAGCGCAGATGTGCTGTTGCCCACCGGCATGAAGCCCAGCGCCGAGGGCGTTTTCAGCTATGAGGGCACGCATTACATCGGCATTGAGGGCCGGTTTTATCGAGTGGAACTGGATACGACCCTGAACAAATGGCGGCTCAAGGCGCCACGCGGCAAAAGATTCACACCGCCGCTGGAGCACAACGGCGCAGGTGCCTGGCGGCACGACGGGGAAAATCCGCTGCACTGGGATCTGCAAACCTCATTCAGACGTCTGGGCTACTCCGTTGCCGGTCTCTCGCAGAAAGCCGCTGAAGAGGTCATGGCGGTGACCGGGACTGACCGGGCGTTGCTTACCACCCTGCATTTGGAAAACCAGGCACCGCCGGCTGCCCTGACCGACGCCATCGAGCGTTTCGAGCTCAATCAGCGGGTGGTGCAGATGAGGGCCGGGCAGCCGCAGGTGCTGTTCGAGCGCCTGAACCAGCGTCGCGAAGCCAGCAGTGATCTGCTGGTGCAGCTGATTAAACGTGATTTCCCGGGCATGACTTCGGCGGCGGCTCGCGAATTGCTGCTTGAGGCGAGCACGGAGCAGCGGGCAACGATGCAAACCACACAGACCGTGCCCTTGAATATTGCCGGCCGGGCTCGCGGTTATCTGCAGGAGGTCCGGATCAATCAGGCACTGGAGGGTTTCTTCCTGGATTCACGGGCCGACAGCGCCGATACCTTGAAACTGGCGCTGCATGGTCTGGAACAGTTGCCCGGCTGGTCGAGGGATTTGCGTATCGAAGTTCGTGATGGTGCTTTCGGCGGGCCTTTGCTCGATGGGGTTGGCGAGCGATCAACGACTCAGCGGCGGATCCTGGTCAAGCAGGGCGACCGGTACACGGTCTGCGATCAGTCGGGAAAGGTGCTTGTCACTCAGGACGACTTCTACACCGCCGCTGTGGCTGCCATGCCCGATGGCGTGATGAGCACCAGCGGTCTGGCTGATGCAACTGCGCTGCGCCAACGGCTTGCCAGTGATGCAACGTCCCAGCGCAGGCGTGTCGCAAAGATACTCGGGCTTGAGGAAATCACCCCCGGTTTCCGCGGCCCCGTGCGTTTGGCGAATCGTCGTTTCGGTTACGAGCTGAGCGGGCGAGGGGCTGGAGCATTGCTGCCCGATCTGCCCGCCAACTCCGACGAACTGATCGCGATGATGACGGTGCTGTATCCAGAAGCCCCGAGCCTTCCGGCCCACGTGCAGAATCTGATGTTCCGAGGCTGGACCCTCCCGCAAATCCTGGAGGCGACCCGGGCCAGATTGCAGTCCTGGGAAGTCCTGCGCAGCGCGCTTGAAAGTTGGGTCCACCCGATCGGGCCCGGCCCGGCCATCAGTAGCGAGCGATTTGCGGTCCGCCGATCCGTCGCTGACGCCCTCGGCCGGGCGTGGCGTTTCAGTGACTCGATGTCGCCGATGCATTCGAGCAATCTGCTCTTTGAAGGCCTGGATTTCAACGGCTTTTCCGATATGCCTGATTTGCCCCAGCACTATGCGGAAATCAATTACCTGACCCTGAGCAGAGTCACCGGTGGCGCTGAGGACATAAACCGTTTGCTGGGACGATTTCCGCGCGTCAGGCGTCTGGAAATACTGGGAGTCGGGTTGACCCAATTGCCGGAGGGGCTGGCGGGTATGCCCGAGCTGACGCATTTGTCCCTGGAAGGTATGGGGCTGACCATCGATCAGGCCGCTTTTGATCTGTTCATGCGCATCCCGACCCTGGACGAACTGGACCTGACCGGCAATATCCTCGGCGAGTTCACGGATACCGAGCGCCTTCGCCTCTCTACCCTGTGGCTGAACGACACAGGTTTGACTCAATGGCCGGCCTGGGCCGAGCGTATCGGGCTGCGGTCGCTGGATATCAGCGACAACCAGATCGTGCATTTGCCCAATCACATTGTGGAAAACAGCCAGAACCAGGTATGGCAACTGACTATTCACGCTTATGACAACCCTATCGATCATGAAGACCTGCGCCTGTTCTGGATCAATGATCGAGGCTACGACATGGCTTACCGACTTGAGTGCAACTTCCCCGAGGACATCCGTGATCTGGTGGTCGATACCACCACCAGCGATGAGGAAAGTTCATCGGACGATGATGCGGACTGGCATGCGCACAACGCAGGTCATACCCCGTATGTCCCACCGTTGCCGGTCCTGGATATCTGGCTGGTGGAAGGCCGCACTGAACTCAATTCCAGGTTGCGCATTGCCTGGGAGCAGGTGGAAACAGCCGGCGATGCCCCTAACTTGCTGGTGTTACTGCAGCGGCTTCAAGAGGCGCCGGACTTCAAGCGGTTTCATGAAGAGCTGGCCAATGACGTGATGCGAGTGCTTGAAGCCGCCGCCGCTGACCCGGCGTTGCGTTCTGAGCTGGAGATCATGGCCAATGATCGGCTGTTCGGTGCCGACCAGACCTGTGAGGACGGCGCGCGGCTGATTTTCAGCGACATCCAGGTGGCGGTGTATGCCCGTAATGAGCTGCAAGGCGTGCCTGAGGCGCAGCACACTGAAGTGTTGTTCCGATTGATTCGCGGGTTATTTCGCCTGAACGAAGTGCAGGCCATCGCCGACATGGAAATTGCCGTTCGCGAGGCTCGGGATGTGCTGGTCGATGAGGCTGAAGTGCGTATGGCCTACCGTATCGGCCTGGCCAGCGATCTGAGTTTGCCGGGGCAACCCTTGAGCATGGCCTGGAGTCGTCTGGCCTCAGTGGATCGCCAGGCGATTCTCGAAGCGCGCCGCCAGGTGCTGGAGCGTGAAGCGGGTGACGAGTTCGTGAACTACGCCGTGGCTGACCGGCGCTGGAACGAGCGTCTGCGTGCTGAGCATCAGGCTGAATTGACCCGCGCCACTGCATCAATCAGAGCGCAAATGGATGCCCTTGAAGAACATCCTCCTACTGATCCCGATGAATACGACCGCCAGGGCCGAGCCTTGATTGCCAGCCTTAACGCTGCCGAGAAAGCCCTGCTGGAGCAATTGACCAACAGCATGAGGCAAAAATGGTTTTGAGATTCACTTGAGTTGATCCAGCCCCGGCAACTTTGTCGGGGCTGGGTTAGTCTCAACGTCATTGCAAGATTGCAGGTATCGGCTCACTGATGTTGGAGATTCTATGTTTGCCTGCAACCCCGTAAAACCCCAGGCTCGGTGATTACCTGTGGGAGCGAGCTTGCTCGCGAAGACGATGTACCTGCCGCTGGAAATATATTTGGATGTACTGGCCTCTTCGCGAGCAAGCTCGCTCCCACAGGTCACCCATGCATTCCAGGTTATGTGTTCGTTGATGAGAGGTAACACCTGCATGTTCGAATCCGCTGAAATCGGTCACGTCATTGCCAAGGAAACGTACGACGCTGAAGTCCCTGCCTTGCGCGAAGCCTTGCTTGACGCGCAGTACGATCTGCATGAACAGGGCAAGCGCCAGATCATCGTGTTGATCAATGGCATTGAAGGGGCGGGCAAGGGCGAGACCGTCAAGCTGTTGAATGAATGGATGGACCCACGTTTCATCGAAGTGCGCACCTTCGATCAACAGACCGATGAAGAACTGGCCCATCCCGTGGCCTGGCGTTACTGGCGGCAATTGCCTGCCAAAGGCCGCATGGGCATATTCTTCGGCAACTGGTACAGCCAGATGCTTCAGGGCCGGGTCCATGGGTTGTTCAAGGATCCGGTGCTCGACCAGGCGATCAACGCGTCCGAGCGTCTGGAAAAGATGCTCACCGATGAAGGCGCGCTGATCTTCAAGTTCTGGTTCCACCTGTCCAAGAAACAGATGAAATCACGGCTCAAACTTCTCAAGGACGACCCGTTGCATAGCTGGCGGATCAGTCCGCTGGATTGGCAGCAATCAAAGACTTACGACAAGTTCGTGCGCTATGGCGAGCGCGTTCTGCGTCGTACCAGCCGCGACTATGCACCGTGGCACGTGATCGAGGGTCTCGATCCGAATTATCGGAGCCTCACTGTCGGCCGTTTGCTGCTGGAAGGCATGCAGGCTGCGCTCAAGGCTCACAAGGCCAAGCCTCAGACGCTGACCTTGGGGCCGCTGGCACCCAAGCAGGGCGAAGCGACGTTGCTGGGCAGTCTCGACATGAGCCTCAACCTCAGCAAGGAAGATTACGAGGAGCAACTGATCACCGAGCAGGCGCGATTGTCCGGCAATATCCGCGACAAGCGCATGCGCAAACATGCCTTGGTGGCCGTATTCGAAGGCAATGACGCTGCAGGCAAGGGCGGGGCGATCCGTCGTGTGGCGGCGGCGCTGGATCCTCGTCACTACAACATTGTGCCGATCGCCGCCCCCAGTGAAGACGAGCGAGCGCAGCCTTATCTGTGGCGCTTCTGGCGACAGATTCCGGCGCGGGGCAAGTTCACTATTTTTGACCGCTCCTGGTATGGCCGGGTGCTGGTCGAGCGGGTCGAGGGCTTCTGTAGCGAGGCCGACTGGCTGCGGGCGTATGGCGAGATCAACAACTTCGAAGAACAACTCACCGAGGCCAATATCGTGGTGGTCAAATTCTGGCTCGCCATTGATGACAAAACCCAATTGGAGCGGTTTCAGGCCCGGGAAAAAATCCCGTTCAAGCGCTACAAAATCACTGAGGATGACTGGCGCAACCGTGAAAAATGGCCTCAATATCGCGACGCGGTAGGCGACATGGTGGACCGCACCAGCACCGAAATCGCACCCTGGACGCTGGTGGAAGCCAACGACAAACGCTGGGCGCGGGTCAAGGTATTGCGCACCTTGAACGAAGCGCTGGAAGCGGCGTTTGCGCGAGATAAGAAGAAGTAGGCTGTTATCGGCACTCCCCCGTGGGAGCAAGCTTGCTTGCGAAGGGGCCGGTACATTCGCCGCATCTTCCTGTGATTTACGCCACTTTCGCGAGCAAGCTCGCTCCCACAGGTTTGGTGCTCGTGTGTCAGACACACCGCGGTTCACAGCCTTCGGCAGCTCCTACAGAACTCTGGGTGATAACGGGAACTCCTACCGCTCCCGCATCGCCTCGGTCCGGGCTTTCAATACCGGCTTCAACAGGTAATCCAGGACACTTTTTTCGCCGGTGATGATGTCCACCGTGGCGGTCATGCCGGGGATGATCAACAGGGGTTTGGCGTCGCTGCCCAGGTGGTTGCGATCCGTGCGGACCTGGATCAGGTAGAAGCTGTTGCCCTTGTCATCGGTGGTGGTGTCGGCGCCGATCAGTTCGAGTTTGGCGGGCAGGCCGCCGTAAATCGTGTAGTCGTAGGCGCTGAACTTGACCATGGCTTTCTGGCCCGGATGCAAAAAGGCCACATCTTGCGGCCGCACCTTGGCTTCGATCAGCAGGTTGTCTTCCAGCGGTACGATCTCTACCAGGTCGCTGCCAGGCTGAACCACGCCGCCAATAGTGTTGACCTTGAGCATCTTGACGATGCCCCGTACCGGCGAAACCACCGTTGTGCGCGTCACTCGGTCATCAATCGCAATGCTGGTCGCGGTGATCTTGGCCAGTTCCGAGCGCTTTTCGTTCAGTTCTTTAGAGGCGTCGGAGCGAAACGCGAACTCCGATTCCTGCACCTTGCTCTTGATCTCATTGATCGCCGAATCGGCCCGGGGAATCGCCAGCGTGGTGGCATCCATCGACCCGCGAATCTCCACCGCGCTGCGCCTGAGCCGCAGAATCTCCACCGGCGATACAGCCCCCGACGCCACCAGCGGCGTCGACATGTTCAGCTCTTGCTGGACCAGCCCGAGGCTATTGCGATATTGGTCCTGCTTGGCGCGAAACTCGGCCAGTTCCTGAGTCTTCTGGCGCAGTTGTTCGTTCAGGGTGCGTTGTTCGCTGCGCAGGCGTTGCTGACGGGATTGGTACAGTGCCAGCTCGTCGGCCGCCACCTGAGGCGCCTTGGCAATCACTTCAGCGGGCAGCTTGAACGGCCGTCCCTCAGCCTCTGCCGAGAGCCGCTCGACCTGGGCGGTCAGCGTGTAGCGATCCACCTCGCTCTCGCCTTTGTTGGAGCGAAACCGCGTATCGTCCAGGCGCAACAGGGTTTCGCCCTTGTTGACCAGCTGGCCCTCGCGAACAAAAATTTCCGTGACGATGCCGCCCTCCAGGTTCTGGATCACCTGCACCTTGCTGGAGGGAATGGCCTTGCCTTCGCCCATGGTCACTTCTTCAAGGACCGCGTATTTCGCCCAGATCAGCGCTGTCAGCATCAGCACCGCCACCACCCAGACCGTCAAACGAGATTTGCGCGGTGTGTCCTGGGCCATGGCGCCCGCGAGATAAGGCATGAATTCGATTTCTTCACGCAGGCGCGGGTTGAAATAGCGAGGGGTGTGTATGGCGGGCATGAGTGCATCTCCTTTAAACCTGGGCGGGGCCGACTTGGCCGTTGCGCAAAGCCTGGATTACAGCGTCCTTGGGACCGTCGGCGACGACTTTGCCGTTGTCCATGACCAGCAGGCGATCCACCAGGGTCAGCATCGACATACGATGGGTGACCAGCAGCAACGTCTTGCCGGGTAGCAGGTTGTACAAGTGCTGGCGCAGTTGGTCTTCGCTGGCGTTGTCCATATGGCTGGTAGGTTCGTCCAGCAACAGAATCGGCGGGTCCAGCAGCAGGGCCCGAGCCAGTAAAACCGCCTGGCGCTGACCGCCGGAAAGCAGTTGGCCACGCTCGCCCACGGGTCGGTCAAACCCTTGCGGATGGCGCAGGGCAAGCTCATCGACGCCAGTGATGCGCGCCACTTCGATCATTCGCGAATCACTGGTCTGGCGCGCGCCCAGGATCAGGTTGTCGCGCAAACTGCCAGCCAGCAGTGGCAGGTCATGGGCGACGTAACCGATCTGCTGGCGAACCTCGCTGACGTCCAGTTGGCGAAGGTCCAGGTTGTCCAGCAGCACTTGCCCTTCATCCGGTTCATAAAAGCCCATCAGCAAGCGCGCCAGCGTGCTTTTACCTGAACCGCTGCGGCCGATGATGCCGATGCGCTCGCCAGGGCGAATCCGCACATTCACCTCGGACAGCGCTGCGCCGCCTTTTGCCGTGTAGCGAAAACTCACCTGATCCAGGGCCAATGCGCCGAGCAATGTGCTGTGCTCCAGAGGTTTTTGCAGCGGCTGACGTTCCTGAGGCAACGCCATCAAGGCGTCGGTGCTGGTCATGGTCAGGCGCGCTTGCTGGTAGCGGGTGATCAAGCCGGCGATTTGCCCGAGCGGCGCCAGCACCCGGCTGCCGAGCATATAAGTGGCGACCAGCGCACCGACGCTCAGGCTTCCGGCGATGATGCTGTAGACCCCGGCGACGATGGTTGCCATCCCCGAGAACTGCTGGACGAACAGCGTGCCATTGCTCGCCAGCGCCGCCAGATTGCGCGCGTGGCCATCGAGCCGGGTCAGGGCGCCGTGGGTGGTTTCCCACTGATGCTGACGCTGACTCTGTGCGCCGCAGGCTTTGAGGGTTTCCAGGCCACCGAGGGTTTCGATCAGCAGGCCCTGGCGCTCAGCACCCAGGCTGAGGCTTTTTTCCACGGTATCGCGCAACCGCATCTGGATGATCCAGGCAAACAACATGGTCAGCGGAAAGGCGATCAGCGGGATCAACACCAGCCAGCCGCCCAGCAAGCCGATCACCACCAGCATCAAGACGGCGAAGGGCAGGTCAATCAGGCTGGTCAGGGTGACGGCGGTGAGAAATTCCCGCAGCCCCTGAAAGTCGTGAATGCTCTGGGCAAAGCCGCCGACGGTTGCCGGGCGGGCTTTCATGGTCATGCCGATGATGCGCTCGAAGAGGGTCGCGGACAGGATCAGATCGGTCTTGCGCCCGGCCTGATCCAGCAGATGCGCACGGATCATCCGTAAACCCAGCTCGAATAGCGTGCCCACCAGCAAACCGATGGCCAGCACCCAGAGCGTCGAGGTGGCCTGGTTGGGCACTACGCGGTCATAGGTCTGCATGACAAACAGCGGCACCATCAAGCCCAGCACGTTGATCAGCAGGCTGGCGAGAATGGCGTCGCTGTACAGCCAGCGCGACAGCTTCAGGGTGTCGCGAAACCAGGCTTTGACCCTCGGCACCAGTGGCGCGTGCAGGTCTTCCAGAGTGTGGCGCGGACGGGCGAACAGCGCCTGACCGCTATAGCGTTTGCTCAATTCTTCGGCTGTTATCCATTGCTCGCCGCCGTCTGTTTCGCTAGGCAGGATCAGTGCCCGACCGTCATCGCCCCAACTTCTGAGCACCGCACAGCGCTGATCGTCGAGCAGCAGCAGAACCGGCAGACTCAAGGTGTCGATTGCTTTGAGTTCGCGGCGCAGCCAGCGTGCCTGCAAACCGGCTCGCGCCGCTGCACGGGGTAACAAATCAATGCTCAGCTTTTGTCCGACGAGGGGCAGACCGGCGCTGAGGCTGGTGCGATTGACTGCGCAACCGTGCACCTTGCACAGGATCAGCAGGCCATCAAGCAGCGGGTCATCCAGCAACGGTCTATCGAAGCTGGTTCGAGGGTCGAGAGGTAAGGGCAGTTCCATGGTGGTCACAGGCGTACTCCCGAGGCGATGGGCTATTTCATTTCCGGCAGGCGAACGTCACTTTTCACATCCGACAGGGCGATGGCTTCGGCAGGCAACACCACCCGCTGCTTGCGCAGCAACTCGCCTTCGGTGGCCAGTACGCGGTACATGGCGAACTCTTCGGTGTAACGCACTTCGGTGTAGCGCCGGTTGGCGTTGTACAGCTCGTTCTCGCTGTCGAGCAGATCCAGCAAGGTGCGTTGGCCGAGGCCGAACTGATCCTGGTAAGCACTGCGCACCCGAGTGGTGGTCAGTGCGTATTCACGGGCGGCTGGGGTCTGCTGGCGGGCATTGGTCATGGCGTTCCAGGCCAGCGAGAGGTTTTCGTTAAGCATGCGCAGGGCGTTGTTGCGAATGTCCATGGCTTGCCCGGTCTTGTAGGAGTCCGAGCGCAACCGGGCCTTGTCGCGGTTGCCGTTGAACAGGTTGTAGTTCATCACCACGGCGGCCCGCCATTCGTTGTCGTGGCCTTCCTCGCCTTGCAGATTGTTGTTGGCGCCGACCGCCAGTTCGCCATCGAAGCGGGGGTAGAACGGCGCTTTGGCAATCTCGTACTGTTTCTCGGCGGCGTTCACATCGGCCTGGGCGGACTTCAGATAAGGGTTGTTGAGCAACATGCTTTGTTTCGCCGCATCCAGACTCAACGGCACTTCGCCCTTGATCGACGGTGGGGCTTCCAGCTCATCCGGCATGCGCCCGACCGCGCTGAAGAAGTTGGCTTCGGCATCGGCCAGGTCCACTTGCGCGGTGTAGAAATTGTTTTCCGCCAATGCTCGGCGTGCCGCTGACTGGTCGCGGTCTGCGGTACTGCCCAAGCCGCGCTCGGTGCGTAAACCGATCTGGTCGTTGATGCGCAAGTGCGCCTGCAGGTTGTTCTTGGCCAGGGTCAGCAATTCACGACGCTTGAGCACTTCCAGATAAACCTCGATGGCACGCAGAGCGAGTGTTTCAGACGTGCCCTGAACGTAATAAGCCCGGGAGTCGACCACCGCTTTGGTACGTCCGACTTCATTGGGGGTATTGAAGCCATCGAACAGCAACTGGCGCAGGCGCAATTCCGACTGGGTGTAGTTCAGGCTTCGCTCGTCATGGCCGTAAAGAGCGCGGGTGGTGGGATTGTCGGTGCGCTGTCTGCCATAGGCAGCCACCAGGTCAACCTTAGGCAGATACCCGCCCTTCGCGACATTCACTTCCTCGTCAGCAGACAGCCGATCGTTTTTGCTGGCGTGAATTTCCGGGTGGTTGTCGATGGTGTTCTGAATGGCTTCGTTCAAGGACATGGCTTGCGCTTGGGCACAGGCCACCGCCAACACGACTGCACTGTAGAGCGGGGTCAAATCGCGCATGAATACTTCTCCCTAAGTAATAATTATCTGGATTGCCAAAAAACTGACGATTCGCTCACCTAAAACCGTATCAGGTTTGTAACATCACAGCTAAGAACAACTTTGCAGGAAAGCAAGACAGTTTTTTCATAAGCCTTATTCCGAAAAAGACTTATGAGATTTCTGATATTCGAGAGATGTTGTTTGCTGTATGCCACGTAAATACAGCAGCTTATAAGCTTAAATTGTAGTTTTACGGTGATGCGGCAAAATCATGACGCATGTTTATTTTCATGATTTATAAGGAAATGAGCAGTGCATGATGGTGTGACGTTATTTTGTCGCTATGTAAATTGTCGGAATTAAAGACCGCAATAGACCCAGCAGAAATGCCTCTGCTGTAACGAATCTGAAGCGGATTGTTGCGAAATCAGGAGGGAATATGGTCGGGGTGATTGGAACGGTGCGACAAGTGGTAGGAGATGTGTTCGCGGTGGCCAGCGATGGCGCCCGCCGACTCGTGATCGAGGGAGACCGATTGTTTGCGGGCGAGCAATTGCAAACCGGCTCCGGTGGTGCAGTAGCCGTCAATCTGGCCGGAGGCGGTGAGCTGACCCTCGGGCGCAGCAGCAGTTTGCAGCTGACTCCCCAGCTCCTCACCGATCGCGCCGCTCACATTGCCACCGCAGATGAACTGACTCCGACCCTTGCGCAGCCTGCGGACGTTGCCCAGGTGCAGCAGGCTGGCGATGCCGGCAGTAATGCCCAGACAGTGCAGCCTGCGGAGCCGCCTCCGGTGGCTGATGGCACGTCCCAGGGCGGTGGGCATTCGGCGATGATGTTGACTGAGGTGGGGGGCGAGGTGACGCCGGACATTGGCTTTCCTACCGAAGGCCTGAGCGCCGTCCCGATATTTCCTGAAGGGCGCATCGAAGGGCTGCGCGGGACGTCGACGGATTCGCCGCCTACCGCTGTGCCTCCTGTAGTCGAACCGCCAGTTGTGGTCATTCCGCCGATTGATCCACCGGTTGAGCCACCGATAGAACCGCCAGTCGTGGTGCCGCCTGTCGAGCCTCCAGTTGAGCCTCCCGTGGAACCGCCTGTGGAGCCTCCTGTCATAAATCCGCCTATAGAGCCGCCCGTCGACCATGGCGTAGAGCTGTCCGGCGGTGCGTTGACCGTCAATGAAGCCAATCTCTGCGATGGCTCGGCCAGCGATCCGGCGGCGCTGACCCAGAGCGGCACCTTTAGTGTGTCAGCGGCAGATGGTCTGCAAAGCCTGGTGGTTGGAGGGTTGATCATCATCGATGGCGGAGTGGTGGCCAGTTTTCCACAGAGCACGCAAACGCCGCTCGGCAATACCTTCAGCGTGACCCATTACGACCCGGCCAGCGGTCTTGTCACCTACAGCTACACCTTGGCAGGCGCCGCGACCCACGCTGACGGCGACGGCACGAACCTGTCGGGCGAAACCATTGAGGTGACAGCTCAGGATGCCGATGGCGATTCAAGCAGCAGCACCTTGCAAATCAGCATCATTGACGATGTGCCCATGGCGGCAAATGTTGAGCTGACCGCGAGCACTGAGCTGTCCTGCGACGGCGTATCGCCGGTCGCCACTTGGGGAAGTTTGCTGGAAGGCGGGACTTTTGGCGCGGATGGTGGTTTCGTAAGCTCGATCTGCTTCAACGGCGTCACTTATAGCTATGATCCGCAATCCGGGCTGAGTGTCAGCCCAGGTGCAGCCGACCCGGTTTTCGACCCGGCCACCCATGTGCTTTTCGTTACCAGCGACGATGGTTCGGCATTGGCGGTCAACATGCTTACCGGCGTCTTCGGCTATACGCCTTCGCCTGATTCCAGTGGCGCCGCGCTGACCGAAACCATCGGTTACGTGATCAGCGATAACGACCATGACCTGGCCAGCGCCGAACTGGTGATCCACGTGCCCGGCACTCCGGTCGTCGACCCCCAAGGGCCAACTGCCGTGGCTGATCATGTGATCACCAATGTGCTTGCTCCTTCTATCGAAGTGCCTTCAGCGTTGCTGGTCGCCAATGATATTTCGGCCAATGGCGACCCGTTGAGTGCCACCCCGACGGTTTTCAATACCGGCTGGCAGGCCGCCGGGGCAGGGTTTTCCAATGATTGCGTGAAAACCCTGGATTTTTCCGGCCATCAAAACAAATTGAGTAACCAGCTGAACAACCTGCAACGCAGTGATTTTTTCAACGCTGGCAACCTGACTGCGCTGGTGGTGCTCAACGGTTACCTGGGGGCTGACGATGCATCGGCGGCCAACGCGCAGGATTTGTACAGCGTGAACCTCAAGGCCGGGGAGACGATCAGCGTCGCCCTCGGCAGTTGCGGGGACAACATTGGTGTGGGTTGGCAAATGGGCGAAGGCGACTTCCAACTGCTGGATGCCAACGGCACCTTTACCGCTACCGAGGACGGCGTGTATCGCATCCTGCTGGTCAACCAGTCGGACGAGGGCGAAGCGCACCAGTCAGTGGATTATTCACTGACCCTTACCATCGACTACAGCGCCGTGGACAACACGCCGACCTACGAAAGCCTCTACACCGTCAACGATGCCCATGCCGGCAGCGATTCTGCGGCGCTGACCATCAACTATCAGGAAGGCTGCACGTTGTTGGGCACTGCCGGCGACGATGTGCTGCTGGGCGGCAATCTGGACGACAGCCTGCACGGCGGCGATGGCAACGACGTGCTCAGTGGCGGAGCGGGCGACAACATTCTGTACGGCGATAACGGCAACGATATTCTGTTCAGCGGCCCCGGCAATGACGTGCTCGATGGTGGCGCGGGCAACAACACTGTCAGTTATGAGCTGGCCTCATCGGGCGTCACCGTCAGCACCGCGCAGACCGACCCGCAGGACACCGGCGGGGCAGGCGTCGATACCTTGATCGACATCCAGAACCTGATCGGCTCGAATTTCAGCGACCATCTCACCGGGGATTACGAAGCCAATGTCATCAGCGGCGGGCTGGGCAATGACGTGTTGATCGGCGGGCTGGGCAACGACACCCTCACCGGCGGTGACGGCAATGACACTTTCAAATGGCTGGCCGGGGATGTTGGGCAGGATCTTGTCACCGATTTCAATTTCGGTGCCGACACGCTGGACCTGTCACAACTGCTGCAAGGTCTGGGGGCGGGAACGGATTCGCTGGATGATGTTCTGCAGTTTAAAGTCAGCGGCAGTGGCGAAAGTGTCGTCTCGACCATTGAAATCGGCTCCGCTCAGACCATCGATCTGGCCGGTGTCGACCTGGCCAACCATTACGGCGTGACCGTCGGTGCCGGCGGCATGGTTGCAGGTGGCGCCGATACTGCAGCGATCATCACCGGGATGCTGGGTGATCATTCGATGCGGGCGGATGTGTGATTGCTGTTGCGTATACCCGTTGGAGCGAGGCTTGCCCGCGAACCAGGCGATGCGGTGTAACAGGCAGACCGCGTCATCGTTCTTCGCGGGCAAGCCTCGCTCCAACAGGGGGACTACTCAATCATCGACGCAACGTCTTCTGCCGCAGGATATAAACCGTCACCAGCACCGCGCTGATCAGCATGAAAATCCGGGCCCACGGCAGTGGAACCAGATAACAGGAGAGGGCGATGCTGAGCCACATGGTGACGATGGCGTAGACCTTGCCCTTGAGCGGGATGCCGTTGCCTTCGAGATAGTCGCGGATCCACGGGCCAAGTCGCTTGTGATTGACCAGCCAGTGATAGAAGCGCGGGGAGCTGCGGGCAAAACACGCGGCGGCCAGCAACAGGAAAGGCGTGGTAGGCAGGATTGGCAGGAAAATCCCGACTACTCCCAACACCACGCTTAACCAGCCAACGCCCTGAAGTGCGTAGCGCACGAATCGATTACGACTCGTGCGCGGCGAATCCTGCGCCATAGGCGCAGACTCAGTGGTGACGAGGTTTGAGGATCGCCGGTTTTTCGTCCGGAGCCTGGCACAGCAGATACAAGGCAGTCAGGGCTTCCGGGATCTGGACGATCATGTCGTCCATCAGGTTGGCGTCCTGAGCGATATCGGAGAACTCCGGTTGCTCGTCGAACAGGCCGGAACCGACCATGATCGGCAGCAGCATTTCACTGACTTCTTCCTCGGCGGTTTCGAACCAGGCGCTTTCGCGCAGGAACACACCTTCCATGAAGCCGATGCACCAGCCGCGCAGGTCGGAATCATCCGGCTCGTCGCCCAGATCCAGATCGCATGGCAATTCGAATTCTTCATCCGAAGCCAGTTGGCGGGCAATGTGGGCCTGCAACTGGATCAGCGTGCCTTCGATTTCTTCGCGCTGGGCATCATCGGTGTAATGCGGCGGCTCGGAGAACAGGGCGTCGATCCATTCCCGCTCCGGGACGGATTCGGCACAGATGGAAAGGGCGGTCAGGTAGCCATGGGCGGCCACGTAGTCCAGTGCCTCGTCATGCAGCTCATCAGCATCGAGGAAGGCTTGCAGGCGGTTTAGTTGCTCAGCGAAGGACATTGACGGACTACCTTGGAAATAAACGATGTTGAATTCTAGGCCCTGAGCGCCTTGGGCGCCAGCGGCGAGGGCCATGCAATGCGCTCCAGGGTTAATTTTGACCGCTTATATCCATGCTGCCCTTTGCCTCTGAAGCCTCGGGTATACTGCCCGGCTTTGCAGTGCAGCAGGACAATCTGGGGTTTTTATGCTCGAACAGGCACAACGCGTACTTAAAGACATCTTTGGCTATGACAGCTTCCGTGGTCGCCAGGGTGCCATTATTGAACGCGTAGCCAGCGGCGGCGATGCGCTGGTATTGATGCCCACCGGCGGTGGCAAGTCCTTGTGCTTTCAGGTGCCGGGGCTGTTGCGCGATGGTCTGGCGGTGGTGGTCTCGCCGCTGATCGCCTTGATGGACGATCAGGTGGCGACCCTTGAAGAACTGGGGGTTTCTGCCGCAGCCCTGAATTCGACTCTGAGTGCCGATCAGCAGCGGGAACTGGCCAACCGGATTCGTCTGGGCGAAATCAAAATGCTCTATCTGGCTCCCGAACGTCTGGTTCAGCCGCGCATGCTGGCCTTCCTGCAGAATCTGCAGATTGCCCTGTTCGCCATCGATGAGGCTCACTGTGTTTCGCAGTGGGGTCATGATTTCCGCCCCGAATACCTGCAATTAGGCCAATTGGCCGAGCTGTTCCCCGACGTGCCGCGCATTGCCCTGACGGCCACGGCCGACAAACGCACCCGTGAAGAAATCGTCACGCGCCTGCACCTGCAGAATGCCGAGCGCTTCCTGTCCAGTTTCGACCGACCCAATATTTTCTACCGCATCGTGCCCAAGGAGCAGCCACGCAAACAGTTGCTGGCGTTCCTGTCCGAACGGCGCAGCGATGCAGGCATCATCTATTGCCTGTCCCGCAAGAAAGTCGACGAAGTCTCGGCCTTTCTCTGTGAAAACGGCTACCCGGCGCTGCCGTACCACGCTGGTCTGCCAAGCGAAACCCGTGCCGCCAACCAGAAGCGCTTCCTCAATGAGGAAGGCTTGATCATGGTTGCTACCATCGCCTTTGGCATGGGTATCGACAAACCCAACGTGCGCTTTGTCGGGCATATGGATCTGCCCAAGTCCTTAGAGGCTTATTACCAGGAAACCGGTCGGGCAGGGCGTGACGGTCTGCCTGCCGATGCCTGGATGGCCTACGGTCTGCAAGATGTGCTGATGCTCAAGCAGATGCTGCAAAACTCCGAAGGCGACGAGCGGCACAAACGTCTGGAACAGCACAAACTCGATGCCATGCTGGCGCTGTGCGAAGAAACCCGCTGCCGACGCCAGACGTTGCTGGCCTATTTCGATGAAGACATGCCGCAGCCCTGCGGCCATTGCGACAACTGCGTCGATGGCGTGCAGACCTGGGATGCCACTGAGCCTGCACGTCAGGCGCTGTCCGCGATCTATCGCACCGGTCAGCGCTATGGCGTCGGCCATCTGGTGGACGTGTTACTGGGCAAGACCAATGAAAAGGTGCAGAGCTTTGGCCATCAGCATCTTTCAGTCTTTGGCGTGGGCAAGGACCGCTCCGAGGGCGAATGGCGCTCGCTGTTCCGCCAGCTTGTGGCCCGCGGGTTGGCCGATATCGATCTGGAAGGTTACGGCGGCCTGCGTCTGAGTGACTCGTGCCGGCCGCTGTTGCGGGGCGAGGTGCGTCTGGAACTGCGCCGCGACCTCAAACCGCAAACCACCTCAAAAAGCAGCTCCGGCAGCCCGGCCAGCCAACTGGTTCGTGGCGAAGAGCGCGAACAGTGGGAAGCATTGCGGGCCTTGCGACGCAAGCTGGCCGAGGAGCATGGGGTGCCGCCTTATGTCATCTTCCCGGACTCGACCCTGCTGGAAATGTTGCGCAGCAAGCCCGATACCCTGTCGGACATGGCCCAGGTCAGCGGCGTGGGCGCACGCAAGCTGGAGCGTTACGGCCAGGCGTTCCTCGAAGTACTGGGCGGGACGGCAGAAGCGCCCAAAGTCGTGGCCGATGTTCGCCATGAGCTGATCAGCCTTGCCCGTGCAGGCATGACCCCGATCCAGATTGCCGGTCAGTTGCAATGCTCGGAAAAGAACGTCTACACAATGCTTGCCGAGGCCATTGGCAAGCAGCAGCTGTCCCTGGAGCAGGCACTGGATTTGCCCGAGGACTTGCTCAGCGAAATCCAGGATGCGTTTCTTGATGGCGAAGGCGAATTGCCGCCGGTTGCGGCCATTGCCGAACAATTCACCGGGCGCGTGCCTGAAGGTGTGCTGTATTGCGTGCGGGCTGCGCTGCAGGCTGAGTTTGAGGTTTGATGGAATGCTGAGGGCCTAGGGTCACCAGATTCCCTGTGGGAGCGAGCTTGCTCGCGAAAGCGGTTCAAAGACCAAATTCCCTCTTCGCGAGCAAGCTCGCTCCCACAAGCGCCTGTCACAGGAATACTTGCCTCGCTCCCATCGCCATGCTTAGCTGGCTAATAATTAGTTTCAATCGTGAGTTCTCTATGTCAATGACTGATGAACACCGCTTCGGGATGCAGGTGGCGAATATGTCCCGTGGCTGGCGAGCAGAGCTGGACAGGCGTCTGGCCGATCTCGGGCTTTCCCAGGCTCGTTGGTTGGTATTGCTCCATCTGGCACGGTTCGAAGAGCCGCCCACTCAGCGTGAACTGGCGCAAAGTGTCGGTGTTGAAGGCCCAACCCTGGCGCGGTTGCTCGATAGCCTTGAAAGCCAGGGGCTGGTGCAGCGACATGCCGTCGCGGAAGATCGCCGGGCCAAAAAAATCGTCCTGTGCGACAACGCCCGTCCGTTGATTCAACAGATCGAAGCCATCGCCACAGCCCTGCGAGTCGAATTGTTCGCTGGGATAGACGAAGAAGAATTGCGGATCAGCATGCGCGTCCATACGAAGATTCTGGCGAACCTCGAAAGATCCTGAAGCGGGCGTGGTTCTTCTCGCTCATACTGGCAGCAGGACATCAATGTCCACACGTTGTATTGAATTTGCAGAGAAACTTGCTTTGGTTTCCATAAGGGTTGGTATGCGCAACAGTTCTCAGGCGGCAACGCCAGCAGGGTTGGCCGGGGCGGCTGTCCGTCGTGGCTTGATGATCGCCGCTATGGCTTCGGCATCCATGCTGCATACGACGCTTGCCCAGGCGTTGGGAATGGGCGATATCACGCTGCATTCGGCGCTCAACCAGCCGCTTAATGCTGAAATTGAACTAGTGGAAACTGCCGGGCTTACCGCCGAAGACATCGTTGCGAAGCTGGCCTCACCCGAGGCTTTCGCCCGGGCAGGCGTCGATCGGCAGTTCTTTTTCAACGACCTGCGCTTCACCCCGGTCATTAAAGGCAATCGTGGCGTGATTCATGTGGTGTCGAACAAGCCGGTTACCGAGCCGTATCTGCAGTTTCTGGTCCAGTTGAGCCGCCCCAACGGCGACTTGCAGCACGAATACACCTTGTTGCTGGACCCGGCGACGTCAGCCGCCGGGCGTGCGGCCGTCAGCAGCCGCAATCGCGAAGCCACTGCTCAGACTGCGCCACAGTCGCGCATGCCCGTCTCGCCACCGGCAGCCTCGCAAGGCAAGCGTTACGTGGTTGCCAGTGGCGATACGCTCAACTCAATTGCCCGCCGCGTGCAGGGGAGTGGCGCTGATGCTTCCGCCACTAAGTTGGCAGAGGGTATCAAGGCGCTGAATCCGCAGACTTTCAACAGCGGCGATGGCGCAACCTTGAAAATCGGCCAGAGCCTGGCGCTGCCTGATGCGGCGGTTCTGCCCAGCAGCAATGGGACGCCAGACCCGGTCCCTGCCGCAGCGGCACAACCCGGCACAACACCGTCTGCCGCTGCTTCCCGGAATGCCCAGCAATTGACTGCGTCGGTCATCGAAAATCAGGCGCTGAGCAAGACGGTGGACGATCTGCGCCTGCAGTTGCAGAGCCTGCAAGAGCAGATGGAGGGACGCGACAAGCAGATCTCGGGGTTGCAGACGGCATTGGCCGAGCGTGAGTCGGCCGCTCCGCAACCGGCGCCGGCTCCTGTTGTTGCTGCGCCTGTCGTCGCTGCCCCGGCTGCCCCTGCTACCCCCGCGCCACAGGTTGCCGTCGAGCCTGAGGGCGATTCGATCCTGACCTCTCCGCTGCTGCTGGGTGCAGTGGCCATTCTACTGTTGCTGCTGGGACTGGCGTTTTCGGTACGGCGCAACCGGCAGAAAGAGCACTTGGCAGGAGCGGTCTCGGCCGAACATAACCTGATAAAACCGGCCCAGACGCCTGTGATCCCGGTTTACGAAGTGCCAGCTCCGGTAGCGCCGGTCAGCGCTCCGGTCGTATCACGTCCCGCTGCTTCCCGTCCGGCCGGAGCTGCTCCTGACGCCCTGGATGGAGTAAGCATTTACATTGCGTATGGTCGCTACGCCGAAGCGATGGGTATTTTGCGTGACGCGCTGATCAAGCAGCCTGAGCGCACTGACATTCGTATCAAGATGCTGGAGTTGCTCGGTGAGCAGGGTGACTCGGCAGGCTTCGCCGCAGAAGAACGCAACGCGCTGGAAAACGGCGTTGCGCCACAGCAGGTCGAGGATGTTCGCTCCCGTTATCCGAAGCTAAAGGCCGCAGATCAGCTTCCGGTGGACGCGCCTCCAGCAGCGGCTGCACTGATACCGCCAGTCACTGTGGCCCTGGCTTCCAGCCATATTGCGGCAGAGCCGGCTGAGCTTGATGAGAGCGCAGCGGCGGCTTTGAATCCGGAACCTGAGGATGATTTCCAGCTGAATCTGGACAGTTTGTCTCTGGATGCCGACTGGGACCTGGTGGATCCATTTGATACCCCGGCGACGGTCCGCAATAAACCTGCCGTGGAGCCGGAACCTGAAGTAGACCCGGATTTCGCCTCCAACCTCACCGAGTATCCGGAAGTCCATGAGATAGCGGATGACCGGTTTCTCAGTGATTTCGCCGATGAAGTGCCTATCGTCGAGTCCAACAGCGACGCGCTGGACGATGCATTTCTCGATGGTTTCATGGATGACAATTCGGAGTTCGACCTGCTCGACCTGGACGATACACCGTTGAGCAAGGTCAATCAGGCGCAGGTGCTGATCGACGAGGGCGACATCGAAGGGGCTCGTGCGCTATTGCTTGAAGTGATCGAAGAGTCTGACGAAGAGCATCAGCAAACCGCACGAGATCTGTTGACGGGGTTGTAAATTCCCCCGACTGCAGGAGCTGCGGCGCGCTGCGAATTGCGGTGTGTCAGGTATGGCCATTTCGCAGCCTGCTGCAGCTCCTACAGAAATCCGTGCGCCATAGAGAGATCGGTTATCCATGACCACCAAACCCGAAATCATCATCACCTACTGCACCCAATGCCAGTGGTTGCTGCGTGCAGCATGGCTGGCTCAGGAACTGCTCAGCACATTTTCCGATGACCTTGGCAAGGTCTCGTTGCAGCCGGGCACCGGTGGGATATTCGTTATCAGCTGTGATGGCGTGCAGGTCTGGGAGCGCAAGGCGGACGGCGGGTTTCCGGACGCCAAGGTGCTCAAGCAGCGGGTTCGGGATCAGATCGATCCCCAACGCGACCTGGGACACAACGATAAAGGCAGCGATAAAACTTCTTAATGGCTTACCTCGGCGGCTGAGGCCGGGGTTTTTACGCTGTTCATCAGCGCGGAAACAGCAATCGCCAGAATGATCAACGCACCCCCTAGCAGCATGCGCAGGGTGGGCGTTTCGGCAAAGATCAGCCAGGCAAAGGTGATGCCGTAGACCGGCTCCATGGCGAACACCACAGCGGCGGTGCGGGCCTTTATCACCGCGAGGCTGGCGACGAACAGACTGTGAGCCAGTCCGGTACAGAAAATCCCCAGCAGGCTGATCCACAGCCAGTCCATTGCCGAGACGCTTCCCAGTGCAGGGGCTGCCATCGGCAGCAAACAGGCGGCCACCACCAAGTTCTGAAAAAGCGCGGCTTGCACCGCCGGGATGCGGCTCGAGCTCACCCGATTGACCAGGGACAACAGCGAGAAGGTCAGCCCGGAGCACACGGCCCAGAGTAAGCCACTGGTGGCTTCGCTGGCCAGGTCGAACTCAGGTGTGACCAGCACCAGTCCGATGCTGACAAGAACCACCAGCACGATTTCATTGCTGCGGATTCGCTCACGGAACAGCAGCCCCTCGAGAATCACCGTGAACGCGGGGAAGCTGGCGAAGCCCAGTGTCGCCACTGCGACCCCGGAAATCTTTACCGCGATGAAAAACGCCACCCAGTGCGCCGCCAGCAGCATGCCCGCAACTATCAGCCGTAGCCAGTCTGCGCGGCGCAGGATTTTCCACGCTGTAGCGCTGACGAAACGGGCGAAGAAGGCCAAGGCAAGCACGGCGAAAATCCCGCGACCAAATACGATGACCGACGGCGAGGCGCTGGCCAGTTTGCCGAACACGCCGGTGAGACCGAACATCAGTGCGCCGAGATGCAAAGCGCCAAGGGCGGAGCGAGGGGTCATGGTTGTCTCTGGTTAATTGGCTGGATGTTTTCTGTAGGAGCGCGCTTGCCCGCGATAGCGGTGGGTCAGACGATACTTCTTTGACTGAACCACCGCTATCGCGGGCAAGCGCGCTCCTACAGAGGCCCGTTGGCTGAAAGAGAGCGCTGTGGCAGATCGCGATGGACTTTATCAGCCTGCATTGTCACGGCACTGCCACAACTGCGTCACAATCGATTAACCGGCATGGTCCACTCTCTTTCAAACCCTGCCGGAGGTCGCCCATGAGCAGTGCTCAGCTTGCCAAACCCAGCCGTAAGCAACATGTGCGCACGTTGTGGATTTCCGATGTGCATCTGGGGACTCGCGACTGTCAGGCTGAACACCTGTCGCGCTTTCTCAAGGGCTACCAGGCCGACAAGGTCTATCTGGTCGGCGATATCATCGACGGTTGGAAGCTGCGCAGCGGCATGTATTGGCCTCAGGCTCATACCAACGTGATCCGCCGCCTGCTCACCATGAGCAAGCGCGGCACCGAGGTCATCTACGTCACCGGCAATCATGACGAGTTTTTGCGCCGTTATTCAAAACTGATTCTGGGCAACATCCAGCTTGTGGATGAAGCTGAACATGTCACCGCCGACGGACGCCGTTTGCTGGTGATTCATGGCGATCAGTTCGATGTGATTACCCGCTATCACCGCTGGCTCGCGTTTCTTGGCGACTCGGCCTACGAATTCACCCTGACCCTCAATCGCTGGCTCAACCATTGGCGGGCCCGTTACGGTTATGGGTACTGGTCGCTCTCGGCCTATTTGAAGCACAAGGTCAAAACCGCTGTGAGTTTCATCAGTGACTTTGAAGAAGCTATCGCTCACGAGTGCGTCAAGCGTGGTCTGGACGGCGTGGTGTGCGGGCATATCCACCATGCGGAAATTCGCAGGGTGGGCGGGGTGGAATACCTTAATTGCGGAGATTGGGTCGAATCCTGTACCGCGCTGATCGAGCATCTGGATGGCTCGATCGAGCTGTTCCGGCTGGCCGACGCCCACCAGCGGGAGAAAGAATTAATGGCACAGGCAGGAACTCCGGCCAGCGAGCCGGTGCTCTGATCAGGCTTTTCCGGTAACGCCCTTCATTAGAAGGGCACTTTGCCGATGATCATGTCGCGATACATGACAAAGTCGCCCAGCAGGCTATAGAACGGATGCTGAAAGGTGGCGGGGCGATTCTTTTCGAAGAAGAAATGGCCGACCCAGGCGAAGGCATAGCCGGCAACCGGCACCAGCCAGATCAGGCCCCAGCTGCCACTACCCAGCACGAATGCCAGCAAAAATATCACCAGACTGGTGCCGACAAAGTGCAGGCGTCGACAGGTGCTGTCTCGATGCTCCTGCAAGTAGTAAGGGTAGAAATCGGCGAAGCGGGTAAACGATTTGGCGGTTTCCATGGCTGGAGTTCCTGATCGTGGTCGCTATTGGGTCCAGGCCCTGCTGACAATTGCGTCAGCGGGCGTCGCGTCAGCTGACTCTAAACCTTTGCGATCACTGACGCCAGAATGCCGGGATGCACAGCACCAGCACGGTAATGATCTCCAGACGACCCAGAAGCATGCCCAGCGACAGGATCCACTTTGCCGTATCGGGCAGGGTGGCGAAGTTGCCCGCAGGACCGATGGTTTCGCCAAGCCCCGGACCGACACCGGACACCGTGCTCGCGGCGCCGGTGAGTGCGGTCATCCAGTCCAGACCCAGCAGCGATAGGAGCAGGGCTATCACGCAGATGGTGATGGTGAAGAAAAACGAGAAGGTCAGAATCGAACGGACGATTTCATCATCCAGGCGATGGCCGTTGTACGTCTGCTTGAGCACTGCGCGAGGGTGCACTAGCTGGTTAAGGTTGGCCTTGAGCAGGATGTAGGCGACCTGAAAGCGGAAAATTTTCACGCCGCCAGCCGTAGAGCCGGAACAACCGCCAATGAACCCCAGATAGAAAAAGAACATCAGGGCGAAATTGCCCCACAGGCTGTAGTCGCCCAAAGCGAAGCCGGTTGTGGTGACCACGGAGGTCACGTTCAACGCCACGTGCCGCAAGGCGTCGTACCAGGGAAGATCGGTTGTCCACCAGTACCAGAGCGTCATCACCAGCCAGGTTGCCAGCAGCAGGCCAAGCAGACCACGCACCTGCTCGTCCCGGAACAGCGCGCCACGATGGCCACGCAATGTCGCGACATACAAGGTGAACGGCAGGCTGCCGAGAATCATCACCACAATGGCGACCCAGTGCACCGCTGGCTGTGGCCACTTGGCCAGCGATTGGTCAGAGGTGGAAAAACCGCCGGTGGAAATCGCGGACATGGCGTGGTTGATCGCATCGAACATGCTCATGCCCGCTGCCCAGAAGGCAACACTGCCCACGGCGGTGATGCTGACATAGGCCAGTACGATGAACTTGGCCACCATGTGGGAGCGCGGCATGACCTTTTCCGAGCGGTCCGAGGATTCGGTCTGGAACAGGCGCATGCCCCCGATACGCAGCAACGGCAGGATCGCTACCGCCATGCCGATAAAGCCGATGCCGCCCAGCCAGTGCAGCATCGAGCGCCAGATGAGAATGCCCGGCGACATGCTGTCCAGACCACTGAGCACCGTGGAGCCGGTGGCAGTAATGCCGGACATGCTTTCGAAGAATGAGTCGGTGTAGCTGATGTGTTGCGTCAGCAGGAACGGCAGGGCGGCGAACACGCACACGACGATCCAGCTGGATACAGTCAGCATGTACATGTCTCGCGGGCGCAGATGCACATGCTCCGGCCGACCAGGGGTGATCAGCGCCAGACCGGCAATAAAGGTAATCAGGCTGGCCCACAGGAAGGAGCGCAGATCCTCGAAACGGTCGTAGATCACCAGCGTGACCATGGGCACGATCATGGCGATGGCCAGCGTGATCAGGAAGATGCCGATAATGAAGCCAATGATGCGAAGGGTCGGCAACGCCATGTAGTCACTCTGACTAGTTCGAGGAAAGGCGACATTCTACCTGCGGACCGCTGCAAGTAAACCGCAGTGGGTTCGACACAGTTTGTAAGTAATTGCCCTGCGGATTCGTTATCCGTGTGCACAGGCTCTAGAATGACCCATCAATTATTCAGGAGGTAGCCCATGGAGGCGCTCGACGTATTGCTCAATCGGGTTTCGGTTCCACGGTTGATCGACCCGGCCCCGGATGCCGCTCAGCGTGAAGTGCTGTTCAATGCGGCAATGCGCGCCCCCGACCATGGTCAGTTGCGGCCCTTTCGTTTCATCACCGTAGAAGGTTCGGCGCGCGAGCGCATGGGCGACCTGTTGGCTCAGGCGTTACAGGCCAGTGGCGCAGAGGTGACACCGCAGGCACTGGAAAAGGCTCGTCAGGGCCCGCTGCGTGCGCCGTTGGTCGTGGTGGTGGTTGCGCGGTTGCAGGATCACTACAAAGTGCCCAGGGCCGAGCAGTTGATCACTGCCGGTTGTGCGGCGCACAGCGTGTTGCTGGCTTCCTACGCGCTGGGTGTGGGCGCGGTCTGGCGTACGGGTGACCTTTCTTATTCACCGATGGTTGCCGAAGGTTTTGGCCTGACCGCTGATGAACAAGTCATCGCCTTTCTCTACCTGGGCACGCCGCTGAACCCACCGCGCATTGCCGCCAAAGTGGATGTGGTGGATTTTGTGAGTGAGTGGCAGGGTTAGGGCCAGATGGGTATCTGCACATCTTTTTGCGTACATATCCCTAGTTGCTGTAACGGCTGCTTAGGGTTGCGCCCTTACGGCGCCTCACTTTTGAAAGCGTGTATGGACCGGACACATCATTTACAGGTGTGCCGGGACATGGTTTACGCATTATCAACCATAGTCTGGTTGATTGATGTCGATGGTTCGCAGGAGGTGATTGCAAAAATAGATCTTGAACAGTTCT
>Ga0247729_10000088_pt1 | contig 42611 bp, 42 predicted proteins | sample UWRJL133311R2_FD_180958 | JGI IMG/M metagenome (GOLD analysis project Ga0247729, IMG submission 180958) | Plant litter microbial communities from Arlington Agricultural Research Station in Wisconsin, United States - UWRJ-L133-311R-2 | ecosystem: Environmental > Terrestrial > Plant litter >... | reverse complement strand
GCGGGCCCAGGGCCCCGGCGTGGGTGGCCCCCGGCCCGGCGTCACCACGGAAGTGCCCCTGGACGGCGGCGCGTCCCTGCTGCTGGCCGCCGGTGCCGCCTACGGCCTGCGCAAGCTGCGCCGCCCCCGCGCCCGGTAGAGCCATTTAGGCGCCGGCGCGCCGTCCCTGATTAGCTTAGCAAGGCCCTACTGCCGTTTGGTAGTATGGCCTTTTTTTGGGCCGCGCCTGGGCTATATAGAGCCAGCTTCCAGTTGTTTCTGTCGACGTCTTGCTGCTAAAGTGCTTGGCGCCTGCTTGCGTTGTTGGGAGGAATGACTAATTTTATTAGTCGAAATGCCTCTGGAAGCCGGGAACAGGCTTAAGCAGCTGGTTTAGCTGCTTGCGCCCAGCTGGGGAGGCATCATTTCCGCTAACTGACGCGCCATGCTGGTTGACCTTCGCATAAAAAATTACGCCCTTATCGAGCAGCTGGAGCTGCGGCCCTCGGCGCTGCTCAATATTATTACCGGCGAAACCGGGGCCGGCAAGTCCATCATGCTCGGCGCCATCGGGCTGCTGCTCGGCAACCGCGCCGACTCCAAGATGCTCTTTGACACCCAGCGCAAGTGCGTCATTGAGGGCCAGTTCGACATCTCGACTTACCACCTGCAGGACATCTTCGAGTCGGAAGACCTGGACTACGACGCGCAGTGCATCCTGCGCCGCGAAATCAGCCCGATGGGTAAGTCGCGGGCCTTCGTAAACGATACGCCCGTGACGCTGGACGCGCTGCGGAAAATCGGGGCCAACCTGATGGATATTCACTCTCAGCACGATACGCTGCTGCTGGGCGACGCCGTGTTTCAGCTCAACCTGCTCGACCTCTACGCCGGCCTGGTGCCCGCGCGGGCCCAGTACAGCAACGCCTACCGCCAGTACCGCAAGCTGGAGGCCGACCTGAAAGGGTTGGAAAACCAGGTGGTGCAGGCCAACAAGGAACTGGACTACCAGAGCTTTCTGCTCAGCGAGCTGGAAGAAGCCCGCCTCGACAACGAAAACCAGGAGGAGCTGGAGCAGGAAGTGCAGCAGCTGGAGCACGCCGAGGAAATCAAGTACAAGCTCACCCAGGCCTTCCAGAGTTTGAGTGAAAGCGAGTACTGCGCTACCGGCAGCATGAAGGAAGCCGCCACCATGCTAGGCCAGATTTCCGCCTACGCCGACCAGTTCAAAGTACTAAAGGCCCGCCTCGACAGCTGCCTGATTGAGCTGCACGACATTGCCGACGAGGTGGAAGCCGCCGAGCGGCGCACCGAGGGCGACCCGGCCCGCATCGACGAGCTGCAGGGCCGCCTCAACGTGCTCTACAACTTGCAGCGCAAGCACCAGGTGCGCGACGTGGAGGCATTGATAGCTGTGCGCGACGAACTGCGGCAGAAGGTGGGCTCGGTGCTGAACCTGGACAAGGAAATAACCCGCCTGCGCAAGGACGCCGAAGGCGCGCTGGCTACCGTGAAGCGGCAGGGCGCCAAGCTGTCGGAAAGCCGGCAGAAGTCGTTTCCGAAGTTTGAGAAGGAGTTGGGCTCGTTGCTCGCCGACCTGGGCATGCCCCACGCCCGCATCGTGGTGCAGCACGTGGCCGGGGAGCCCGCCGCCAGCGGCCTCGACGTTATCAGCATCCTGTTTACGGCCAACAAGGGCGCCCAGCCCCAGACCCTGAGCAAAGCCGCGTCGGGCGGGGAATTCTCGCGCCTGATGCTGTGCATCAAGTACATGTTGGCCGACAAAACCGCTCTGCCCACGATAGTGTTCGACGAAATTGACACCGGCATTTCGGGCGAAATTGCGGTGAAGGTGGGCCGCATGATGCAGCAGATGGCCAAAAAGCACCAGCTCATTGCCATCAGCCACCTGCCCCAGATGGCCGCCGCCGGCGACGCGCACTACTTCGTGTACAAGGAAGACCGCGAGGACCGTACCGTGAGCCGCATCCGGGAGCTAAGCACCGACGAGCGAATCCGCGAAATTGCCCACATGATTGCTGGCGCCAAGCCCAGCGAAAACGCCTTCCAGAGTGCCCGCGAGCTGCTGGCTATGCGCGGGGAGGAGTTGGTAGGGTAGGGCTGGTTTTTGGTTTTTGTTTTTTGGTTGTTGGTTATTCGTAAACTTGGGGATTGATTGACGGTGGGCCAGTTTGCCAAAAAGACGGTGCAGGTCGTCAGAACAAGCCAAAAACCAAAAACGAACAACCAAAAACCAATGTCCAATAACATCCTCGCTGGCAAAGTCGGTATCATCTCGGGAGCTCTTGACGAGAAGTCCATTGCCTGGAAAGTAGCGCTGAAGGCGCACGCCGAAGGAGCCCGTTTCGTGCTGACCAATGCCCCGCTGGCCATGCGCATGGGCGAAATCAACAAGCTCTCGGAGCAGTGCGAGGCCCCGATTATTCCGGCCGACGCTACGTCGGTGGAAGACCTGGAAAAGCTATTCAGCGGCGCCCAGGAGCACTTGGGCGGCAAGCTCGACTTCGTGCTGCACAGCATCGGGATGAGCACCAACATCCGGAAGGGTAAAAACTACGGCGAGCTGAACTACGAGTGGTTCCAGAAAACGCTGGACGTGTCGGCGCTGTCGTTTCATAAGATGCTGGCCGTGGCCGAGAAGCAGGATGCGCTGAACGAGTGGGGCTCGGTGGTTGCGCTGTCCTACATTGCCGCCCAGCGCGTCTTCCCCGATTACACCGACATGTCGCAGGCCAAGGCCGTGCTCGAAAGCATTGCCCGCAACTACGGCTACCGCCTCGGCAAGCTCAAAAAAGTGCGCGTGAACACCATTTCGCAGTCGCCAACCAAAACTACGGCCGGCACCGGCGTGGGTGGCTTCGACGCTTTCTACGACTACGCAGACAAGATGTCGCCGCTGGGCAACGCGCCGGCCGAAGCCTGCGCCGACTACGTAGTAAGCCTGTTTTCGGACCTGACCCGCTACGTGACGATGCAGAACCTGATGCACGACGGCGGCTTCAGCAGCACCGGCATCTCGGAGGAAATCGTGGAGACGATTACGAAGCTGAACTCGTAGGCTGACTTCCATTAATCCACAAAAAAGCCCGGCCAGTTATCTGGCCGGGCTTTTTTGGGCGCTGTTGTGGTTCAATGTCGACCCCGCACGCCCGGATACAGCGCCGGCACCAGGTCGCTCTGCACGAACTCCTTAGTGCGCACATTGAGCATGCTCAGCCGGCCCGCAAAGCCCGCGCCCTGGTCCACGTTCCACACGTTGCGGCGGTGGCAGGGCACGGTACTGGCCGGCAGCGTAGGCGTATGGCCGATAAAGCACTCGTGGTAGCCAGTTGCCTCCTGGCCGTCTTCCCACAGGTCCCGCGCCCAGAGCAGGTCGAAGGGCTCCTGCCGGGCAATGAGCTGGGCAGAGTCATAGCTGGCGTGCAGATAGAGGTTGTAGTGCTCGTCTTCGAAGTAGGGCAGCTGCTGACCGAAGAAGGTGCGCAGGTGGCGGTCCGTAGTTTCCGGCGGCAGGGGCTGGTAAGCTTCGTAGGTGGCCTGGCCGCCCTGGGCATACCAAGTCGGGTCGGCTTCCGCCGGTGGGCGGCGGGTAGCCAGCCACCCGGCCGTCCACCAGTCGTGGTTGCCCTGAATCCAGATGCTGTTCGGGATGCCGAGCAGGCGCTCCACGCACTGGGGCGTATCGGGCCAGCCGTCGGCCACGTCGCCGAGCTGGATGAGCCGGTCGAGGCCGGGGCGGAAGGGGCTGCGCTCCAGCACCTGCTCCAGGGCCCGGAAAGCGCCGTGAATGTCGCCGAGGACGTAGGTTTCCATGAGAGTATTACGCGGTAGGCGGGCCGGCTGCCGAAGCTACCCAGCCTGCACCGGTGGTTATTCCGCTTCCGTCGCCACTTCCTCGGCCTGGGTGGCGGCTTCGTAGGTGTCGGCGTATTTGAAGTCGTCCAGCCAGTAAGCCGAGCTGACCACTTCGAACGAAACCGCGTTATCGACTCTGGTCACGGGGCGCAACTGCCAGATGATGTGGGCGGCTTCGGGGAAGCTGGTGCCGGCCAGCTGCTCACTGAACAGGCGCTTGAGCAGGGCGTTGTCGGGCATGCCCTGGGCCAGCAGCCGCAGCAGTGGGGCTTCGGGCTGGGCGTCGAAGATGGCTAAGCCGTCGGCTTCGGCGGCGGTGAGCTGCACCTGAAACCGCACGGCCTCGGCCCGGGGAAATTTGCCGTTGTAGGCTTCGTAGAGCAGCTGGGTGGCTTTGAAAAAGCCCTGGTGGTGCTCCAGCTCGGGGTTTTCTTCCCACAGCTTTTCGGTGAGCATGTTGTGGGCCAGGTTCTGCCGCTGGCCGGCGTTGAGTTCCTCGCCAAACAGGTGGCTCAGCACCAACTCGGCCGCCTCGGTGGGCTCCAGGTCGGTCAACGACATCAGGGCCATGGCCTTCAGCTCGCCGGGCTCTATCTCCTCGGGGCTGTCGTAGCTCATCAGGCGCAGCAGGGCCAGGTAGTCCTGGTTGTTCCAGGAGTCGGGCAGCTCGCTGAGGGTTTCGAAGGAAAGGCGTTCTACGGTGAAGTTAGGCATGTTAGGGGTAGCTGAGAAAAGGACGGGCAAAAGGCGGAAAATCCGCGCCGGGTAGCCTTGTCTACGGCGGAGCTGGGCAAACGCGCATCCGGCAGCCGTAAAAAAAGGCCCGCCCACTGCTGGGCGGGCCGGGGGCAGCCACCAGGCCAAGTGGCTATTGGCGCAGCAGTGCTACCTGCCGCTGCTGCACCACGATGGTGTCGCCGGCGACCAGCTGGTTCAGAATAGCTGGATCCAGGGCGTTCCATTCACCGCTGTAGGCCAGGGTGCAGACGGAAGTGCCCGGGCCCGCGCCGGTCTGGTTCTGGATCAGCCAGCTGAGCTGCGGAATGAAAAGCTGCCCGTTCCGGATGGTTATCAGTCGGCTGGGGCGGAAGCGGCAGTATTGCTCGTACGTGCCGGGAGTGTAAGCTATGGGCCGGCAGCGCTTCGGCGGATACAGGACCCGGATTTTTCCCGCCAGCACCTCGCACCGGTTCGGGGTGGCCGCCAGCTCGGGGCCGCCCACGGAATCCCGGCTGGCCAGCACGAAAGACGTAGCCGACTGACCCATAACCTCCGCCTCGACCGTATCGGCGAAGGCCGGGGAGCCGAAAACGAGCCGGGCCGTACCATTGTCGCGGATGGTCAGCGTCAGAGTGCTGCCGGCGGCCATGGGCACGTCGGCACGGGAGAAATACGAGCCGAGGCGGCGGCGGGCAATCAGCTTGTCGACCAGCGCCGCGTTGTCGACCGGGCCGTTTTTGGTGTACAGCAGAATGGGAGCCGTAGTGAGGGTGCCGGCGGCCTGGTACTCCCCGGGCAGCACCAGCGGGCTGGTTTCTGGGTCTTTGTGGCAGCTGCCCAATAGGCTCAAACACAGCATTGCGGTCAGCGGATAGAAAGAGGATTTCATGGCAAGGGTAGAAGGATAGTTGGGGGTAACCGCCGTAAAATAAAGCATATCTGGGCCCACCGCCGCGTACGGGTGAGCTTATCGGGAAGCTAGGCCAGGCCTACTCCCGCAGCCACCGCTGCATCCGTGGGAAATCTTCGGTGGTACTCAGGCCCATCCAGACCAGCAGGGGCAGTCCGATATAGGAGCCCTGGGTGAAGTTGTCGACAAGCCAGGCGGCGGCGCCCCGGTAGCCGGCGGGGTGAAACACGACTTCGGCGGGAATGCGCAACGCTACACAAGCGGCGTAGCTCCAGCAGTGCACGGCCAGCTCTTCGCCTTCCTTCTCGGGGTTGTTTTCCGTGACGTGGCCGCCCGTCAGGGGCCGCTCGGCGGCAGCCGTCACGGCCAGGTGGCCGGCCTCGTGCAGGATGTCGCCGGGATACAGCAGCCGGGCCCGGTCCACCACCAGCTGCCCTCGGTCGAGCAGCAGGCCGGGCAGGAAGGTGTCTTCCGACAAAGGCTCCTCGCGCACCGGCAGGCCGACCTCGCGCACGAAGGCTAGCAGCTGGTCGGTCAGGGCCTGGGTAGCAGAAAAGGCGGCAGCGGGCGGCAGCGGAGAAGTCATGGCGGGGAGCGGGAAAAGGGGCCGCCAACCGGCAGCGGGACATCAAGTAACCAAAATCCAGCCCGGGAAACAACGCCGGGGAGCGGAAGGCGCCAAAGGTCCGGCAGCCGCCGTGCCGTACCTTTGGCACCATGACCTCACGCACGGAAAAAGAAAAGATGCTGGCCGGGGAGCTGTACCTGGCCAACGAGCCCGGCCTGGTAGCCGAGCGGCGGCGCGCCAAAACCCTGTGCTACCGCTACAACCAGGAGCCCGTGGAGCTCGATAAGCAGGTGCTGGCCGAGCTGCTGGGCTCCGCCACCGCCGACGCCCACATCGAGGCCCCGTTCCGCTGCGACTACGGCTACAACATCCTGCTGGGCCGTAATTTCTACGCCAACTACGCCCTCACCATCCTCGACTGCGCCCCGGTCACTATCGGCGACAACGTCTTTGTGGCGCCCAATGTGGTGCTGACCACCGCCGGCCACCCCGTGGAGGCCGGGCCGCGGGTAGCGGGCTGGGAATTTGCCCGTCCCATCACCATCGGGCACAACGTATGGCTGGGCGCGGGCGTCATCGTGCTGCCCGGCGTGACCATCGGCGACAACACCACCATCGGCTCGGGCAGTGTCGTGACCCGCGACATTCCGGCCAACGTGGTGGCCGTGGGTAACCCGTGCCGGGTGCTGCGGGAGCTGCCGCCAGTAGAATAACCCTGGCTAGCCCCGCGCCCGACGGCTGCTATTTCCTTCTTTCGTTTTCGGCTGGCCGTCCGTCGTATCGACTACGCCCGGTAGCCTTCTGTCCTGCCCGCTAATGCCACGTATCCGTTCGTTTACTCTGCCCGCGCTGCCGGCCGTGCTGCTGGCCATCCTGAGTGTGCAGGGTGGGGCGGCGCTGGCCAAGGGCGTGTTTCCGGTGCTTGGGCCGGCCGGTACGTCGGGGCTGCGGGTGGGGCTGGCCGCGCTGATGTTGCTGGGGCTCTACCGTCCGGCGCTGGGGCAGCTGCGGGCGGCGCAGTGGCGGGTGCTGGTACCCTACGGCGTGGCTTTGGGCGTTATGAACCTGCTGTTTTACCTGGCCCTGGCCCGCATCCCGCTGGGGCTGGCCGTCACGCTGGAGTTTCTGGGGCCGCTGGCGGTAGCCATAGCCGGCTCCCGCCGCTGGTCCGACTTCCTGTGGGTGGTGCTGGCCGGCGCGGGCATTGCCCTCATTGCTCCGTGGTCGGGAAGCGGGCCCGATGCGCTGGGGATGCTGCTGGCGGTGCTGGCCGGGGGCTGCTGGGGCGTCTACATCCTGCTGGGTAAGCGGGTGGCGCGGCTGGTGCCGGGCGGCGCGGCCGTGGCCGTGGGCATGGTCTGCGCGGCCCTGGTGGTGCTGCCCTTCAGCGCTGGCAGTGGCAGCTTAGCCCACCTCACGCCCGGCTTGCTGCTCACGGGCTGCGGCCTGGCTCTGCTGTCCAGCGCGCTGCCCTACACCCTGGAAATGGCCGCGCTGCGCACCCTGCCCACCCGCACCTTCAGCATCCTGATGAGCCTGGAGCCGGCGGTGGCGGCGCTGTTTGGCCTGGTCTTGCTCCACGAGCACCTGAGCGCGGGGCAGTGGCTGGCCATCGGGCTGGTGGTGGCCGCCAGCATCGGCTCCACCTTGAGCGCGCCCATAGAGCCCGCGTCCGCACCGGCAGAGGACGTCCCCGCTTAGCCGGGCCGCTCAGTGCTGACGCCGCAGGTTTTCCAGCAGCTCGGCTGTGTCCGTACCGCGCTGGTGGAGCGCCCGGCTACGCTACTACTGTAGGGTATCCCGCCGTTGTGGGGGCTGATGAGGACCGGCGGGCTCTACAGCCACGAAGCCCTGGGGCACCGGGGCTTCGTGGTCGGGAAAGGGGGGTAGCGCTGAGCGGGCTCCCGGAAGCTAGTAGCTGACGTTGAACTTACCGCTGGTTATGGTTTTGGTGGGGGTGCCATTCACCATCTTGCCGGTGAAGGAGAAGGTGCCGACAGCGTTGGAAGTGCCGACGCTGGTGACCACGAGACTACCCGAGGTAGCGGCGTACACTGTCGCATCGAGGATGTAGTAGCCCATAGCGCCCGTGACCGTGGGGGCACTGGTGCCCGATAGGTCATAGGTACCCGCAGCCCGGGGCACGTTGCTGAAGGTGAGCCCATTGATGGTGCCGGTGCCGCTGATGGAGTTAGCCGCAAAACTGAAGGTGTTGCCCGATATCTGGCCCTGGGCCTTGGCATCCGTGATGGTAGCCCCATCTACCGACCAGCTCACACCGGCAATCGAAGTGTCCGGGGTAGGATCGTCATCTTTTTTATCCGATGAGCAGGCTGCCAGCAGTGTAAGCGCCAGCAGGACTGCTGAGCCGCGTGGAGTGAATAAACGAAGAGTCATAAGGAAAGAAGAATAGGCTGCCCGTAGTGGCAAGTGGTTAAAGATAGCAATTGGAAGGAGCAGCGCAATATAGGATATGTATTTATCTGCTTTTTTATTGTGATATGGCCTTGATGACGGTGGCCTGGATCATCGGCGTAATGGTAAGGTAGACGGCTATTTCATACCGGCTGGCACTTCATCAAGCCAGACCAGCTTCAGGTCCTTCGGGGTCAGGTTCAGCAGGTAGCGGTGGGCGCTGGTTTCGGCGATGAACAGGGGCTCGTCGATGTCGAAGGAAATGACGGCCCAGTAGTACTGCAGCTCCGGAGTGGTGGCTTTGCGCAGAGTTATCTTCTCGCCCTTCACCTCGGCGCGCAGCTGACTCCACACCTTGTCGAAATCCTCCTTGCTCTGCGTCACCTTGCCGGCCAGCTGCTGGTTATCGAACCGGATGGTCAGGTCGCTGCCGGGGATACCTTGCAGCAGCGGCACGTCCTTGTAGCGGGCCCAGAGTGCGGGCCCGACGATGAGCGTACCGGCGTTGAAGTCCACCGGGGCGGTGCCGGTCAGCTCCTTGAGCAGCACTTTCCGGGCCTTTTCCAGCGTGGCCGGGCTGCAATAGTGGTACACGACGCCCCGGGGCAACGCCACGCTGTCGATTTTCTGGGCCGAGGCGGCCAGGCTCAGGCTACCGAGCAGCAGGGAAAGAATAAGCTTCACGCGACAAATAGCTAAGAGGGGTTAACGACAGATGAAGGGGCTTTTCGGGTTGGGTCCGGCCAAGCAAGGTAACCAATCCAGCCGCTTTCCGCTTACCCGCCCTAGAGGTGGCAACGAGCACAGTAGCCGCCAACTGCGCCGGGTCAGAGAAACCAGGGCTGGTCGGCGACGAAAGCCTGGAGCCGGCTCCGGGTAATGGTCTGGTTGTCGTGGTAAAAGGACTCGGCCAGCTCCCGCCGGCTCAGCGTGGTATCCGACTGCGCGCTGAGCCAGGCCACGAAGGCCGCCCGGTCGGGGAAGGAGAGCAGGAACCCCGGCCGGTTGTCGATGGTGTTCCACTGCTGCTGCAGCTGCCCATCCCAGACCTCCCCGTAGAAAAACGTGCCGCCCCGGTATTCCAGGCCCAGGCCGCAGTAGTCGCGGTGGTACGCCGCCAGCCGCCGGCCCGCCAGCAGCGCCTCGGCCACCTGCTCGGCTAGCGCGGCCCCGTACGCCCGTTTTTTCACTGGAGCCATAGTAGTAGGTAGAGGTAGTAAGTATTTTAGGTAAAAAAACCGTCATGCTGAGCTTGTCGAAGCATCTCTACCGCTTCGTTGCAATGCTATTCAAACGAAGTGGTAGAGATGCTTCGCGGGGCGGCCGCCAGATGAGACATGCCGCCCTTTTCCCAACAACGTCAACGCGCGAGATTCCTCTACTTCACTCGGAATGACGTTCTTTTTATGAACCTCTAAACTTACCCTTAGTCCCGCACGTCGTCGATCTGGAACGACTGGCCGACGGGAATCACCTTGATGTCGTGGGGGTACTGCGCCTTATCGGACTGTTCGGTCAGCACCACGCTGAAGATGGCGCTGCCGTCGGCGGCGGTGCTTTTCAGGTCGCAGCGAGTCACTTTGATGGTGTTCCAGTCCTGAGCCGAAATCAGGAAGCCGCCCGCGCCCGCGCGCTTGGTGTCGTAGGTGCCCTGCCACTTCTTGGTGAACTGCTCCTCCGTCAGGTCGTCGTCGTATTCGAGGCCAATAGCGTCGGTTTTGTATTCGCGGTAACGCTTGGTGTAGATGCTGGCAGTGCTGGTCAGGTCGCTGTTCTCGGACTCCCGGCCTTCAACGCTGAAGTTTTCCTCCAGGCTGCGCACCAGCCAGTCGTGGGCCCGCTGGGTATCCGGGGCGGCCGAAGCAGAAGCTGACGCGGTTGCGGGGGCTTTAGCAGCGGGGTCGGGGGTAGCCTGCTGGTCGGGGGCGGCCTGCTGGCAGGCGCCGGCGGCCAGCGTCAGAGCGAGAAGAAGCTTGCGCATGCGGTAGGTTCAGGCCGGGGCAGGGTTGCCGCGGCGGCGGCGAAGATAGGGGCCGCCGCTTTCACCGCGTCCGGTAGGCTACGGAAATAATCGGCCGGGGCGGGGGGCTAGAAGGTGACGGTATAGGGCTGCGTGGTGCCTGCCGGGATGCGCAGCGTATCGTAGGTCACGACCCGCACGCCGGCCTTGTTTCTCAGGTTTTCCACCACCACGGGCTGGTCGCCGGCAACCTCCACGCGGCTGGATTGCCCCTGCAGGGGCCACGATACGGCTGGCCCGGCCGTCGACGTGCCTGGGAAAAGCCCGGAGCGGGAGCTGAAGTTGCTCCAGAAGGAATCCGCCGCCGTCAGGGCTCCGGGGTTGGTGAGGACCAACTCGACGTAGGCCTTGCGCGGAATCAGGTAATCCTGCACGATGGTCGTGTCGCGGGGCAGCTCCATAAAAGCAAAGTCGGAGCCCAGGTCGTAGTACTTACTCTTGTCGACGCTGTAGTCGACCTTGAAATACCCCTGGTGCAGCTCGTCGTCCCTGACGAAAAACCTGAGCGTGTACCAGCCGTCGGCGTTGGTGGTGGCGGTGGCCTTCGTGCGCACGTCGCCACCGAACAGCGACACTCGGTTCAGCCACTTCACCGTCAGCGGGACGCGGGCCAGGGGCGTGGTACCGCCGGCCGTGAGCAGCCGCCCGGTAATGACGGTGCAGGAGCCCGGACAGGTTTCCACCTTGTCGTCTTTCTTGCAGCCGACCAGGGCTAGTAGGCCACCCGTGAGTAGGATAAGGGAGGTGTTTTTCATAGGTATCGGGATAAAGAGCGGGGAAGATAAAAAACTCCCGTCCACCAGGCAGCCCCGCGACCATACAACCACCGCCTACAGCTTGAGCAGGGCCGTCCCCGACTGCTGCCGGAGTTGCAGCAGGGCCGCCCGGAGAGCACCACCCTGCTGCGTAAGGGCGAGGCGCATGGCCGGCGTATACGCGGCCGTGGTGTCCTTCTTGGCCAGGTTGTCCAGCAGCTGCGTGAACACCGGGTTGAGTTGGTGCAGCAGCGAATCGTAGGTTTTCACCCGCCGCATGGCCAGCCGGTACTGCTCCAGCTCCTCAGTGCCCCAGTACTTATCGATGGTGGCGTAGTTGTAGTACTCGTTTTTGCGCAGCGTGGTGATGGCCGTGTTGTACTCGGTACTGATGGCGGTGATGTAGTCTTTGTTGGTGCTGTGCTGGGCCGCAATTTCTTCCGACAGCTCGGCCGAAAACACGAAGGCGGACAGGTCCTTGGATATCGTGTCGAAGGAGGCTGTGCGGGTATTCGCGCGGTTGATGCCGGTTTTGATCTTGTCCAGAATAAAATCGGAGCACGTGGTCAGGATGCCGATGATAAGCGTGGTGAGCACGAGGGCGGCCTTCGTCCACAGCTCCTGAAAGAAACTGGATGTGAGGGATTGGGTAGGGGTTGGCTCCATGAGTAAGGGGTTGGATGACGGTGCAGAAAGTGGAGGGTATCCGGTTAAGCGTAGTGCCAAGCGCTGGTACTACCCTGCGAACTGGCCGAGCCCGGTCGGTGGGTGACGGAGGCGGAGGCAGAAACCGGCCGCCGACCTGTCGGTGGGCGCTTTGGCACGCCGCACAGCCCCCGCCGACATGTCGGCGAGCTATTACGCACGCCGCGCAGCCCTCGCCGACCTGTCAGCAAGCCCATCTGCATGATGTTGAAGCGCCCGCCGACATGTCGGCGAGGGCTGTGCGGGTCGACGTTGGCCGCGCCGACACGTCGGCAAGCCCATTGGCATGATGCTGAAGCGCCTGCCGACATGTCGGCGAGGGCTGTGCGCAGGTTGGGCGGCTGCTTACGGGCCGGCAGAAACCTACGCGGCCGACGGCGTTGGGGGAATTGGCTTGAGGTTTTTCAGGGCGCGGCCGGGCTTATTGACCTTGGAGAAGTCGAAGAAGCGGTACACGTCGGCGGCCTCGTCGAAGCGCAGCTCCAGCTGGGCCTTGAGGCGGCGCAGGGCGCGGGCCAGGGCGAGCCAGTCGGCGGGCAGGGCCACGCGGGCCTGGGAGATGGAGGCCGCGGTGGTGTCGCGGGTTTCGGAGGCGGCCACCACCGCCTGGTAAGCGGCCTGGGCCGCGGCGAGCAGGGTGGGGGCGCCGAGGGCGGCGGCGTGCTCGGCGTAGAGATTCAGCAGCAGCTTGGAATCCTGGAGCAGCTCGGGCTGGGGCAAGTGAGAAAGCTTGCTCTTGCCATACTTCTTAAAGTCGGCGTAGGCGGGCTGCTTGCGCAGCTTGGGCGTCACGTGGTCCTTCATGGTATCGTCCACGAAAGTCAACCAGGCGGTGCGAGCCGTGCGGAAGGCGAGGGTGTCGCCGGCGGTGGCTTCGTTGGCGTCGGTCAGGTTCTCGTCGAAGTCGTCGAGGGCGGCTTGCAGGGCCGTGAGGTGCGGGGTGAGTTCCGAGCCCAGGTCGGCCTGCTTAACGGTGGTCAGGGTCGAGGTGCCCAGGGCTTTAAAATTAACGCGCGATATGGGCAGCGTCGCGAAAAAATTCTCGAAATAACTCTCGTATGCGGGCATGGTAGGAAAGGGGAAGTGATTTAAAAAAAATAGCCCAGACCGTCGAGTGCGGGCCTGGGCTTAAAGTATTTATTTGGTGGGAGGAAATGAATAGGGGGGGAGGGAAATATTTTAATGGGCGAATGGTTTTTTTATATACGTGCCGTAGCTCGGCTGTGCCGAGTGACTTGCTACGCCGGAGCGGCTGGGCCGCAAGAGTCCCGTGCCGTGTGGGGTAGTTTATATGGCGCGGGCGGATTAGCAGCCGAGCAACGGTGGGGGTAAGCTGCGCTAAACTCGCGTCAGCTAACGTGATACGATTTCTACGAAGAAGTTATGTTAGTTAATTAGTCACTGCGTTTTGCGGATTGCAGCATCTTTTTGAAAATGGGTAGATAAGTCTTGAAATATTTTTGTTCTATGTTTTCGGATGCGAAACCTATCTGCATTACCGTAGTGTCGTAAGCTGCTAGTGCCATGTATGAGCCCACCGGAAAATTTTTCTTTTGGCCTGTATAACTTACTATCTTCATGTGAATGTTGTTGATAACAGTGTCGTTCACGGTTTTAATACTGAAGCTGTCAATCCTAGTAGGCATTGTTGCGATAAACTCACGCAATAAGGCGTCTAGGTTGATGGAAGCCTTATCAAGCTTCGCCGTCCTCACTGCTACATTCTCGCAGAAGACTTTGCTTTCCGCGCAGTTTGATAGGTATGCAACTAGTATTGAATCCGATGATTTACGCTTAATCCAGTCATTAGGAATCATCAGGTCAACTCCGCCCATGTCTCGCAAAGTAAAGCCGGTAAAATCGGGTTGGCCCTTACTGGCTTTATCACTGCTACAGCTATAAGAGCTACACAGGATCAGTAAAATAATGAGGCTACAGAGCCGTAAGTGATTCATAGTTGCTATGAGACTGTAATAGCAGGGGAGGGAAGCCAGAAGAAAACCAGCTAGCCGCGAAGGTAGCGGGATAATGGCCTTGGCAAGTGTAGTTGGCGGGGCTGATGGCCCCTTCACCCCGCCGTATCCTCCACCTCGTCCCCGTCATCGACCAGCACCCGGGCCAGCTTCTCGATGTTGAGGCTGCGGGCGGAGGCGTCGAAGATTTCGCGGTAGGCGCCTTTCAGGTCGTAGAGGTGGTCGTGGGTGCCGCTTTCCACCATGCGGCCCTGCTTCATGACGTAGATGCAATCGGAGTCCACGATTTGGGCCAGGCTGTGGGAGATGATAACCACCGTGCGGCCCTGCTTGATGGCGTCGAGCGAGTTCTTGATCTGCTCGGTGGCAATGGCGTCGAGGGAGGCGGTGGGCTCGTCGAGGAAGATGATGGGCGGGTTTTTGAGAAACAGCCGGGCAATGGCAATGCGCTGCTGCTGCCCGCCCGAGAGCTGCTGGGCGTCGCTCTGGTAGCCCTTAGGCAGCTCCAGGATCTGGTCGTGGAGATAGGCCTGGCGGGCGGCGTGCTCGATTTCGGGGAAGGTGGCGGCGAAGTTGCCGTAGCGGATGTTTTCCTCGATGGTGCCCTTGAAGATGTGGTTTTTCTGGAGCACCAGCCCGATGCGCTGACGCAGGGCGTGGGTGTCGTAGTCGGCCAGGGGTAGGCCGTCGAGCAGCATCTTGCCGTGGTCGGGCTCGTAGAACTTGCAGAGCAGGTTCAGAATCGTGCTCTTGCCGGCCCCAGACAAACCCACCAGGGCAGTGGTCTTGCCTTCCTCGATGGTTAGGCACACGTCGTGCAGGGCCTGGGTGCCGCTGGGGTAAGTGAAGTCGACGTTGCAGATGTCGAAGGTGCCGCGGACGTGGTCGGCGGACAGGCGGCCGGTTTTCTCGCGGGCCTCCTGGGCGTCGAGGATGTCGAAGAAGCCTTCGGAATAGGTGAGGGCCTCGTTCATCTCGTCGTAGATGCGGTGCAGCTGCCGGATGGGCGCCGACACGTTGTTGAAGAGCAGAATGTGGAACATGATGGCTCCGATGGTCATCTGCCGGTTCAGCACGAGGTAGGCCGTCAGGATGATGATGAGCACCACACCCACCTGCTCGACGAAGGTTTTGAGGCCGTCGTAGAGGAAGTTGGTTTTGCGGGTGGCCAGCTGGGCTTCCTGGAGCTGCTGCTGGAGCCCGTTCTGCTTCTGCTCCTCGTAGTCTTCGCGCACGAAGCTCTTGATGACCACCGCCGAGTCGATGAGGTTGACCAGACCCTGGCTTTTGGCCTCGCGCAGGCCTCGTAGGGCGCGGCGGGTGCCATTGAGCTTGTCGGCCTGCCGGTAGCTGATCCAGAAGTAGATGGGCAGGATAAAGGTAGCCACCAGCCCCACGTACACGTTGGCCATAAACATGACCACCAAGGCCACCACGGCGTTGGCAAACAGGGGCAGGATGTCGATGAAGAAGTTCTGCACCAGCTTCATCAGGCTCTCCACGCCCCGGTCGATGCGGGTCTGGAGCTTGCCGGTCTGGTTGCCGCTGTCGGAGTAGAAGCCGAGCTGGTAGCTGAGCAGCTTGTGAATCGCGTCCTGCGAGAGGGTGCTGCTCACACTGATGCGGATTTTCTCGCCGTAGAACTTCTGCCCGAACTGGATGAGCGTGTTGATGATTTCCTTGCCCAGCAGCAGCCCGCTCACCCACAGCAGCAGCGTCATGCCCTGGGCCAGGCCGAGGTTACGGTTGAGCAGCCCCTGCACCGTATCGACGGTGTAGCGCAGCACGAAGGGGTTGACCTGGGCCGCCAACGAGCCCACCAGCGTCAGCAGCAGCGTGAAGATGACCAGCCGCCGGTAGGGCAGCACGTACGGATACAGGCGCTTGATTATTTCCCAGAGACTCATAGTGCGGCGGCGGACAGGCGTGGTAGACTGCCGGGTTAGACGCGGGAGGCGGGGCAGAGGTTATTCTCTATACTAGGCCCCGGCAATATTGCGTTACTGGCTATCCTCCACTTTTACCCCGTCCCCTATGGCTCTCTTTCGTTTGCCGCGCCGTAGCGCTGCCCCTGCCCCGCACACTCCCCAGGGCCCCGTGCGCGAGTGGCGCAACGCCGTCACGTTTGCCGTGGTGGCCGCCACACTCATCCGCTGGTCGGCGGTGGAGGCCTACCACATCCCGACGCCCAGCATGGAGCATTCCCTGCTGGTAGGCGACTACCTGTTCGTGAGCAAGCTGCACTACGGCCCCATCACGCCCCAGACGCCCCTGCAGGTGCCGCTGGCCCACCAGACGCTCTGGGGCACCAGCCTGCCGAGCTACTCCGACCTGATTCAGCTGCCCACCTACCGCTTCCCAGGCTTCAGCGAGGTGAAGCGCAATGATGTGGTGGTGTTCTACGTGCCCCACGAGCAGGACCGTCCCACCGACCAGCGCACCCACCTCATCAAGCGGTGCGTGGCCGTGGCCGGCGATACGCTGAGTTTGCGCGCGGGGCAAGTGGTCGTGAATGGGCAGCCGGCCGAGCCCGCCGGGAGCATGCAGACCACCTACTTCATGGCCGTAGCCCAGCCCGACGATGCCGTGCGGCGGGCCTTGCGGGAGTAGGGCGTCGTGGACTACAACGAGCCCGACGGCATTCCCCGCGCCGTCACCAATCAGCAGACCGGCCAGCCCGGCTTCGTCATCAGCTGCCCCGCCGGGGTAGCCGCCTACTTCCGCCGGCAGCCCTACGTGCAGTCCGTCGCCGTGGCCGACATGGCGCTACCCGACGGCGTGCTGTTCCCGGATGCGGCCGACTTCCACGTTTCCGGCGCCGCCAGCGCGGTGCCCCGGCACTGGCAGCTCGACGACTACGGGCCGCTGGCCGTGCCCTGGCAAGGGCAGACGATTACGCTGACGCCGGCCAACGCGGCGGTATACTATAAAATCATTGCCCAGTACGAGCACAACGCCGGCGTGACGTGGCAGAACGGGCAGATTTACCAGCACGGCCAGCCGCTCACGCGCTACACCATCAAGCAGGACTACTACTTCATGATGGGCGACAACCGCCACAACTCGGAGGACTCGCGCTTCTGGGGCTTCGTCCCCAAAGACCACGTGGTGGGCAAGGCCATCTTCGTCTGGCTTTCCCTCGACCCCAACGCCGACTGGCTGCACCGGGTCCGTTGGGACCGGGTCTTGCGCCCAATCAGCTAAGCCTGCCGGCCCGTTGCGCATTCGGCGGGAATATCGTTTCGACAGCTTTACAAAGTGACGCAAGCAGCTTCTTACACAAGCGTCGGCCGGCTGGCCGGCGCTTGTTTGCTTTCGGGAAAACGCCCCGCTACGCCCACTTCTCGCGAATCACGGCCAGCAGCTGCCGCCGCGCTTCCCGGGTGGCTTCGGATTCCGGGCCGAAGTCAATCAGGTTCCGGTCGAAGCGGCGGAGCAGCTCTTGGTCGGCGGCTGCGGAGCCCTGGGAGAAATCCGAGATGTTAGCGGTCCAGCCCTGCTGCGTGAGCCACCAGCGCATATCCAGCAAGCAAAATTCCTCGGCTTGCCGGGCATGGGCCGTGGGAAAAGCCGGCTGCGCTACAATGTGGCCTATAATTTCCGCGGGTAAGCGCACCTGATGCTTTTCCAGGTAGTGGGCCAGGCCTTCGGGCCAGCAGTAGGTGCCGTCAGTCAGGTCGGCGGCGCCCATGCGCGGTTCCCCGCAGCCGAAGCGGCACCAGCTGGAACCCATCCAGGCGTTGAGCGGCCGGCCCCGGCGCAGGTAGGCCAGCGCTTGGTCGCGCTCCGGCGCGGCCCAGGCGGCATTCACGAACCCGGCCGGGTCGGGCAGGAGCGGCTCGAACAGGCTACGCCAGAAGCCGACGCCGATGAGAGGCTGCGGAGACATCCCTATTCCGCTGCCGCGCCCGGCCCGGCCTGCACCACCGCGTAGTGGTTCATTTCCTGGATGCTCTGGTAAAACGGCTTTACCAGCTGAAAGAAAGCCCCGAACTGCGCGCTTTTGCGGAAGCCGTTGAGGTGGCGGTCCACGGAAAGCCACTCAATGCGCCAGATAAACAGCTCGGGGTCTTCCTCGCAGTGGCTAAGCTGGTAGCCGAGGCAGTCGGGGGCCTGGGCCAGGAGCTGGTTGGCGCTGGCCAGGGCCTGCCCGAAGGCCGGCTGCTGCTCGGCGGCAATGCGGTAGCGGATGTATTCGACGGTCATGCTGAGAAGGTTAAGTATTGAAGATAGGCTTTTCCTGCTGTCCAGCAAGATCCCGTCGCCGTTTGTTGACCCAGGCGTAGAAGCGAAGCCTAGCTTATCTTTTGCAGCATCAAAAACAGCCGGATGCTGTAGAACTCCGGCGTAAGCCGCCAGTCCAGGGTAGTTAGTGCCTGCTCAACTTGCGGCATGTTCTCGTTATCGAAGAGGAATTCAAGAGCCGATATCTGCGCGTTATGGCAGGAGATGAAAAATCGGCACCAATGATAGTTATGCCCCAATGGCAGGCCCAGGATATGGCTTTTGAGTTGAGGAAAAAGAGTTTCCGGGATAGGAAGAGGCATTCCTTTCGTGGACTTGCCGCCGTAGTTGCCCAGGTATACCTTCCACTGCTGGCCCGCAATGGTCCAGTCCTCAATACTGATTTGCTCATCTTGGGAAGTATCCTGCAGCGCCGCAAGCAGTACGTGCAGGCTGTTGCGGGCAAAATTCCCCAGGTTGTTGGCAATAGCCTCTTCCGTCGTTTCCCCAATGTCGCCGAAGGATTCGACCAGCTCCCGGTCCTGGATGTCGAGCTTAACGTCGAGCTGCGAGGAGGTACCATTCGGGTACTCCCGCAAGGTAATCCGGGACTGGAGCAGTGCGGGTTGCCTGGTCAGGAGCAGCGCCTTCTGCTCCAGAGCAATAGTTTGCACTCCGTGCTGATGAAATAAGGCTTGCAGCTGCGGGTTTAGGTCGGCCATATTCTGGATAAAGAAACTGTTGAGCTAGCTTTTCGCGCAAGATAAGTCGTGAAAACGTGGGCCGGATTGCGCCGTACAGAATCTTAGACTGCCACCAAAACGCCCGCCGCCGCCAGCTCCTGCCCCATGGAAAACCCATCCGCTACCCCGCCCAGCACCGGACAGCCGCTTAGCCGCGTCGACGGCCGCCTGAAAGTAACCGGCCAGGCCCGCTACGCCGCCGAGCATGCCGTAGCTGGCGTGGTGCACGGCGTACTGCTGAACAGCCCCATTGCCCGGGGGCACATCAAATCCCTCGACACCGCGGCGGCCGAAAAAGCCCCGGGCGTGCTGGCCGTACTCACCTACCGCAACTCGCCCGGCGTACCCGCCTACCAGGATGCCCAGGCCAACAACAACCCCCGCCTGGCCGGCCAGGAAATCCGGGTGTTCTACGACGACCAGATTCACTTCAGCAACCAGCCCGTGGCCCTGGCTATTGCCGACACGCTGGAACGCGCCCAGCACGCGGCTACCTTGGTGAAGGTGCAGTACGAGCCCGCCCAGTCCGAAACCGACCTCGCCGCCCACCGTGGCCGGGCCGTGAAGCCGCAGAAGGCCGACGACTACCAGCGGGGCCAGGCCAATGCCTACCAGCAGGCGGCCGTGCGCATCGAGCAGGAGTACCGCACGCCCGTGCAGGTGCACAACCCCCTGGAGCCCCACGCCGCCATTGCCCGCTGGGACGGCCCGCAGCTGACGGTGTACAACAAGACCCAGGCGCCGAAGCTGGCCCAGCAGGATCTGATGCGTATGTTTCAGCTGACCGAGGAAAACGTGCAGGTGCATTCGCCCTTCGTGGGCGGGGCTTTCGGCGGCGCCTCGCGCATCTGGCCCCAGGAGGTGGCCGCCATCCTGGGCGCGAAGCTGGTGGGCCGGCCGGTGAAGGTGGTGCTGCGCCGCAATCAGATGTTCAACCTGGTGGGCTACCGGCCGCGCTCCATTCAGAAAGTCGGGCTGGGCGCCACCGCCGACGGGCAGCTGACCGGCATCACCCACGAAGCCTTCGGGCAGACTTCGCGCCACGAGGAATTCACGGAGCGGATTCTGGACCCTACTAAATCGGCGTACCAGTGTCCTAACCTGAATGCTACCTACCGGCTCGTGCCCCTGGATGTGAGCACCCCCGCCTGGACCCGCGGCCCCGGCGAGTCCAGCGGCTCGTTTGCCCTGGAGTCGGCAATGGATGAGCTGGCTTACGCGCTACGGATGGACCCGCTGGCGCTGCGGCTGAAGAACTTCGCCGATACCGACCCCGCGACCGGCAAGCCGTGGTCGAGCAACCGGCTGCGGGAGTGCTACGAGCGAGGTGCCGCGCGGTTTGGGTGGAGCAGGCGGCCCCCGCAGCCCCGCGCCACCCGCGCCGGCGGCTGGCTGGTGGGTTGGGGAATGAGCATGGGCATTTACAAGGCTGAACGAGCCAAAGCCGCCGCCCGCGCCCAGCTGTTTGCCGACGGCCGCCTGCTGGTGCAGGCCGCCACCGCCGACGCCGGACCCGGCACGGCCACCATCATGACCCAGATTGCCGCCGACGCCAGCGGCGTACCGGTGGCCGACGTCCGCTTCGAGCTGGGCGACTCGGCCCTGCCGCCCGCGCCGGGGCAGTTTGGCTCCCACACCGCCGCGTCGGTGGGCTCGGCCGTGCACGCCGCCGGCACGGCCCTGCGCCAGCAACTGCTCGACTTGGCCCGCAGCAGCGCCGCCTGGAGCAAGCGCCGCCTAAAGCCCGCCGACGTGATGGCCGAAGATGGGGGCGTGCAGCTGGTGCGGGATGGCAAAACGCGCTTGTCCTACGCCGAAATCCTGCGGCAGCACAACCTGATGGGTCTCGATCTGACGCGGGAAGTAGCGCCGGGGGAGGAGCAGAAAAAATACGCCGGCAAGTCGTTCTGCGCCAATTTCGTGGAAGTGCGGGTGTACGAGGCCACGGGCGTGGTGCGGGTGAGCCGGGTGGTATCGGTGCTGGACGTGGGGCGGGTGCTGAACCCCAAGACGGCCCGTAGCCAGGTGTACGGCTCCGTGACGTGGGGCATTGGGATGGCCCTGCTGGAAGAAGCCCGGATGGACCACCGCTACGGCCGCTACGTGAATCCCCAGCTGGCCGAGTACCACCTGCCCGTCAGCGCCGACGTGCCCGCCATCGACGTGCTGTTTATCGACGAGCCCGACGCCCACCTCGACCCGATGGGCGCCAAGGGACTGGGCGAAATCGGCCTGATTGGCTTCACCGCCGCCGTGACCAACGCCGTGTACCACGCCACCGGCCGCCGCATCCGGGAGCTGCCCATCACCCCGGACAAGCTGCTGGGAGGCGCGCTGGGCTGAGCCTCCACCACTCCAAAGCGGCGGGGCGGACCAGGAAATAAAAGATCGGGTTGCGGCCGCTCTGGCCCTTATGGCCGGCAGCGTGGCTCGCTGAGCAAAGCATATTCGGCCTTTTAAGCAAAGCCTGAACGCCAAGAGCATCTTAATTTTGTAGTGTCATCAGGTAGCGCTTCAGGCCGAAGTAAGCTGCCCGGCAAACCGCTCCCCGCAACTTTCCCTCTATGACCGTCAAGCAGCTCAACCGCTACGCGGAAATGTTACTAGTCTGTAATGGCGACCGGCGCTACGGCGGGGAGGTCCTCTCCGACGATAATGTCCTGGTCGGTATTCTGGCGGGCGAGCTGAAGGTGGTGCAGGCCGACCGCACGCGCTGCTGCGGACCGGGTGACACGGTGCTGTTGCCCAGAAAGCAGCCGGCGACCCTGCTAAAATATCCCAAAGATGGCGTGGCGTATCAGGCCGTGGTCATGAAGCTGCCTACGGCCCTCGTGCGGGCTTATTACGCTCAGAATACTCCTGCGCCCGCGCGGCACTCGGCTGCCAGCCTGCTGCTTTTTCCGAAGAGCCCGCTGTTGCAGAGCCTCTTTGCCTCCCTGCTGCCCTACCTGGAGCTGGAACACCGCTTACCGGAAAAGCTGCTGGAGGTTAAGATAGCGGAGGCCATTGAGATACTGCGTAGCCTCGACCAGAACACCGACGGGGTGCTAGCCGACTTTGCCGAGCCTGGCAAAATGAACCTGGTCGAGTTTATGGAGGCGAACTATATGTTCAACCTTCCCCTGGCGAAGTTTAGCTACCTGACCGGCCGCAGCCTTACCACCTTTAAGCGGGACTTCAAAAAAGCTTTTCAGCTGAGCCCCCAGCGCTGGCTCACGCACAAAAGATTGGCGCTGGCCCATTACCAGCTGACCGAAAAAAGAAGAAAGCCCGTGGAGCTATACCTGGAGGTGGGCTTCGAGAACCTGGCGCATTTCTCGTATGCTTTCAAAAAGCGTTTCGGGTACTCCCCGACTGCCTTGGCCGGGCAAGAGAAGAGTCTGCGGCCAGCAGCGGGCTGAGTTTGGCAAGCCGACGGAATTAGATTCCACTTGGCTGGCTGCTGCTAACCACGGGCGAAAAGAGGGCCTTCCAGAAGCGGTGTCGCGCACTTTGCCAGCAAGCCCGCTGGGTCCTTGTTCTTAAACCGGGTCGGCTGGGCGCCCTGATTACCGCGCAATTGCAATTGCCACCCGGTTGGTGGCCTGGCAGCGGCTGGGCGCTTCCAGAAGCCGGTGCTACCCACCGCCGCGAGATAAGGCATCGGCAAAACGGGCCTGCGGGACTCGGCCTATTCTCAGTAAACATTGTACGGGGCGCCCGCCAGTGCCCCACCGATACGGCTATGCTCCGCTAGCCAGGTTGCCCGGACGGAATGGTTCCGCCGGTTGGTATCACCTCTTACGTCTAAGTACCCCACACATGAAGTCAGCATTGGTAACCGGCGCAAACAAGGGCATTGGCCTGGAAGTCGCCAAACGACTCGCGCAGCACGGATTTTTCGTGTATCTCGGCAGCCGTGACCTGGAAAGCGGCGAAGCCGCGGTCCGGCAGCTCAACGCCGCCGGGCTCTCTAACCTCGCTGCCGTGCAGCTAGACGTCACCAACCCCGAGTCTATCCGGGCGGCCCGGGCAACGATTGGTGAAAAAACGACGGTCCTGGATGTATTGGTTAACAATGCCGGTATCTCGGGCGGGCTGAATCAGCCGGCCCTGCACGCCACGCTGGAGCAGTTCCGGGCCGTGTTTGAAACCAACGTGTTCGGCGTGGCTGGGGTCACCCAAGCGTTTATCGACCTGCTGGAAAGGTCGCCCCAGCCGCGCATCGTCAACGTGAGCACCGCCATGGCGTCGCTGACGCTATACGCCGACCTCGACAACGAAAATTTCGCCCATCGTTACCCCGTATATCAGTCGTCAAAAACGGCCCTGAACATGTACACCCTCAACCTAGCCCACGAGCTGCGCGACACCGCCTTTAAGGTCAACGCGGTATGCCCGGGCTATACCAAAACCGACTTCACGGGCCATCAGGGTACCAGCACGGTGGAGGAGGCCGGGCAGCGCATCCTGAAATACGCCCTGCTTGGCCCGGACGGCCCTACCGGAAAGTACTTCAGTGAAGAGTACTTTCCCGCTCCGGCAACTTGCCCGTGGTGAGCCGCAAAGGCGGGCTGGGGTTCCGCCATCATCAAGGAACTCCGCCCCGGCGCTGCTCATGCTAAGGTCCAGGACTACAGCGTCTCGTTTTCCATTCGCCGCGCCACCCATCCTGCCTGGCTTCAGGCAGTAGCTGAGGAAGATTATTTTGCTTTGCTTTTTCAAGCAAACGGAAAAAGGTAAAGCAAAATAGAAATTCACTTGCTTTACCTTTTTTCTGTGATATAAAATCGTAAAGCAAAAAGAAAAACTACTTGCTTTACGATTTAACTGTTCTCTAAAAAAGTAAAGCAAAGTAGGCGGCAGCAGGTAAATGCTTTGGCTCCAGCCTAAGGCTTCCAATTGTATAGCAACCGAGGGCACTCCTCCCGCAGGATCCCGCGCCTTGGGCGGCAAGTCCCGCGCGCCCACGCCATTCCGGGGCGTTTAGAGAGGCCGAGCAGGTCATTTACGTAAATCTTTTACCCTCGGCATACAGGTCGAAGACGACTTCGAGCCCCAGGGCGCTGATGCGCCTCAGGCTGCGGGCATTGAGGGTATGACCGCCCAGCATACCGTTGCCGTTGTGGAAAATAGTGACAACCCGGATGAAGCATTCCTCCGCCGTGGCGGCCAGGGCTTGGATGCCCGCTGCATCCTGCTCCAGGTAATCCAGCAGGTTGGTGAGCTTACGCTCGAAAGTATCGGGCTCGGGATTCGGTAAAAACCGGACGGCGCTGAGCTCGTGCCGAAGGGCGGCAAACCGGATAGCTCCTTGGTCGTGCTGGCTGGTGGGCGTCAGGGTGGTAAGGTCCGCCAGCCCGGCCGCCGTGGGCGTATCGGCACGGGCTTCCAGCAGGATACTGTGAAAAGGCTCAACCTGCGCCCACTCCACTACCTTGCGGGCCGTGTCGAGGAAGAAAACAAAGTAGAATTTCTCTTTTTCAACCGGCAGGTACACGCTAGTCAAACGCTCTTCCGGCGCCCGGCAGATACGCGCTATTACCGGCGCGTCATTCCTGATAACGACGGTATGGACTTCCAGAAACTGCTCCACGACCCCCATGGTTTTGGCCGCAAGTTCCCGGGCAATCAGCTGCTGTATTCCTGTTTCCGTCATTGGGTGGGTTCCTGCTGCCGCCCGCAGGGCTGAAGCCGCCGAGGGCGTTTCGTCAAGCGGGTGTTGCGAGGCCCGAAGATGCGAAAACTCCCCCAGGAGGTCCGCATTGCTCAGGTCCGACGCCCATCTGAGTCTCCAACGCGCCGCGTCAGGCTCCCCGCTCCCGCAGGATTCCTCAGCCCCGGGCGGCGGGGGCGGGGCACCGGCCACGCAACGCCCGCGCCGTTCCGGTTACTTTAGGGCTACCAAACCAACTCTGCCCGATGAACCAACTTGCCCTGCTTACCCTCGCCGGCACCCTTTTCCTGGCCGCGCCGGCCCTGGCTCAAACCGCCGAAAAGCTGGACCCGGCCGCCCTGGCCAAGATCAAGGATGAAGGCCTGAACCGCTCCCAGGTGATGGCCACGGCCTTTTATCTCACCGACGTCTGCGGCCCGCGGCTAGCCGGCTCCGATGGCCTGAAGCGCGCTAACGAATGGACCAAGAGTCAGCTCACCAAGTTCGGCCTCGCCAACGCTGCCATCGAGCCCTGGGGTGACTTCGGCCGCGGCTGGGATATCGAGAAGTCGTACGTGGCCATGACGGCGCCCTACTACCACACCCTCATTGGCGCGCCCAAGGCCTGGACGCCCGGCACCAACGGTCCCCTGCGCAAGGCGGTGGTCTACGTGAAGGCTACCACCGAAGCCGAGCTGGACAAGTTTAAGGGCCAGCTGCGCGACAAAATCGTGGTGCTGCCGGTGCCTACCGCGCCCAAGCCCAGCTTCGAGCCCGACGCCAAGCGCTACACCGACGACGAGCTGGCCAAGATGACCGAAGTGCCCGCCAAGCCGGCCGCGCCCGCCGCTGCTGACCCAGCCATGGCCGAGCGCATGGCCACTCGCAAAGCCCAGGCCGCGCTACGCACCAAGATGGCCGAGTTTTTCCAGACTGAAGGCGCGGCGGCCGTGCTCAGCAACCGCGGCGGTACCGACGGTACTTTCAACACCTCCAACGGCGCGCCCTACGCCGCCGATGCCAAGCCCGCCCTGCCCGAAATCGAAGTCTCGACCGAGGACCAGCTGCGGCTGATCCGCCTGGCCGAGGCTGGCGTGGCGGTGGAAGTGGAGCTGGAAACCAAAACCCGCTTCCAGACCCAGGACCTGAAGGGCTACAACGTGGTGGCCGAGATTCCCGGCACCGACAAGAAGCTCAAAAGTGAAGTCGTTATGCTCGGCGGCCACCTCGACTCCTGGCACGCCGCCACCGGCGCCACCGACAACGCCGCCGGCTGCGCCGTGATGATGGAGGCCGTCCGCATCCTGAAAGCCGCCGGGCTCAAGCCGCGCCGCACCATCCGCATTGCGCTGTGGGGCGAGGAGGAAGAAGGGCTGCACGGCTCGCGGGGCTACGTGAAAAACCACTTCGCCGACCCTGCCACCATGGTGCTGCTGCCCGCCCACGAAAAGCTCAGCGCCTACTTCAACCTCGACAACGGCGGCGGCAAGATTCGGGGCATCTACGCCCAGGGCAACGAGGCCATTGCCCCCATCTTCGTAGACTGGCTCAAGCCCTTCGCCGACATGGGCGCTACCACCGTCACGCTGCGCAACACCGGCAGCACCGACCACATTGCCTTCGACGCGGTGGGCCTGCCCGGCTTCCAGTTTATCCAGGATGGCCTCGACTACTTCTCCCGCACCCACCACACCAACCAGGATACCTACGACCGGCTCATCCCCGAAGACCTCAAGCAAGCCTCGGTGGTGGTAGCCTCGTTCGTGTACAACGCGGCCATGCGCGACCAGAAGCTACCCCGTAAGGCGCTGCCCACGGCCGCAAAGCCGCAGTAGCCTATAAACTGACTTACCGATAGGCTTGGTAGGAGGATGCCCCCGGGCGTCGGGAAGGTTAGACCACGCCCGACGCCCGGGATGCGTCCTGCAACAGATATTGCGCCGTGTAGCGCGGGGTATAGCCCAGAAGCCGCTGGGCTTTCTCGATGCTGTATACCCGGTCGATACTGGTCGGAAACTGCCAGCCTAGCCGCTGATACGCGCCCGCGGCCCCGGGTAAGCGGTGGCAGATAACGGCGGCCGGGTCGTACTTGAGTTGGCCGAGGTCCGCTCGCTCGAAGGGGCTGCCGGCCGCAATATTGAAGACCTCAAAAGTCGGGAAAGAATGCTCCAAGGCCAATAAATGTCCCAGGGCTCCGTCACGCTCATCCAAGCCCCGGTAAAAGCGGTGATTGGTAGCTACGTTGGCTGGTTCGGGCAGAAAACGTCCGACTCGCAACACCGTCGCCTCAAGCCCTTCCTTGTCGGAGAAGTCCCGACACAAAGCTTCGGCGGCCTGCTTGGTGATGTCGTAGATGTCGCGGGGCTGAGGCACGAGGTCTTCATCTACCCACACGGCCTGTTCGGGGTGGCTCATGGCCTGGCCATAGATGGACGTGGTGCTGGTATACAGAAACTTCCGGACACCCTGAGCCACGCAGGCGTTGAGCAGATTCAAGGTGCCCTCTAAGTTGGTACGCACGAATTCCAGGCGCGGCACCAGCAGGTCATACTGCTTGCCATGAAGGGCCGCGGTGTGAATCACTGCGCTAACGCCCTGGGTTGCGGCCAAAACCGCGGCCGCGTCGCGAATATCGAGGACTAGATCCGTGGTAGCTGCCGCCACCAGGTCGGCTCCCACTACGGAGTAGCCGCGCTGGCGCAGCAGCGCTACAATTTCTTGGCCGAGCCGGCCAGCGGAGCCAGTAACTAGAACAGGAGCAGCAAGCGGCATTAATACAAGGAGCAGTGGTTACTGTAGGGATCAGACAAAGCTAACCCACTATTGGATAAGCGCGTAGCCTACTGCCGCCGGCTGCTTGTTCAGAGTGCTATTTTTTGCGAAAGAAGGCTTTCCGCCATTTAATTGCTGAAAAGGTGAGGTGTGCCAACGTTGTCGGTGGGGCCGCTTAACATTACGCCCGGGTCAGTCGTTGGCGGCCAGTTTTTTCACCCAGCTTTTGGGCAATGACAGCGAAAACGTGAGCACCGGGCTGACCGATTTCTGCTTGCGCCGCTCGGCCAGGTTTTGCAGCTTGTCCTCGTCTTTCGAGACGAGGATAGTGGTGTAGTCCTTGATGGCGGTGAGGGCGGCGGGCAGCGTCACGCGCACCGTCAACTCCGAGTTGTCGGATTCCGCCGGGGCCGGGTTGGGACGGCTCTGAGCGTGTGCGCTTCGGATAATCAGCAGCAGCGCCACCAGTGAAATAACTGATTTGAGCCTGTTAACGGGCATTGCGAGGTATAATTAGCGCCCTAAAGATGCCACTATAAAGTAGTTTCCCCTAGCCCCGGGCCAAACAAACCACCATCCGCCCGCCATTTTTAGTGGCCCGGCGGTCGTAGCTTTGGAGCAAATCCGGTCCGGGCGCCAGAAGGTTACTTATAGAATGCCACCGGGCCGGGGTGGCGACGCGCATCTACTTTCGCCCATGAAGCAAGCTTATTCCGTTGTACTGCTGGTGTGCCTCCTGCTGGGGGCCGGCCCGGCGCGGGCGCAGAGTCCGCAGACTGCCGGCCTGAAGCTGGCCCTGGCCCGCGCCACCGCCGATACCAGCCGGGTGCTGCTGCTGGCCGACATCAGCGCCTCCTACCGCTACTCCCGCTTCGACTCGGTGCTGGTGTACGCCTGGCGGGGGCTGAATCTGGCCCAGCGCATCAAGTACAAAAAAGGGGAAGGCCGCTGCCTGTCGCGCCTGGCCATTCTGATGAGTGAGCGGGGCAACCTGCCCCAGGCCCTGCGCATCGACCTGAACGCGCTGCAGCTCAACGAGGCCAGCCGCGACTGGGAAGGCATGGCCCGTACCCTCAACCAGACCGGCCTGCTCTACCACGCCCTGGAAGACTACCGTCCCGCGCTGGGCTACTTTTTCCGGGCCAAAAGCATTTATGAGCAGCACCAGATAAAGGACGACTCCCAGCTCATCAGCGTGCTGACCAACATCGGGGCCGGCTATGAGGGCCTGGGCCAGCTCGACTCGGCCGCCTACTTCCTGAACCGTGCCTGGCAGCTTACCACCGAGTCGGGCACGGTGCGGCAGAGCCCCTGGGGCAATCCGGCGCCGTACGTGCTGCGCGAGCTGGGCTTATTGCAGGCCTCGCGGCAGCACAACGAGCAGGCGCTGCTATACTACCGTCGCAGCGCCCAGGCTTCCATCCCCGAAAACGACCTGCGTAGCGCCTGCCGGGCCTACCAGTACATGGCCGAGCTGTACGAGGCCCGCCACCAGGCCGATTCGAGCATCTACTACGCCCGCAAGGCCCTCTCCATCGGACAGCGGCTGCCCTTCGTCATCGGGGTGGTACGCACCAGCAGCTTGCTGAACGAGGCTTTCCAGGCCCGCCAGCAGGCCGACAGCGCCCTGAAATATATGCGCATCATGCTCACGGCCCAGGACAGCCTCTACAATCCGCAGCGGATCAAGCAGCTCGACGCCATCGGCTTTGCCGAGCAGCAGCGGCTGCGGCAGCTGGAGCAGGAGCGGCTGCAGTACGCGGCCCAGGTGCGCACCTACGGTCTGCTGGCGGGCGTGGGTGGCCTGCTGCTCGTGGCCCTGCTGCTGTGGCGCACCAACCACCAGAAGCAGCAGGCCAACCTGCACCTGCGGGAGCTGAACGAGCAGATAACCCGGCAGAAAGAGGAGCTGACCACCCAGCGCGACAGTCTGGCCCGCACTCTGCTGGAGCTGAAAGCCACCCAGAACCAGCTGGTGCTGCGCGAGAAAATGGCTTCCCTGGGCGAGCTGATGGCCGGCGTGGCCCACGAAATTCAGATGCCCGCCCACGCCATCCGCGACCTGGCCGGCATCAGCATCGGGCTGTGCCGGGAGCTGAGCGAGGAGCTGGCCAAAGGCGTCTTCACCGTCGACGACCTGGAGCTGATGGACGAGATGCTGCGCAACCTGAGTCAGTATCAGGCCAAGATCGGGCAGCACAGCCAGCGCGCTGACTCCATCGTGCAGGGCATGGTGGAATACTCGGGCACCACCCCCGGACCCCGGCAGCCCACCGACCTCAACGGGTTGGCTGAAGACTACCTGCGCCTGACCTACCACGACCTGCGGGCCAAAAACCGTCACTTCAACGCTGCCCTGCTGCCTCAACTCGACCCCGCCGTGGGCATGGTAGACGTGGTGCGGCAGGACATCGGCCGGGCCCTGGTGAGTGTATTTGCCACTGCCATGTACGCCGTGCAGCAGCGGCAGCGCCTGGGCGAGGAAGACTACGTGCCGCAGGTCATCCTGCTGACTAAGCGCATCGACCGGCGCATCGAAATCCGGGTGCGCAACAACGGTCTGGCCATTCCCGACGAAGCCCGCGCCACCATATTTCAGCGCGTTTTCACGCCTGCCGAGGGAGACAGTAGCAGCCTGGGTCTGGCGTTGAGCTCCGACATCATCCAGGGCCACGGCGGCACCCTCACCCTGGAAAAGCCCGTCGACGGCTTCATTGAATTCCTGGTCGTTCTGCCGGTGCGCTGCTAACTGACTACACGTGACCGTGGCAGGGTTGCGCTTTGCCCATCGGTCGGGAGCGTAGGCCGACTGCGAAAATAAAGCCCAGTAGCGCATGCCCGGCCACGGCTCCGGCCCCGACAAACAGCCGGCCCAGGCCATACTCGTCGTGGCCGAACGGAAACTGCCCGATCAGGACCAGGTAGGCCGCCAGCACCACCAGATTGCAGATAAAGAAAAGCCGGAAATAAGGCCAGCGGCGCAGCAGAAACAGGCTGATCAGCCAGAGCAAAGGCGCCGCCAGAACCAGACTAAGAAACGCGGTATCCATAGTCGTCTAGCTTAGCCCAGCTTTGCCTGGAACAGCCGCAGCGTCCGGTCCCAAGCCAGCTTGGCCACTTCCGGGTTGTAGCGGGCCGGGGAGGTGTCGTTGTTAAAGGCGTGGTTGGCGCCTTCGTACACGTAGATCTCGTAGGGCTTGCCGGCGGCCTTTAGCGCGGCTTCGTAGGCCGGAATACCCGCATTTACCCGCTCGTCGAGGCCGCCGTAGTGCAGCAGCAGCGCGGCCTTGATCTGGGGCACGTCTTCGGCCTTGGGCTGCATGCCGTAGTAGGCCACGGCCGCGTTGAGCTGCGGGTCGTGCACGGCCAGCTGGTTGGCCAGCGCCCCGCCCCAGCAGAAACCCACGCAGCCGGTGCGGCCGTTGGAGTCGGGGCGCTGGCGCAGGTAGGCGAGGGCCGCCAGGTAGTTGTGTAGGTTCTGGGCCGCGTCGAGCTTGCCAATCAGCTCCCGGCCCGCGTCTTCATTGGCTGGCGTGCCGCCCGCGCCCGACAGCGCATCGACGCCCAGGGCCAGGTAGCCGGCCTTGGCCACGCGCCGGGTCACGTCCTTGATGTGGGGCGTCAGGCCGCGGTTTTCGTGAATGACAACCACCGCACCGCGTTTCTTTTTGCCTTTCGGGTGGGCCAGGTAGCCTTTCATCGTCAGCCCGTCGCCGGGCCAGGTCACGTCTTCCGTCACCAGGTCGTCGTCCTTTTCCGGCACGGTGGCCGCCGCCGCGTAGCCGGGCTCCAGCACCGCCAGCGCCGTCGTGGCCAGGGCCAGGCCGCCGGTCAGCTTCACCAGCTGATCCATGAATTCCTTGCGGGAAAGCGGGCGGTGGGTGTACTCGTCAAACAGGTTGATGATGCGCTGATCCATGGAGCGGGGAGGAAAAGAGTGGAGTACGGCAAGATAAAGCGAAACCCTTACTCGGTGCGGATACGGGTCCGCCTAGTCCGCATCGCCGACGTAAGTTTCCTGCCGGGGCGGAAACAGCCGGCGGACCAGCTTTTCGAGGCGGTGGCGGGTGTTTTTGAGCTTCTTGACCACCGGCACCACCCGAAAGTCGAACCCGGCCAGCGCCGCCACGTCCTGGGTCACGGTGCGCTCCGTGAGGTGCGACTCCAGCAGGAAGGCGGCAATGTGCTCGTTCCACTCCTCCTTGTTGCTCCAGTAGTGCCCGATATAGGGCCGTGCGGCTCGCAGGCCGAAGGTTTCGGCCAGCGCTACCGACAGCGCAAACTGCTCAATCAGGCGCGGTGTCACCTGCTGCCGGCTCAGCTCGTCGCAGATGCGTAGCGCCAGCGTAATGGCCTCCAGACCGCGCTGGGCCGGAATCCCGACCACGCCCGCGTTCCACATCACGTGCTGCGCGGTCAGGGCCACGCCACCGTAGGTGTGGCCCTGGGTCTGGCTCCACATCAGCTTTTCGGTTTTGCTGCCGAGCGTAGCCAGCGCGCCTTCCGGCTCGTGCATGAAAGCCGTGCCGCCCCGCAGCGTGTCGTGCAGGGCCGTGAAGGAGCCGTGCAGAAACGTGTCGGTGTCGAGGTACAGAATCGGGGTATCGGGCTGCTGCCGGGCCACGTATTCCAGCGCCTTGATCTTGACGCGCCAGAAGAAGTTATACTCGCCCTGCCAGTCCCGTAGCGTCGTTTCGTCTATCGGCAGCACCGTCACATGTTCGGCCAGGTGCTGATAAAACGCCGGCTTATCCGTCACGATGGTGATGCTGGTCAGCCCGGCGCGGTGCTTCAGAAAGGACAGGATGGAAAAATTCGCCTGGAAGTGGTTCTTAATGTTCGAGCCAAATACCAGATACAGCAGATTCATGGGCGGGAGGCTAAGGCGAGTAGTTCTTCTTTAAGCCAGGAAAGCCGGCGTGCCGGTCAAGCTTGGCAAGCTACGCGGCCGGCTCGTCTTCCCGGTTCACGGTGTCTATCGAAAAAGCGGGCACGCAAATCGACCAGTACTCCACTTCCGCGTCGAAAGGGTTGGAATAGCGCACCCGCGCCCCGGCCTTAATCAGCAACGACTCGCCCGCGCCCAGCTCGATGATGTCGCCGTCGACTTCAAACTGCTTGCGGCCCCGCACCACAATGGTAATTTCGTCGAACTCCGGACTCTGGTGGGGCTCACTCCACTGCGGCGGCGCCACCATGTGCGCTACGCTGTACTGGCCCGTCTGGGTGCTGGCCCAGCCGATGTGCTCCTCAATGAGCTTGCCGTCGGTAGTCGGGACGCGGAAAGGGTTCTGCTGGCGGAAATAACGCTTTTCGGACATGGCGGGCAGGAAAACTAGTTGGGTTTGGAGGTGGCGCACTCGCCCTGAGTGAAGGACGTGACGCCGGCATTGGTAGCAGCGCAGGCGTTGCCGTAGGTTTTGCCGTCGCAGCCGCACACTGGCGCGTACTCCATTGTACACATGGCGTCCTGACGGATCTTGCTGGCGTCGATGCAGGTGCCAGCTGTTTCGGGAGCGGCTTTCTGGGTGCAGGCCGACAGCAGGGTCAGCAGGAGCAGGGCGGATAGGGAAGACTTGGGCATAGGGGTAGGGGAAAGGGGGCAGAAGAACAACGCAAAGGTAGCAGCGCCAGTTTAGGCAGCGCGCCGCCATATCTTGTTTCAACTATTTTTTAGCTTGCTGCCATAACCCCGGCCGTCCCGCTTCGTATAGGCAGGCAGACCGGTTAGCCAGCCGACGAGCTTCGGCCCGCCGCTTGGCCAAAACCGCCCCGAACCGCGGGTCTTGGTCGTCACTCCAAACGTTTATTATTCACCCTTCTCTCCCTCCACACCATGTCCTATCACGAAGAAGACAACTCCGGTAAAATCCTTCTTGCTGCTCTTGCTGGCGCTGGCGCCGGTATCATTGCCGGTATGCTGATGGCTCCTGACAAAGGTGCCGCCACCCGCGAAAACCTGAAAAACGCCGCCACCAAATACAGCGGCACGCTCGGTGAGCAGCTGTCGAAATACGGCGAAGAGCTGGACGCTAAATTCAAAGGCTACGTGAGCAAGCTCGAAGATCTGGGCATCACGGGTGCCGGCAGCAGCCTGAACTTGAAAGGCGACTGGAACCTGGCCAAAGGCAAGCTGAAGCAGCAATTCGCCCAGCTCACCGACGAGGATCTGGACTACGCCGACGGCAAAGGCGACGAGCTCGTTGGCCGTCTGCAAGAAAAGCTCGGCAAAGGCAAGAGCGAAATCGTGAAACTGCTGAACGACCTGTAAGCTACTTCCGCTTACCAACGCCAAAACGGCCTTCTTTCCGCGGAAAGAAGGCCGTTTTGGCGTAAAACATTCCGCCGAAAAATGCCGTTAGCTTTAGCGGCCGGCAGTGCGCCGACCGTTGGTTTTCCTCCTTCTTTGCCCTTACTCCCATGAAAGACAACAACGGAAAAGTAATTCTGTCCCTGCTGGCCGGCGCCACGGCGGGCATCGTCGCGGGTCTGCTGCTGGCTCCCGAAACGGGCGACCAGACGCGCTCCGGCCTCAAAAAATCGGCCTCCAAATGGGGTGGCGACCTTAGTAAGCTCTTCAAGGACAGCCTCGCCAAGCTCAACGACCTGAAGAGCGAAGCCGCCACCGCCACTGATGCCCAGGCCGACCAAAGCCGCAGCGCTGCCGACGAACTGCTCAACTCTATGAACAGCGGCGAAAAAGGCGGTAACGGCTCCGTCGCCAGCGTTGACCGGGAAGACAATGAAACGGACTATGATGGTACGGGCGGTGACGCCCGTCACACGGGAGACATCGGCTATGGCCGTTCACTCTAAAAAAACAGAAATTTTTTTCGCGGCAGTGTAACCCTTTCCCTTACCTCCCGTTAAAGACCATATACAACGCGCTTGAAAGAAGATTCGGAGAAGCCGTTGAAGTAAAATTGCCGACAGTAGGAGCTTCTAAGTACGACAGGTTAACGTCCTCTTAGTAAAATCAGACTCGTCCATCGCACGTTTCTTCAATGGACCCTAGTCGGAAGGGTAAGCAAGTTGTAAAAGAAAAGCCTTCCACGATTTACGTGGGAGGCTTTTCGATTTTCAGGATCGCACGTAAAAGGCAAAGCCCAATGGTCAGACTCAGCTGAGTCTGACCATTGGGCTTTGCCTTTCTAAGGCAGCAGCTTAAGCTTCCGGCTTCGGCGCATTCTCCGACTTGGTGAACTCCGGTTTCATCTGCGGGAAGAACAGCACGTCCTGAATAGAGTTGGAGTTGGTCATAATCATGCTCAGGCGGTCGATACCGATGCCCAGGCCGGCCGTAGGCGGCATGCCATACTCCAGGGCGCGCAGGAAGTCTTCGTCGAGTACCATGGCCTCGGTGTCGCCGCGCTTGCCCAACTCCAATTGATCTTCGAAGCGCTGGCGCTGGTCAATGGGGTCGTTGAGCTCGGAGAAGGCGTTGCAGATTTCCTTGCCGTTGCAAATGGCCTCGAAACGCTCCACTAGGCCCGGCTTCGAGCGGTGCTTCTTCGCCAGCGGCGACATTTCCACCGGGTAGTCGGTGATGAACGTGGGCTGGATCAGCTTCGGCTCCACGTGCTCCCCAAAGATTTCGTCGATGATCTTGGCTTTACCCATGCTAGGGTCGAGGCCTACTTTCAGGTCTTTAGCCGCGGCGCGTAGCTCGTCCTCGCTCTTGCCCTCGATGTTGAAGCCGGTGAAGTGCTCAATGGACTCGGCCATTGTGAAGCGCTTCCAGGGGCGCTGGAAGTTGATGACGTTTTCGCCCACTTGCACCTCGGTTTTGCCGTGTAGGGCCAGGGCCACGCGCTCCACCATTTCCTCCACCAGATCCATCATCCAGTAGTAGTCCTTGTAGGCCACATACAGCTCCATCTGGGTGAATTCCGGGTTGTGAAACCGGCTCATGCCCTCGTTGCGGAAGTCCTTGGAGAATTCGTACACCCCGTCGAAACCGCCCACGATGAGGCGCTTCAGGTACAGCTCGTTGGCAATGCGCAGGTAGAGCGTCATGTCCAGCGTGTTGTGGTGCGTGGTGAAGGGCCGTGCTGCCGCGCCGCCGTACAGCGGTTGCAGGATCGGGGTTTCCACTTCCAGGTAGCCTTTGTCGTTGAGATAGTTGCGCATGGCCTGCACCAGCTGGGTGCGCTTCACGAACGTTTCGCGCACGTGCGGATTCACCACCAGATCTACGTAGCGCTGGCGGTAGCGGGCTTCGGGGTCGGTGAAGGCGTCGTAGGTTTTCTTCTCGCCGGTAGCTTCGTCGACGGCCTCGCGCACCACGGGTAGCGGGTGCAGGCTTTTGCTGAGCAGAATCAGCTCCTTGACGTGGATGGACGTTTCCCCCACTTGCGTTTTAAACACGTGGCCCTTCACGCCGATAAAGTCACCGAGGTCGAGCAGCTTTTTAAATACTGAGTTATACAGCGTCTTGTCTTCGCCGGGGCAGATTTCGTCGCGGTTGACGTAAAGCTGGATGCGGCCCGAGGAGTCCATTAGCTCCGCAAAGGAAGCCTTGCCCATTACCCGCACCGACATCAGCCGGCCGGCCAGCGTCACTTCCTGGAAGTTGTTGAGCTCGGGGTGGTAGTTGTCCTGGATTTCCTGCGCGTAGAAGTTCACGTCGAACAGCTCGGAAGGGTAGGGGTCGATGCCAAGCTTGCGAAGCTCGTCAAGCTTGTTGCGACGTATTTGCTCCTGTTCGCTGAGGTGCTGCATGGGAATGGGCTTAGAAAGCGGCCACGCGGGCCAGAATAGTCAAGCTGCAAAAATAGTCTGATTCGGGCAGTGTTAAGCCACCGCCGCCGTAAAAACACAAAAAGCGCCGCCCCAATGGAGCAGCGCTTAGGTCTATATGCAGTAAGGCGTTAAAAAACGGGCGTTGCGCGGTGGCTAGGCCGCAATGCTCATCGGCTGCTGCGGCTCCTGCCCGGTGAGTAGGGGCGCCACGCGGTTGCGCAGCCGCTCGGCTACGAAGGTGTTCTGCAGGTGTTTCGGCAACTCGGCTACCATCTGCTGGTAGTGCTCCAGCCCCATGGCCTTGGCAATGTAGGATTCGTGTACGCCGTTCAGGTAGCTCACGATGTTGAGCAGCGACTGGTGAAAGAGCTTGAAATCAATCTCGGCCTCCACGTAGCGCTCAATCTCGCGGCTAGTCTGGGAAATGCGCAGGCGGCCCAACAAATCGAAGATGGTGGTGTAGCCAAGGCGCCAGGTAATCTGCTGCCAATGCGAGGCGGTCCACTTGTCAAGCACCTTGCCCGTTTTCTGGCTGCGCAGGGCCGTATTCGGGTTGGCCTGCACCTGCTGGCGCGTCCACTGAGCCTTCATCTTGCGGGTGGTGCGCAAAAACTGCCCGATTTGAGCCTGGGCCTCAATCTCCTTACCGGCAATATGCAAGCCCGGTTTGTAACCCGCCAGCGGCAGCCGGTGGATGCTAAAGTCGCCATAAGCGCCAGCCGCGTAAAACGACACCGGCCGTGGATAGGCATTGCGAACCACTAGCCGGCCTACTTCGCGCCGCACCAACGACGGGTTGCTGGACCGCACGCCCGTGGTGTACAGGAAAGCCTGCAAGCCCGAGAGAATCGTGTGGTAGGCCTGGGGGAAAGTCCAGTGCAGAGCGTTGCGCAAATACTCCTCGTCGCCCAGCTCGGCCGTAGCGCGCAGGGCATACTCGGTGCTCCAGCATGAATGTAGCAGCTTGGTCAAGGCCTGCACGTCGGTATCGGTCAACTCAGCCTGGTGCGACCGGAAAAACGGCAGATGCTGCAGCCCACCGGTGGTATCGTCGTTCTCTTGGATGTGGTAGTTAATTGCAAAGAAGTAGTTGAGAAAAACCTGGGCGGGAATGGATTTACGCCACGTTTCCTCAGCTTGCTTCTGCTCGTCCGTTACGAGCGGGAAGATGTTGTTCTCAGTTATCGTCGTCATGCTAAGTAAACAGCCTAAGGCTAATTAGAGTTGCACGATTTACTAAAAATATTCGCCAGATATTTAACTAGTCAAATTACTGATAAGTAAATAGTTATTGACTTTTGTTCTTCTGTGAGGGATCCTGCAAATTGGGGTTGATTTACTAACCGGAATAGGTATTAGCCAAAACCCAGCAAAAAGCCCCTGCACCGGAGAGGTACAGAGGCTTTCGATAAGCTGTTTTGAGAAAGCCAGCGGCTACAGTTGGTCTTTGATAACCGAAATAGCTTCGTGCAGAGTGATGTCCTTTTTCAGGTTTTTGGTGAAACGCGAAGCGCGGTTCACCTGTACGGTATCAGTGCCCAGCTGCCGGACGTCGGCCATAAGCGGGGCAATATCCAGCGGCGTAGCTACTTTCTGTACTGCCTCGTACTTGTCCGACTCAGCCTTGGCCTGTTCCTGCTCAGCGCGGAACTTGGTCAGGTTCAACGATACCATTGTCTCGTCTTTGCGCTTGCGCATGCGCTGCACCATCTCGTTCATCAGCTTAAAGCTGGCGTTGCTGGCTACGCGGGCCTGGCTGGCGATGCGGAGCTTGTCATAAGCCGGAGCGTTGCTCCAGGCACGGTAGCGGGCCGGCGTAATCTCATCCCACTTCAGTGGGTAGTCCGACTCCTTCTCACCCTGATCTAGGTAGCTGTAGGCGTCTGGTAACACGATATCCGGAACGACGCCTTTAAACTGAGTTGAGCCGCCGTTGATGCGGTAAAACTTCTGCGTAGTCAGCTTCAGCGAGCCGAAAGGCTTTAGGGAGCTAAAGTCGCCGAGCATGTCATCCAGATCAACGATGCGCTGCACAGTGCCTTTACCGTAGGTGCTGGCTGAGCCCATAATCACGCCGCGCTTGTAGTCCTGAATGGCGGCGGCCAGAATCTCGGAGGCGGAAGCGCTGTACTTGTTCACCAGCACTACCAGCGGACCGGAGTACTGTACGCGTGGGTCACGGTCGTTGAGAATGCTTGGCGCGCCCTGGCCCGAGCGAACCTGCACTACCGGGCCGCTATCCACGAACAAGCCGGTCATGTCCACGGCATCCTGCAGGGAACCGCCGCCGTTGAAGCGCAGGTCGAGCACTACGCCCTGGACGTTTTCCTTGGAAAGCTTTTCCAGCTCTTTTTTCACGTCGTCGGCCGAGCTGCGGCCGCCGTTGTCGTTGAAATCGGCATAGAAGCCGGGCAGGCGCAGGTAGCCGATTTTCTTACCGCCTTCGTTCACGATGGCCGACTTGGCATAGGTTTCCTCGATTACGACTACGTCCCGAATAATCGGAATCACCTTAGTGCTGCCGTCGGCCTTCTTCACCGTGAGGCGCACTTCCGTGCCTTTTTTGCCGCGAATCAGCACAATAGCCTTATCCAGCCGCCAGCCTTCCACCGAAACCGGCTCCTCAGCGGCTTGAGCCACGCGCAGAATAACGTCGCCGGCCTTCAGCTCACCCTGGCGGTACGAAGCACTACCGGGCACGATGTCGGCTACTTTGATCTGACCATCCTTCTCCTGCAGCGTAGCGCCGATACCTTCGAAGCGGCCGGTCATGGCCTGGTCGAAAGCATCTTTGTCGCGGGGGGCGAAATACTCAGTGTGCGGGTCGTAGGTGTTGGCAATAACGTTGGCATAGGTAGCCAGCCGCTCATTGTCGTCGGTTTGCTTAAGGTCTTTGAACTGGTCGTCGAAGTACTTCAGCACGCGCTTACGGGCTTCGGCTTCCATTTCGGCGGGCGTGCGGGTTGGCGAGGTAATGACGGCCGTGGAAGGCTTGGCGGAAACCGAAGCCAAGGGCTTGTCCTTTTTCTTGGACTGCTCGTCCATCATCTCCGACATGCGGATCAGGGTCTGGTACTTCAGATATTTGCGCCACTCCTCGCGCTGGGCGGCGGCATCGGCCGCAAAGACCATCTTATCGGGCTCCGTTTCAAACGACTCCTGGGTGGAGAAGTCGAAAGGCTTGGAGAGAAGGTCGCGGTACAGGGCCTGCACGTCGTCGGTGCGCTGAAGCATGAGCTTGGAGCTCAGGTCCAGAAACTCGTGCGTGCCGCGCTTCACTTCGTCGTCGATATCCGTCTGGTACTTGCGCAGCTGCGCCACATCCGACTGGAGCAGGAACTTCTTGTTGTAGTCGAGACGCTTCAGGCTTAGGTCGAAAACCCGCTTGGAGAAGTTGTCGTCGATTTTTTCGGGCTGATAATGGGCCGCGCTCAGGCCCTGGAGCATGGCTTTGATGAGCACCTCATCTTTCTGCGGGGAGCCACTGCTATCATTGCGCCGGTACAGCTTGTAGGATGCCAGTACGAAGACTACCAACACCAACGAGGCATACAGGCCTATTTTCAGGCGGGGAGAAGACATGGAATCGGAATGAAATGGGAGGGAAAATCAAATGTAAGCAAAAGCCACTCTCACGCTACGCGCTGCTTCGGCGAACGGTTTTAGCTGAAACGCCCGGCAGCGCGAAATAAGTGCCCAAACTAGCATTTCTGTTGCTATAAGGCGCAACTCACCGGCGGAAGGTTGCACGCCGACAGCGGGGATGCGGGCCAGCTTGCCTCGAACCGGCTACTAAGGCTAAAACACCGGAAACAGGATGAGGTTTCGCTGAAAAATGCTGCAGGAACGGAAAAATAAAAAGGCCTTCTCACTGCTGAGAAGGCCTTTTAAATCTAATTAGGTGTCGAAGCTAGTAGCGACGAACCCGGTCACCGTTGCTGCGACGGAACTCCTCTTCGAAGTACTGCGCGTCTTCAGCGTTGCGGGGTTTCACGCCCATCACGATGCCGCCGTTTTTCACGTCGTTCTCGTACTCAGCGGCGTGCTCTTCGGGAATGCCCGAGCCTACCAAGGCACCTACCAGGCCACCCGTCAGGCCACCGGCACCGGCACCAGCCAGTGCGGCGGCGATAGGGCCAGCGATAATCAGGCCCAGGCCGGGTAGGGCTACCGACGTACCAATGGCCGCAATGGCGCCAATGATAGCACCAGCCGTACCACCGATGGCCGAGCCTACGCCGGCACCTTCCATGGCTTTATCGCCGAGGTCGGTATGGGCCGTGTCGTCACCGAAGTGGGTTTTGCGGGTTTCATCCGACATGAGCAGGTTCACGTCGTCTTTACCGTAGCCGCGCGAAGAGAGCGACTGGTAAGCGCGCTCAGCGCTGTCACGGTCACGGAACGAACTGGTTAGCATGCCTGAGCCGGTTTTGTTCTGGTAGGGCTCGCCGGTTACAGCGTGAGCCGTTTCATCAGCAGCATTCTGCACAGCATCGATGCCGCGGCCTACTACGGCACCGGGCGTGCCAGCAATGGAAGCACCTTTAGCAGTAGCGCTAAAGTCGTCACCGTCGGCGTGGTTGGTTACGCCGGTGCCGGCGTTGTACGAAGTGCCTTCGTTGCTGGAGCTCGAGCTATTGCCCAAGCCGGTGCCAGTGTTGGTCGTACCGTAGTTAGCGCCTGCGCCGGTACCAGTGTTCTGCGGGTTGTTCGAATCGTTGGTGTTCATAGGAGGGAGAGGTTGAGTGGGAAAGGAACGTTATGAAAGGAGAGACGGAAGCAGGCATCAAACTGTAAGTAGTTTGCTTCCGCTTCGAGGTCCTTAACGTGTCCTCCGAAAAGGGGTTACAAAAAATCGGAGAACCGATAGGATTGTAACCCGGCCTTCTCAACCAAAATCCCAGAAATCTTATGCTGTATGGCTGCTAAGCGAACTGTTGAAAGTTTTGCTCATCCTGCCAGAACGCCCGGCATTCGCGCCGCAGGCCCTTCAGGAACTCCGGGTCCTGCTTAAGCGTACGCCATTCGCCTAGGCCCAGCCGCTCGCAGAGCTTGTAGAAATTGTCGCCCTGGCCCTTGGAGCCTTCCACTTTCACGAGGCAGCTCAGGATGGGCCGACCAGCGCGAAACTCTGTTTCCGACAGTTCCGCCAGCAGCTCATTCAGGCGCGACTTCTCGTGGGAGATTTCCAGGTTGAGGCCTAATTCGGCTTCCTGCACCAGATTCAGGTAGCTGGTGGTCCCAACCTGGTGGCGGGCAAAGCGGATCAGATGGGTGCGAACTCGTCCGTTCATTGGGCAATCAGAGTGGGAATAATGCGGAAATTAGCAAAAAAAAGCCCGCCGCCCCAGATTATTTCCGGAGCGGCGGGCCGCAGTAAGCCAAAACTGTGCCGAGGCTGTAAAACCTTATTTCTGAGCTTTCCGGCGGGTCATTTCTTTTTGAATGAGCAGAAACTCGCGGCTGCTCTGCCCGGAAATAGCGGTGTTCTCATCAGCGCGGCGTAGCAGATAAGGCATTACGGCCTCTACAGGGCCGTAGGGTACATATTTGGCCGTGTTGTAGCCCGCGTTGGCGAGGTTGTAGCTCAGGTTGTCGCTCATGCCGTAGAGTTGGGCAAACCAGATGCGCGGGTCGCCGGGACGCAGATTATATTCCTGCATCAACTCGGTGAGCAGCAGGGAGCTGTCCTCATTGTGCGTGCCAGCGCAGATGCTGATGCGGTCGGCGTGAGCCACGCAGTAGCGCAGGGCTTCGTTGTACAGCTCGTCGGTAGCAGCCTTGGTAGGATTGATGGGGTTCTGGTAGCCGCGCTGAGTGGCGGTGCGGGCTTCCTTTTCCATGTAGGCACCCCGCACCAGCTTGCCGCCGAAGAAGTAGTTACCCTGCCGGGCCGCGTCGTAGGCGTCCTTTATGGCGTCGAGCCGGTCGTGGCGGTAGAGCTGGTAGGTATTCCAGACGATGGCAGCTTCCTTGTTGTACTTGGCCATCATCTCGTAGGCCAGGTTGTCGATGGTTTCCTGAAACCAGCTTTCCTCAGCATCAATGAACACCCGCACGCCGTACTGATGGGCGCGAGCGCAGATGGCTTCGACCCGGGCCTTGGCGCGGTCGTAGCTGGCCTGCTCGGCGGCGGAAAGAGCTTTGCCGGCTTGCACTTTCTCCAGCAAGGTGCTGTTGGCCACGCCGGTTACCTTAAAGACCGAAAAGGGAATGTGCGTCGAGCGGTGGGCCATGTCGATGGTGGCCAGGATTTGGTCGCGGGTGTGGTCGAAGCTCTGGTCGCTGCCTTCGCCTTCCACCGAGTAGTCGAGGATGGTGCCGATTTTATAGCGGCCCAGCTCCGCAATGACGGGCAGACACTCGCGGATGGTTTCGCCGCCGCAGAACTGCTCGAAGATGGTTTTCTTGATCAGAAACTTCACCGGCAGGCGCCACTTCAGCGCCGTTTTCATCATACCCCCCCCCATCTTGACCAGCCCGTTGTTGTTCATGGCGGCGAACAGGGCGTACATCTGGCGCAGCTCCGCGTCGGACTTGGAGGCGAAGGCTACGGCGGTGTCGTCGAAGGAAA
>Ga0247729_10000087_pt1 | contig 42735 bp, 26 predicted proteins | sample UWRJL133311R2_FD_180958 | JGI IMG/M metagenome (GOLD analysis project Ga0247729, IMG submission 180958) | Plant litter microbial communities from Arlington Agricultural Research Station in Wisconsin, United States - UWRJ-L133-311R-2 | ecosystem: Environmental > Terrestrial > Plant litter >... | reverse complement strand
GTACTCCCCCACTGCGCTGGCGGCCGGGCGAAACCCCGGGTAGGCGCTGTAAGAACTTTGCGTCCATTGCCAGGCCACGTCGTCCACCTGTTCCAGCAAACCTGCGACCACTGCCGCTTCCCACTCTGCCTCAGTGGGCAGACGCGCGTCCGCCCAATGGGCGTAGGCTGCGGCTTCGTAATAGCTGATGTGGGTAACCGGCGCGTTGGGATCGATAGCCTCCAGGCCGCGCAAGGTCATCTGCCGCCAACCGTGGGCCTCGTCGTGCTGCCAGTACATCGGCGCATTCCAGCCATTTTCCTGCACCACGCTCCAGCCTTCCGACAACCAGAGACCCGCCTGACTATAGCCGCCGGCATTGATGAATTTCAGCCACTCGCCGTTGGTCACTAGCCGGTCGCTGATCTCGAAAGATTGCAGGTAAGTGGTGTGGCGCGGGCCCTCATTGTCGAAGGCGAAATCCGCGCCCCGGTGACCGATTTCAGTCAGGCCGCCCTTGAGCGGTTTGTACTGGCCGCGCCGCCCGGGCAGATCCTTGGGCCACTGGGCGTCATAAGCCGGCTTGAGTGAGGAAGTGCTGAACAGATGCAGGATGTCCATCAACAGCAATTCCTGATGCTGCTCTTCATGAGCCAGGCCAAGCTCGATCAGACTGCTCAGCTCTGCTGGCAACGCACTTTGCAGCAGGCGTTCCATGTGCTGGTCCACGTAGTCGCGGTAGGCCAGAACCTGATCGACGCCGGGCCGGGTCATCAAGCCACGCTGCGGCCGGGGGTGGCGCGGCCCGACGGCTTCGTAATAAGAGTTGAAGAGATAACCGAAGGTCGGGTCGAAATGCGTGTAACCGCTGAGGTTTTCACTGAGCAGGAAAGTCTCGAAGAACCAAGTGGTGTGTGCCATATGCCATTTCGCCGGGCTGGCATCGGGCATGGACTGGACCACCATGTCCTCGGCGCTCAGCGGCGCGGCGAGGCTTTGGGTTCGTCCGCGTACGCTCTGATAGCGCTTGAGCAGTTCGTTGGCTGCTGGGATTTGGCGCAGCTCAGGTGAGTGGCTGGTCATCAGTGTTCATCTCCGGCATGGCCGCGGCCTGTTTGGTCAGGTAAGTGCGGCATCGAGCATTTCTATTGCTTTCTAGTCCATGCGCCGGAAGAACCCACTGCCGGCACTACAAAGCCTCGCCCGGACGAAATATCAATTTTCAGCTTTGGGACATCTCGGTATCGAAGGTCTCCCCCGTTTCAAAGGTCACTTTGTCGGCGTAAAACGCCACATGGCCCTTGATCTGCGCAACCGCCCGGTAAGGGTTTTCATAGGTCCAGACCGTGTTCTGGATGCGCTGTCCGTGGATGTCGAGGCTGAAATAATTGGCATCGCCTTTGTACGGGCAGTGGCTTTGATGTTCGCTGCGCACGTAATGTTCAATCCGTATATCCGAACGGGGTATGTAGATAACCGGCGGGTATTTAGCCTCTGCCAGCAAGAGAGCGGAGTCGCTGCGCGCTACCAGCTCGCCTTGGCACAACACGCTGACGCGACCCTTGCAGGGTGTGATGGTGATGGGGTGATAGTGATCGGGGGTTTTCATGGTCGAAGGTCTCTCAGTTCGAAACGCCTGTAGCTGAAGCCGTAGGAGCGCGCTTGCCCGCGATAGCGCCAGACCAGGCGATATTTTTTGACTGATCCACCGCTATCGCGGGCAAGCGCGCTCCTACAGGGTTCCGTGTTTGCTGCAGGACAGTGCGGTGCCTGGACCGCGTATCGAGAGTGGTTCGTTGATTAGTCTAGCCAGCCCTGGCAAGCAGGCAATGACGGGGCTGGAAGGGAACGTTTTCACCAGTGCCGCATCCGAACCCTTTATGCTGTGCACAAAGATTTCCGAGGGCTTGTAATGAATGATTTATCCCGGCTGCTCGATGCCTTGTCCCAGGCCCAGGTCGATGGGCAGGACGCAGTGATCGCGACCGTGGTCAAGGTCGAAGGCTCGGCCTATCGACGTCCCGGCGCACGTATGGTGATTCCCCAGCTCGGCAGCGCGACAGGCACGGTAAGCGGCGGCTGCCTGGAAAGCGATGTCAGCAAGAAAGCCTGGTGGCTGACCGCCGCGGGCAAACCGGTGATTCGTACTTACAGCACCGGGGAAGATGACGACGAACTGGAAGACGCCGAACTCAGCTTCGGCCTGGGCTGCAACGGCACTGTGCACATCCTGTTCGAGCGCACGAGTGAGCGTACGCCGTCGCTGGCAGTCAGTGTCCTGCAACAGGTGCAAGACACTTCACGCCCGGCAGCCTTGGCCACGGTGATTTTTTCCGAAGATGAACAGCACACTGCCGTCGGTGAGCGGGCAGCGATCAGACCTGACGGTCAGTGCGATGTGCAATTGCAGGAGCGGGACCTGGGTGAACTGATTTCAGCCGACTTGCACATCGTGCTGGAATCCGGCAAATCAGCGATTCGCAGCTATCAAGGCAGGGGCGGATGCGTTCATGTGCTGCTGGAGTACATCCCTGCACCCAGGCGTCTGGTGATCTTTGGCGCGGGCCACGACGCAGTACCGCTGGTCAGCATGGCCCGCCTGCAAGGCTGGCACACCACAGTCATTGACGCGCGCACGCATTTTGCCCGCCCGGAACGTTTTGCCGACGCTGACCATGTCGCCGCAATGCCTCTGCAGCCGTTTGTCGGATTGCGGGCGCTTGTGGAGGATGCCGCCGTCGTGGTCATGACTCACAGCTTCACTCAGGATCGTCATTGGCTCGGCCAGGTGCTCACGCTGAAGCCGCGTTATATCGGCCAGTTAGGGCCACGCAGCCGCACCGAGCGCCTGCTGGATGAACTACCTGACAACCCACGCCATGCACCCGCCTTCGCCGCACTGCACTACCCGGTAGGCCTGGATCTGGGCGGCGACACGCCACAATGTGTGGCCCTGTCGATCCTCGCCGAGATCAACGCCGTGCTGAACCAGCGTCAGGGCGGCATGCTCAAGCATCGTGAAGCAAGCATTCATGCGGCGGATGTGATCATGCCGGGTGAGCCGGCGATGCAGATGATGGGGTCTTAAGTGTTTGGCGACAACCAGACCGTAAGAGGTTCTGTGGGAGCGGTGCTTGCCCGCGATAAGGCCTGACGCGGTTGACTTTAAATCGCGTGCAGCCTTATCGCGGGCAAGCACCGCTCCCACAGACTATCGTCAGCCAATAGAATTGCTTCGCCCTTCAGGTCCCATTCATGAGCAGTAAATACCCCACCCGCGAATGGGCACCCCACGAAAAGCCGACCATGCCGGGTTCGCCTTCGACGCCTCTGCATTCCACCGGGAAACGCTGGGCGTTTGCACTGGTCGGGGTGATCGTGGCGTTGACGGGTGGGCTGGGCAACGCCTTGGTGGTTGCCAACCTGCCGTATCTGCAAGGTTCGTTGTCAGCCACCACCGCCGAAATCGCCTGGTTGCCTGCGGCCTACGTGATGACCAACGTTTCCATGAATCTTGTGCTGGTGAAATTTCGCCAGCAGTTCGGTCTGCGCGCCTTCACCGAGCTGTTCCTGGTGCTGTATGCACTGGTGACCTTTGCCCACCTGTTCGTCAACGACCTGAATTCAGCCATCGCCGTTCGCGCGGCCCACGGCATGGTCGGTGCGGCGCTGTCGACCCTGGGCCTGTACTACATGATTCAGGCCTTCCCGCAGAAATGGCGATTGAAAGCGCTGGTGCTTGGGCTGGGTACCGCGCAGTTGGCGATCCCCATGGCGCGGCTGGTGTCCGAGGACTTGTTGCAGATTGCCGAATGGCGCGGCCTGTACCTGTTTGAACTGGGTATGGCTTTGTTGTCCCTGGGCTGCGTCCTGCTGCTCAAACTGCCACCGGGGGATCGCTTCAAAGCCTTCGAGAAACTGGATTTCCTGACCTTCGGCCTGCTTTCCATCGGTTTTGCCCTGCTCTGCGCCGTGCTGTCCCTGGGCCGCATCGAATGGTGGCTGGAAGAACCCTGGATCGGCCTGGCCTCAGCGGCATCCATTACGCTGATCTGCGCAGGACTTGCGATCGAACACAATCGCAGCAACCCGTTGTTGATCACCCGCTGGCTGGGCAGTGGCACGATCCTGCGCCTGGGGCTGGCGGTGATTCTGTTTCGCGTGGTGCTGTCTGAGCAATCCGTTGGTGCGGTGGGTTTCCTGCAAACGTTGAACATGGGCTCAGAGCAGCTGCACTCGCTGTACATGGTGATGCTACTGGGCAGTATTGCCGGGCTGGCGGTCAGCGCCTGGACCATCCACCCGCAGCACTTGATCAAACCCTTGCTGATTTCCTTGGCAATGATCGCCGCTGGCGCCTGGATGGACAGCAGCTCCACCAACCTGACACGCCAATCGAACATGTACCTGAGCCAGTTCCTGCTAGCTTTCGGCGGCACCTTCTTTCTCGGTCCGACCCTGGTTCTGGGCATCAGCAGCGTGATCGCCAATCCGCGCAACATGGTGAGTTTCTCGGTGCTGTTCGGGATCACTCAGAACCTGGGCGGGCTGATCGGCTCGGCGGTGTTTGGCACCTTCCAGATAGTGCGGGAGAAATTCCACTCCAGCGTGCTGGTCGAGCATTTGACCCTGATCAACCCGCAAGTCCAGGCCCGATTGCAAAGCAGCAGCGCCAGCTACGCTTCAGCCATTGCCGATCCGTCGGCGCGGACCAATCTGGGCATCCGCAGCATCGCCAGTATGGCCACCCGGGAAGCCAACATCCTGGCCTACAACGACGTGTTCATGCTGATCGCACTGGTGGCAGTGCTGACCATGCTCTGGATTTCGCTTCGCGTCGCCTGGCTGAAAATGACCACCAGACCGATTGCAGGCTTCACCCCGGCACCGGCTAATTCGACTCCCGTAACCTCTTCTTCAACTCCTTCTGCAACTTCAAGCGGCGCTCAATCTTCATGACCGAACCGACCAAGCCTTCCGTTTCGCCCAACAGCGCCCCCTCTTCCGCGCCCAATCAACCGGCTTCCGCCGGGGCGCCGCCCGCGCCGGCATCCATGCCTGCCAGCAGCCGGCCGCGCTCGACCCGGGCTCGGGTCATTTCTTCGGCGATCTTTGCCACTGTGGCCCTGATCGGGATTCTGATAGTGCTCTACGCCTGGCAACTGTTCCCGTTCAGCAGCCCCATCGAAAGCACCGAAAATGCTCTGGTTCGCGGCCAGACCACAATCATCAGCCCACAGCTGAGCGGTTATGTGTTTGAGGTGCCGGTGCATGATTTCCAGTTCGTCAAAGCGGGTGACCTGCTGGTTCGTCTGGACGATCGGATTTACCGCCAGCACCTGAATCAGTCACTGGCGCAACTGGGCATCCAGAAAGCAGCCCTGGCCAACAACCTGCAACAACGCCGCAGCGCCGAAGCCACCATCGCGCAACGCAAGGCGGCGCTGGACAACAGCATCGCCCAGAGCCGCAAGTCCGGCGCCGACCTGCGGCGCAATCAGGCGTTGGTCACCGACGGCTCGGTGTCCAAAAGCGAGTTGGACGTGACGCGCGCCGCCGACGCCCAGGCCATCGCCGCGGTGGCCGAAGCCCGTGCCGCGCTGGCTATCGCCCGGGAAGACCTGCAAACCGTGATCGTCAATCGAGGCTCGCTGGAAGCGTCAGTGGCCAACGCGGAGGCGGCTATCGAGCTGGCACGGATCGACTTGACCAACACCCGCATCCTCGCCCCACGTGACGGCCAGTTGGGGCAGATCGGCGTGCGCCTGGGTGCCTATGTCAATTCAGGAGCGCAGTTGATGGCGCTGGTGCCCAAACGCCTGTGGGTCATGGCCAACCTGAAAGAAACTCAGATGGCCCACGTGCGCCTGGGTCAACCGGTGACGTTCACCGTGGATGCCCTGGGCCATCAGAAACTACACGGCCGGGTGCAACGTATCTCCCCGGCGACCGGCTCAGAGTTCAGCCTGCTGCCCGCTGACAACGCCACCGGTAACTTCGTGAAAATTGCCCAACGGATTCCGGTACGCATCATCGTCGATGCCAACCAACCCCTGGCCCAACATCTTCGGCCGGGCATGTCGGTGGTAGTCAGCATCGATACCAGCCAGGACGGTGAGGTGCCGCCGGATCCAGAGTAAACAGGCCCGAGGAGGCAAATGCGCGTTCATAGAAAGATTAATTGCATGAATTGGATTGCTTTTTCTCTAGGAGTGAGCTTGCTCGGGATAAAGTCGGAACGACTTTCCTGCGATGGTGAGTCCAGTTTTTTTCACGACTGCTTTGCAGCCGATCGCGAGCAAGCTCGCTCCTACAGGGGGGCGTGTTGCTGCGCGACAGCGCAGCGTCGAAGACCGGGCGGAACCTGGTCAACGATCCGCTTTTGCCGGTTGGCACAGGCAAATTTGCACTGCTAGGATCAACCCCGTCATATCTCGCAGTCCTCGAAAATAATAATGAACAGGGAGTTTGTAATGACCGCATCGGCTTCATCTGTCCAACAGCAAGCCCTTCAGCAACAGGCCGACAGCAGTGTGTTGGCCCAGGTGCGCAATCACATCGGCCATCTGACCCTCAACCGCCCGGCAGGCCACAACGCCATTGACCTGGGGATGGTGCGCAGTCTTCAGGCGCAGCTGGATGCCTGGGCGCAGGATGAAACGGTATATGCGGTGGTCTTGCGCGGAGCCGGGGACAAGGCCTTCTGCGCCGGCGGAGACATTCGATCGCTGTACGACAGCCACAAAAATGGCCAGACCCTGCACCAGGAGTTCTTCGTCGAAGAATATGCCCTGGACCTGACGATCCATCGCTATCGCAAGCCGGTGGTCGCGCTGATGGACGGATTCGTCCTGGGCGGCGGCATGGGGCTGGCTCAGGGCGCTGACTTGCGGGTGGTCACCGAGCGCAGCCGTCTGGCCATGCCGGAAGTGGCCATCGGTTATTTTCCTGACGTCGGCGGCAGTTACTTTCTTTCACGCATCCCGGGTGAGCTCGGGGTCTATCTGGGTGTCACCGGAGTCCAGATCGGCGCGGCCGATGCGCTGTACTGCGGCCTCGCTGATTGGTACCTGAAAAGCGAAGCCCTCGCCGAGCTGGATCAACGCCTGGACCGCCTGCAATGGCGCAAGCATCCGCTCAAAGACTTGCAAGGCGTACTGGCGAAAATCGCCAGCCAGCACCTGCCAGACCCACCACTGGAAAAACTGCGCCCGGCCATCGACCACTTCTTTGCCCTGCCGGATATCCCCAGCATCATTGAGCAACTAAAAGAGGTCACGGTCATCGACAGCCACAGCTGGGCCCTGGCGACCGCTGCACTTATGGAAAGCCGCTCGCCGCTGGCCATGGCGGTGACCCTGGAGACACTGCGCTGCGGTCGTCATCTGATGCTGGAAGATTGCTTCGCGCTGGAGTTGCATCTGGATCGCCAATGGTTTGAACGGGGTGACCTGATTGAAGGCGTGCGCGCCCTGATCATCGACAAAGACAAGAAGCCGCAATGGAATCCAGCCAGTGTCCAGGCGTTGAGCGCCGAGCATGTGCGGAGTTTTTTCAGCGGCCATGGAGAGTGACTGATGCACGATATCGAACTCAGCGAAGAACAAGTGATGATCCGCGACATGGCCCGGGACTTCGCCCGCCACGAGATCGCACCCCACGCCCAGGCCTGGGAAAAAGCCGGCTGGATTGACGACGCGCTGGTCAGCAAGATGGGTGATCTGGGTTTGTTAGGCATGGTGGTGCCCGAAGAATGGGGCGGCACGTATATCGATTACGTGGCTTACGCCTTGGCGGTGGAGGAAATCTCCGCAGCCGACGCAGCCACAGGCACCCTGATGAGCGTGCACAGCTCGGTAGGTTGCGGGCCGATCCTCAATTACGGCAGCCAGGAGCAGAAGCAGACCTGGCTGGCGGAACTGGCCAGCGGCCGGGCGATAGGCTGTTTCTGCCTGACCGAACCCCATGCGGGCTCTGAAGCACACAATCTGCGCACCCGCGCTGAGCTGAGTGACGGCGAGTGGATCATCAACGGCGCCAAGCAGTTCGTCAGCAATGGCAAGCGGGCGCAGTTGGCGATCGTGTTCGCGGTGACCGACCCTGAGTTGGGCAAAAAAGGCTTGTCGGCCTTTCTGGTCCCCACTGAAAACCCCGGTTATGTGGTGGATCGCTCCGAGCACAAGATGGGGATCCGCGCTTCGGATACGTGCGCGGTCACCCTGAACAATTGCCGCATTCCCGCCGCCAATCTGCTGGGCGAACGTGGCAAAGGCCTGGCCATCGCCCTCTCCAATCTTGAAGGCGGTCGCATCGGCATTGCCGCCCAAGCCCTGGGCATCGCCCGCGCCGCGTTTGAAGCCGCGTTGCTATACGCCCGTGAGCGCGTGCAGTTCGACAAGCCGATCATCGAACATCAAAGCATCTCCAACCTGCTGGCCGACATGCACACCCGCATCAATGCAGCGCGTCTGTTGATCCTGCACGCGGCGCGGCTGCGCAGTGCGGGCCAGCCGTGTCTGTCGGAAGCTTCACAGGCCAAACTGTTTGCTTCGGAAATGGCCGAGTCGGTATGTTCCAAAGCGATCCAGATTCATGGCGGTTATGGCTATCTGGAAGACTACCCGGTGGAACGCTACTACCGGGATGCGCGCATCACCCAGATCTACGAAGGCTCCAGCGAAATCCAGCGCCTGCTGATAGCCCGGGAGCTCAAGCATTATCTGGTTTGAGACGGCAAGCGTAAGATTTGTAGGCGCGGTTATTCAGGCACGCCCCGGTTCTGTAGGAGTTGTCGGAGTTTGCGACGGCGACGAAAGCGGTGCGCCTGACACACCGCTGTTCGCAGCCTTCGGCAGCGCCTACAGAAAAAATCGCAAATTCGCAGCGTCACGCCCTCGGCAAAAACCGCTCCCGTCCCAGCAACGTCGCCAACAACGCCACGGAATCGGCATTGTTCAAAATCACCCTGGCCCGCGTCCCGGGGTCATGTATGAACCTGTCACGTGCCGCTTCAAGGTTGCTGGCACCGGTGATTTTAAGAATCTCGCTTTTGACGTTGCCATCGACTGCCTGAAAGTCCCGCCACCCATTGTCATCTTCAATCCTGAACAACTCCTCGCGCAGGGTCAGGTGCGACAGATTTTGCTGGGACTTTTCGTACATCAGCTTCATGCGCGCGCGATAGGCGCCGATGTCTTCGATCAGATCGAGAAACGGCACGTTGGCCGCCACATAGGCAATATCGTGAGTACCGCTGGCAACGTGTGATATTTCATGAATCAGAGTAGCTGCGCGGTAGTGCGTACCCAGGTTGAAGCTGCCGCGACTGAAGACCAGCGGCTTGAGCCGCACATTTGGCGGCCTAGAGAAAAACCGCTCACTGAGGAATATCCTCATCTGCGGATCGCTTTCGAAAATGAACGCGTTGGTCTGCTCATTGCCAGGCGTGTTGGTGCCTGTCACAAACCGTCGTGAAGAATGCGGCGACAGGCTGGGGTCCACCAGATGCACGTAGATGTCCGCCAGGGTTTGTTTGATGGGAATGACCGAAACGTTACCCAGCGACCGCACGCCAAAGAAATCCCTGATGATGCGTGCTGTGCGAGGGTCGATTTCGCTTTGCGGGGTGGTCAGGGTCAGGTTATTCAAGGCGTTTTCCAGGTACAGCCTGGCAAGCGCATGGGCTTCGCGAATCTGCATGGCCTTTTGCGGAAACAGACGCTCGATTTCCGCAATGCCGCTGGCACTGGTGACAAAAACGTCTTCGACGCTACGTGTCGCCGAATGGGTTCTCAGGCGGGTGACGAGTGAACCGTCATGCCTTTCACCCAGGTCTGAGTCGAGGACCCACCGGTTGTCAGCATCGCGTTTGATCTGCGGGCCTTCCTCATCCCCTTTGACCACGCACCAGCCGCTGCGGGTGGTTTTTACCTCATAGACTTTACCCAGCACCGCCGCATATTGTTTGAGCCTGATGTTGTCCTGAAAGACATTCAGTGCGCGGTCATGCTGCAGGCTGCTCAGCGAGACATCATGGGCTTCGAAGGGCTGCAAGCGGCCGCCCGGATCAACTTGCAACTGCGGGTCATGCCAGCGCGGCGCAGCCACATCCTCGCCAGCAGGCGAATCAGCTGAGCGCTGCCCACTGCCCTCTTCCAGTAGCTGGCGGGAAGCGATCAGCACAGCGAGTGCTGTCGTAAACTCGGCGGTCGCCTCACCCCAGTGCTTGTCCGTCGCCGATTCCAGCGATGCATTCAACAAATCTCGCGCCTGAAGCAGGCCAATGACCCCACCGATCCGACCCGGCAAAAACATCAAGACTTGCTCACCCCCCAACCCCAACAGGAATCGGGTCTGCGCACTGTCGTCCTGGGCATTACTCACGCTGCGCTTGCGAGCATTGATGATCATCACCTGCTCCGAGGCACGAAGCAGGCAGTGCAGGACATTTTCCTGCAGCGGCTCGATCACCAGCTTGGCGTGTTCCGGACGGTATTCAGACAAATCCGCCAGGCCGCCAGTACCCCAGACCAGGACCGGCTGCAGGGTACTTGCCCATTTATAGACAAGCTGCAAGGCCGGATCGAGACGATCGTTGAGCATTGCCTGCAAGGCAGTCGAGGTACGCAGTGCATTCAAGAACTCGGTCTGTCCAGCGTACTCCTTGAGGAAAAATTCCTCGTCGGCAGGCGCATGCAGAATCCACGGTCCCTGTGTCTGGTCGGCTGGCGTGATCAGGTAGACCGCTCGCACAAAACCGGCAGCGGAATCGTTGCCGGCAACCAGTTTCAGCGGGCTGAAGGTAATGGCCCGGCCATTGACCGGCAGACGCGCCAGACCGTCAGGCATGCAGATCACATTCTCGACGAAGTCATACGCGGTGCTGCTCAGTTTGCCTTGCAGCTTGAGCCGGAAAGCCATGAGAAGCAGTCCGTAGGGCGCCTGCTCTGTGAATTGGCTCAGGCGAGCGGCGTAGTCAGGAGCGTTTTCGCTGAAAGTTTCCCCCAGGTACTGCTCGTAGCCAGCGCCGATGTCCAGCGTGCGGACCATTTCACGGACATAGGCGGCATCCAGAGCGTCCGGCAAAGTGGCGCCGTCGTCGCATGAGACACCCAAGGTCGCATCCTGAAAACGTGAGAACCGGTTGATGGCGAACCGGGTCAGTGATTCGCTGATCACAACGGTCGCACCGGGAATCGACGAGGGGATCTCCCCGGTGCCAGTGGGGGCAGCGGTATAGCGTGTAAGGGTGATGGATATCTGGTCCGGATCCAGCTGCACGTCTGGAAAGTCCTGAAGCAGACGTTGCCGTAAATGATCCACGGCATATTCATCCAGGCTGGAGACCACTGGTATCGATTTTCGCGAGCTGTAGAGCTGGCCGAAACGCACCAACAGCTGCCTGAACTTCCAAAGGTCGTGATTAGTCGCTTTGCTCAGCCATTGCGGAATGTGCCCGGAGACTTCCATCAACTCCAGCCGCACGCTGATCGTATCAATGGCCGTGCGTGCCGTATCGTCAAACGCGCTGGGCGTCAGCATGTTTACAAACAGTCCGGCATCGACCTGCCATCCCAGCGCCCTCCCGTAAGCAGCATCGACAGTCAGCAACTGCCTGTGCCCCTCCTCGCTTTCCAGGTGTTCAATAAAATGGCCTTCGACGCGAGCCAGACTGATGGTCAAGTGCTGCGCGGTACCTTGCGTCAGATAGCGGCTGATTTTTACTTGATCGACCGGGCTCACCAAGTTAAGCCATCGCTGGCGAGCCCCTGGGAAAGCCAGGCGCGCATTGAGATCAAGCTCTAGTTCAGCGAAGCTGTCGAACTCGCGCAGTCCCGCAATGGCTGACCACAGCAATGGCTTGCCGTCACCGTACAACGGCTGCTGCAACACAAAGGTATTGCTCAAGACCACCGCTGGCTGGCGGCTGTCGTAAACCAGCAGCGGAACAGACACCTCCGCAGCCTGGAAGCCAAATGCCTGACGCAAGGCGAAAACAGGCCGGTCCAGTACCTGCTCAAGCATTTGCAAGCCTTGGTCGCTGATCTTGCCGCTGATGCGCTGGATACTCAGCTCCAGCCGGAGTAATCCCTCGCTGATCCTGCGAGCCCCATGAGCCGGTATCACCGCAGAAGCGCTGATCTGCTGTTGCCCGCTGCGAACCTTGCGATTCAGTCGTCGATACTCCTGGGCGAAGGCTTGCTGCGAACGGTCCATGACATGATTGAGCACGTCCGGCGTCAGCCATGGCAGATGCTGTTCGTAGGCAGAGTCGACAGGGTCGATATAGGCCTGGCAATCCTGTGGCAACTTTGCTTCGCGACGTCCACTGACTCGCTCCAGCAACAGCACGGCCAGACTGACCACGCCGCCGTCTTCGTCGCGAATCCACATGCGCCGCGCATCGATATCACCGTCGTGCAGTACGCGAAGGTATCGGTTCAACAGCGTGCGAGCACAATCAGCAAGGCTTGGTCGAGCCTCGGAAACGGCATCGAGACGACCCCGCGCGTCACTCAGGTAATCGTTCCAGGGCTTGATCGTCGCTTTGTCGAAGTCTTTGCCAATAGTGAGCCTCAGTCCAGCAATCTTCGCGGGCGAATTGAACGCTGCCCAGTTGCCCTCCGAGATCGCCATGGCCTCATTCCAGAGGCCTGAGCCACCCAGAGGCGCAAGGCGAGCATCAAGCAGGTCGAGCATATTCAACGCATCGCTGACCGCCAGTGCCGCCTGGGTTGGCGAATTGAATGAACGCTTGAGGACGCTGGACAGATCGCGCTTCTGCAGGCCGATGACCGAGTCCAGAGTATTTCTCAGCGGGGCCGCTGCTACCGGGTCCAGGCGCAGGTGCAGGCTCTGATGTTGAGGGCCATGGGCGCGTAGCAACGGATGATCGTTGACCGAGGTATAGCCGAATATCTCCGCGCGCCCATGGATCCCGGCAAAGTGCTTGGTGACCGTGTCGATGTCGGTAAAGCGTCCCAGGCCACGCTTTGAGCTGTACAGGAACAGCGCTGGCTGCGCTGCGGAGATGACTTCGATCAGAAAAATACCGACCAGCTTGACCGGCTCCTGATTGCCTATAGCCACTGAAAGCCGGAAAACTTTAACCTGCTGCTTCCAGTCCTCCCCTGCAAGGCACAGAGTTTTCAGAGCCGCATATTGCTGCGCGGTGAGCGTGGCATCGTGTCGGCCAGCCAGCAGATGCTGAACAAAGCCCTCAGTTAAAACCTGTCCGGCAAATTCTCGATGGGTCACACCCTCTTCGCCTACCGTGAACCAGTAGTCTGCCAACAGCGTTTCGTAGACCGCGACCACCCCGCCTCTGACGTCCGCCAACGCCTGCTGCCATGGGCCCGCCTGTTCGGGGTTCAACTCCCAGCCTTCTGCGTCGAGCCATTGCTGGTGCAGCCCGTCTGGCAGAGGTTGACCTGCGAAAGTCTGCAAGGCCATCTCCGCCAGGCTCAGCGTGCTCAGGGTCAGGTCTTGCTGCCTGATTTGCCCAAGATGAGTGAATACGTTGATTTCGGTACCGGGCAACTGGTGAGCGATGTTTAGTTGCAATGCCCTGCCCAGCGCCGCTTGCAGAGACGGCAAGCGCATCAGGCGCTGCTTCATGTGCTGAAGCTTTCGCACTTGTTGATCGACAATTGCCAGCATGCGCTGTTGGAAAAAATCGTCCTCGATCCGTTCGTACTCGACGCTTTTCAGTTCAGTGAAGGGCAGCGAAAAACGGCTAGTCAACGCTGCCAATAGCTGCTCGCGGCTGTCGAAGCGTTGCAGACCATTGACTACGGAGCTGAAAAAAATCTCGCCGGAAGTCGCTGCTGCATCGCTGATCAATAAGGCTCCCGCCAACTCGACATTCATCAGCCCGCCATCCTCGCGTAACAGTCGATCTACTCGAGGCGCAGCGACATCATCCCGTACCTCGCCAAGCAGTGACTCCAGCCATAGCGCCTGCGGTGCGCTGATGTGCCCGCCTGCAAGGGCGTCCGTGATGTCCTGGCGGAAGCGGGCGCTGAGGGATTCGGAAAAAAACCAGGGTAATTCGGTAGCTGACATGGACAAGTTCCTTTTGCAATGAAAGCCCATCACTACGGGGCGATGGGCGTACGAAGCCAAGGAGCTTATCGAGCCTTGCGCGATGGGCTGCGCTACATAACGCAACAGATCAGCGTGAGCTGGTGAGGGGTTCATCAACCCCCATTTCGGGCAACACCCGCGTGCGTCCCAGGTCCATCACCAGTGCCGCCACAGAGTCGGCGTTACTCAGGATGACCTCGGCACGCTTCTGCGGGTTGGCCAAGAATACCTGGCGCGCGTCAGCCAGATTGGAGGTCTCGGTGATACGCAGGATCGTCTCCTTCATTGCGCCGTCGTTATCGGAAATATCTCGCCATCCCGTTCGGTCATATTTGCGAAACAGCCTGTCAGCCGGCGTGTTATGCGACAGTGCCGTCGCTCGCAGACTCCTCAGCTCATCCCGGATAGCCTCTTTTTCGGGCGTGGTGTCATCCAGAAAATCCGCAAATGGTGCCGAAGAGTCCAGATCGGCAATGTCGTGGGTATCGCCCGACAGATGCGCCAGTTCATGAATCAGCGTACCGGCCCGGTAATGAGCGGCGGCGTTGAAACCTACCCGAAGCGCATCGTCGTTCAGCGTGAATTCCGGCGCGTCAAAAAAGAGCTCAGTCAGATAGATTCGCTTTTGCGGATCCGAAGTTGAAATAAATGCGGCAGTAGTTTCGTTCCCGGGCCTGTTGGTTCCTACTACATAGCGTTGGGAAGAAAGGGATGCCAGTGAAGGATCAGTAATGGCCAAATATAGCTTCGTCGCCTTTTTTCTGACCATGGACTGCAAGACCGGATTAAGCCACGTCAAACCAAAAAACTCCCGAAGCAGGTGGTGGACTCGCCCTTGCACCAGGCCGCCGCGCTTGGAAGGGATGAGATTGAACAGGCAGTTCTCCAGATAACGCCTGGCCTGTATGTTGGCTTCGACAATCATCCCGGCCCGCTCGTGATAGATCCTGCGTATTTCTCTCATGCCTTGGGCCTCGACTATCAGGATTCCATCAACACTGTTCCTGGATTCCTGTAAGCGTGTTACCTGCGCTCCGCCGCCTGCGAGGCCCAGCCGCAGATCAAGTTGCCATCGCTGCTCGGCATCCAGCGCAATCTTCGGGCCCGGCTGGCCGTTCGGTCCAACGATTTGCCAATGACCGCTGTCAGCCTTCACCTCGTAAACCCGCCCGACGACCGCGGCATATTGCTTGAGGGTCTGCGGATCCCTGTAAAGGTTATACAAGTCGTCATGCTCCAGGTCGCTCAATGCAATTGCCTCCACCTCCAGAGCACGCAGCCGCGCTCTGAGCTGAGGCGTCAATGGGGGATTGCGCCATGAGAAGCTGCTCCATGAATAGTCCTGTTGTCCCAGCTCGACCACCGGCTGCTCTTGCGACGGGCGCACGGGGATCGCCAGCTCTGATTCAACGCTCCGGCGGCTGACCACTAACAGGCCCAGCGCCGCAGTAAACTCCGAAAGCGCCTTTCCCCAGCTACGGGCATAGGCCGAACCCGCCGAGGCCTCGAACAATGTATGGCTCTGCCAGGCGGCCAGGAGCAGGCCGATCTTGCCGGGGACAAACGAGAGCACTTGCTCAGCGCCCAGCCTCATCAACCGGACAAACGATTTCCAGTCATCTTCCGCGGTGGTTACCGTTTGCTTGTGGCAGATATCCTCGAGCACCTTCAGGGTCTGATCGAAAAGAAACTGCATGACATTGCCGGATACGGGCTCGCCCACCAGGCGGGCAGGAGCTGGAGTCTCAGTCGGGCCATCCATGTAACCTTCGGTACTCCAGGGAATATGCGGCTCACGAAACCCGCCATTGTCGTAACGCTTGCGCAGCGCTGGATCAACGCGCCCCAAAACCAGCGTTTGCAGGTCTCCAGGAGTTTGCAGGTCAAGCAGCAGCTGCGCTTTGCTGGCGTACTCCTTGAACGTGAAGGCTTCATTGAACACTGCATGCACGATGATCGGCCCTTTGCTCTCATCCCTGGGGCCGATCAAGTAAACACCCGGTACCGGGTCAGGCTGCAAACCGCTGGCAGCCAGCAACAGCATGGGCCGCAGCGTTGCCTGCTGACCCAGTATCGGCTGTCGAGCAAGACCGTCCGGCATGTCCAGAAGGCGTTGCAGATAGCCCCAGGCATCAGCACTGAGTTGCTTTTGCAATTTCATTTCGAACGCCAGCAGCAACATGCGCGCCGGGATTTTAGCCATGAAACGATCCCGGCCCAGCCGGTAATCCGGGCTGTTGGCAGCCGTCTTGGTCATGAGTAGATCGCGATATTGCTGACCCACATCCAGGGTACGAATCAGCGATTTGAAATAGCCTGGCGGGATGAACTGTGGAATCGGCAAATCATCGGGCAACCTTATGACCAGAACAGCTCCGGCCACATTGCTGAAATGATTGAGAGCGAACTCCGTCAGGGTTTCGCTGTTGACGACGGTCGCTGCCGCAACCGAAGAGGGCGTTTCGCCGGTCGGTACCGGGGCGGGCACATACTGAGTAAAGTTCACCGTTATCCGGTCTGGATCCGGTAGTTGATTGGGATAGTCAGCGTTCAGATGGTTGATCAACTGGGCCCGGGCGAAGGCCTGCAGCGAAGGAAGACCCGGCAGAAAGACCTTGTTGGGATCATCACTCTGGTAATGACGCTCCAATAGCCGGACATAAGTGCTCAAGTCGTTCAGCGAAGCCTCGCTCAGCCAGGGCGGTAGCATGCTTTGCAGAATTTGACTGTGAGCAGCGACCGAGACTGTGCTCAAGGCCCGGCTCATCCGCTCGTCACCCACAGCCATGCGGGTAAAGCGCTTCAGCATTTGGGCGGACATCGAACCACTGGTTGCGCGGCTGAGCGCCTGTTGAACGTTGGTGTGCTGACGTTGGTATTCGATGTGTAGCAATGCGTCGACGAAATCGTTGTCGATTCGGTTGAACTGCAACCCAAGGGGCACAGGGTCTGGTTGCTCAAGATAAGTCCGGACCTGACTACGCTCCGGTTCGCTGAGTAGCCCCAGCCAATGCTCACGGCTCGAACCGGCAGCCAGGCGTTTATTGAGACGGACCTTGAGGGCGCCAAAGGATTTGAGGATCTCGATGCCCGACAAGGCCGACCAGTACAAAACATGCTCATGGCTATGCAGGGGACGATGCAGGATAAAGCAGTTGCTCAATAATGCCGGGGCTTGATCGCTATTGCGCCCCAGATAAACGCTGTAGACCTCGACCCGCTCATCTCCCTGCGGCAAGCGCATGCTGCGCACGGGGTAATTGAGCACCTGCTCAAGCATCTTCAAGAAGGGCCGCTCGGCTTTGTGCACCCGCTGACTGAGCTCACACTCCTGGCGCAACAGGTCTTCCAGAAAACGCTTGGCAACATTGACCGGGATAGCCTGCTGATGGGCCGAACGCAAGGGACCCGAATAATGCTGCCGAAGCCGACTCAGAAAAACACCGACAAACCGCGCAGAAACACGCTCCAGCATCAGATTGATAAAGTCGACCCCCAGCATGGGCAGCGCCCCAGGCTCTGCTCGCCCTGTCGACATCCTGACAATGACAGCCGATTGCGGAATCGGTTGCGCACGATAACCGCCCAGTTTGTCCAGCAACAGATCGACCAGTGTCTGCGGTGTTGAGGGCAGACTTGAGGCCTGGCCGCTGGGAAAAACCTCATTGTTTTCTTCGTTTAGGGGAGCGGCATCAGGCCAATGCACTCCGATACTTTTCGCGTTCAGCGACGGCGCGGCAAACATCGCCAGATATTCGTCGAGCATTTGCGCCGCGCACTCACCCATATCGATATGGGTACCTTCAAGCCACTGAAGGGTTTTCTCCAGTTGGTCGATCCGTGCTGTCCAGGTCAGCTCGGGTGCCGGGGGAGTCGATGGAGTCAGCACCTTGACCACCGGCGACGCTGCCGGCCATTGCTGAGCGAAAGCCACAGGCGCTTGCAGCCAACGCCCACTGGTGTCGAACGATGCAAGTCGGCAATCGATCAGGTGACGGACGTCCAGTGCATCATCAACTTTAGCGGCGGCTGAGTCGGCATCGGAAAACCCTCCTGCCAGGACAAAGCCCAGGTTGCGCTTTTGCAGCCCAATGATCGCCTCGACAGCGTCGGTAAACAGTGGCTGCTCGACTTCATAAGACTCGATTTTCAGATCGCCATCGGTGCCCGGCAGCAGTTGATCATTAAGCGACATGTGGAATTGCAACTCTTTGCGCCCCGCCACTGTTGCATAGTGGTCGGCCAATGCTTTGAACGTGGTGAAACGCCGGATGCCGTGCAACCCGCAGTAGAGAACCAGATCAGGTAACGGGCTACCGACCAGTAATATCAGGCCCACCAGTTTCACGGGGGATCGGTCTTTGATTACCAGCGCCAGACGCTTGCCCACGACCGAGCGTTGCCGACGACTGGCCACGGGATCGAGCACGCCACTTAAATGAGTGAACTCCTCGGCCAGCAGGCTGCCATCGTGGAGCCCCTTCAATAACGCCTGACGAAAACCTCCTGCCAAGCCATGCGCCGCCAGCGTTCGCCGCGTCTGCCCCCAGAAGTTCGGCTGCTGCCAATAACTGCTCAGCAACTCCTCGAAGACCGGGGTCAACCCGCTCACAGCATCTGCCAGCAGTTTGTCGTAGCGTTTGTCATGAGTACCATCGACGACCTGGCCATTACTGCGCAGGTATAAGCGACGAGAAAACGGCGCAGGCTGTTTGACCAGGACATCGGTGGCGGCCTGGACCAACGTCTGATTGCAAGTACTCAGGGTTGAGGAGCCCTTATCGGCCGCGAACCATTGCACCCGTGGCAACGACAGGTCGATGGCGACGTCGGGCAATAACGTATCGATGTGCTCCCGGACAGCCTGCGTCAATGCCGATTGCAGGGAAGGAATGCGTTGCAGATGAGTAGCCAGATCACGCAGGCGCGCCACCTGCTGATCGGTAATGGCCTCCATGCGCTGCTCGAACAGGTCGCCTTCGATCAATTCACATTCAAAGGCTGGGTTGAGATCGGATGGCGTGTAGTTCTCAAGTGCGTCGAGCAGCGCGGTGCGGTCGCTGAATCGCTCAAGGCCGTAGAGCAAGGTATCGAGATAAACGACGCTGGCGCCGGACTCAGCGGAACTGATCACCAACGCACCATCCAGCTCATCACAGATCAGCAAATCATCTTCGATGACCAAACGATCCACACGCAGCCCGGAGCTCTTGAACGCTTCGGACTCAGGTGAGTCGAGGAGGATTTTCAGCTGCCTGTATTCTTCGTCGCTGATAATCGCTCGATGCCACGCGCTGGCGAGGCTGGCGGTAAATCGCGACTTGAGAGACTCGGCGCAAAAATAGGGGGTAGAAACAAGAACGGATGACATAAGCACTCCCGGTTGACTCTCGCCGTCGCATTGCGACAGCGAGAAGAAAAACGAGAGCTTATCGACCGGCTACTCACGAGAGACGGTACATAAAGCAGGGGTTGGCCGATCCCCTTAGTCAGGCTTTTTTATTCTGCTCAACCCAGGCCGCATAGGCATTGATGAAGGTCTGCAGAAACGGCTTGGTCTGTTCCGACAAGGCACCGGCGGCATCGAAGAAGGTCCCGGCATTGCCCAGATAAGCTTCCGGCTGTTGCAGGCAGGGAACATTGAGGAACACCAGGGACTGGCGCAGGTGATGATTGGCGCCGAAACCACCAATGGCGCCCGGCGAAGCACTGATCACCGCGCCCGGCTTACCGCTCCACGAGCTTTTGCCATATGGCCGCGAACCCACGTCGATGGCGTTTTTCAGCGCGCCCGGCACCGAACGGTTGTATTCCGGAGTAACAAACAGGACCCCGTCCGCTTCACCGATCTGCTGGCGGAAAGCTGCGTAAGCTGGCGGGGTTGAGGTGGCGGTATCGATGTCTTCGTTGTAGAGCGGCAAATCACCGATTTCAACAATCTTGAGTTGCAGATTCGCGGGAGCCAGCGCAGCCAGGGCCAGGGCGATTTTCCGGTTGATGGAATCCACACGCAAACTGCCCACAACTACCGCGATTTGATACACCTGACTCATGGAGATTTCCTTCAGCAAATGACAAGAGCCAATAGTTATAGATTAAGTTGGCGCCAAGGTGCAGATTGCGTAGCCCAAGAGCGGGAATAAAAGCACAAAAGCAACACTGCCTGAGCGGGATTATTTTTTTAACAGCGGCAAACTCGCCTTGAAAAAAACGGTCTACACCGCTTGAGTGCACACGGGCCACAAAGATTTGCTCACGCGGTGCCGGATACCAGCACAGACGTTCGACGCTCAGTGTTAGCATGCAAGCGTAAACAAACGGTTACATCCAGAGGTTACAAAGCAAATGGCTTCAGTTTTGGTTGGACAATTTCATGCAAGAGACGCCGAAGGTCGTGTGTATTCCGTGCATGAATTCCGGGAATCACAACTTACCGAGACCGAAACTGGCGGCGCTGAGCCCGTTTCAACCTATCGCCTGGCAATCGGTGACCGGGTCACGCATTTGGGCGGGGACGATTTTCAGCTGGTCCAGTCTGGCGTGACGATGACGCGTACGTCTTGATAGCAGTGCTCTGCGAGATTCGGTGATTCCTGTGGGAGTTGAGCTTGCTCGCGAAGATCGATAATGCGCTGCTCATGCAAGCCGAGATTCCTGTAGGAGCCGAGCTTGTTCGCGATAGGGTCTGGTGATTGGCCTTGAGAACTGCAGTGGCCTGAGATGATTTCGTTCACATATCCATTCCTGCGGTAACGGCCACTTAGGGTTGCGCTTTTACAGCGCCTCACATTTGAAGCCTGTATAGACCGGACACATCGCTCCCACGAGTTCGGTTTTCATCTGTGGGAGCGGTGCTTGCCCGCGATAAGGCCAACGCGGTATGCCTGAAAGTCTGCGGCGCCTGAATCGCGGGCAAGCACCGCTCCCACAGTTCAGATCGCATTCTCTCTGTTGGAGCCGGGCTTGCCCGCGATAAGGCCAACGCGGTATGCCTGAAAGTCTGCGGCGTCTGAATCGCGGGCAAGCACCGCTTCCACAGTTCAGATCGCATTCTCTCTGTTGGAGCCGGGCTTGCCCGCAATAAGGCTAATGCGGTCTGCCTGAAAGTCTGCGGCGCCTGAATCGCGGGCAAGTCGGAATGCCGTCCACTCGCGCCAACAGATTCGGTGATCTTCTGTGGGAGCGGTGCTTGCCCGCGATAAGGCCAACGCGGTTTGCCTGAAAGTCTGGGGCGCCTGAATCGCGGGCAAGCACCGCTCCCACAGTTCAGATCGCATTCTCTCTGTTGGAGCCGGGCTTGCCCGCGATAAGGCCAACGCGGTATGCCTGAGAGTCTGCGGCGTCTGAATCGCGGGCAAGTCGGAATGCCGTCCACTCGCGCCAACAGATTCGGTGATCTTCTGTGGGAGCGGTGCTTGCCCGCGATAAGGCCAACGCGGTATGCCTGAGAGTCTGCGGCGCCTGAATCGCGGGCAAGCACCGCTCCCACAGTTCAGATCGCATTCTCTCTGTTGGAGCCGGGCTTGCCCGCGATAAGGCCAACGCGGTATGCCTGAAAATCTGCGGCATCCGTTATCACGGGACAGGACCAGGCTTACTTTTGACTGGGCCGGCATTTCGGCTATCAAAAGTGAGGCGCTGTGAAGCGCAACCCTGAGCAGCCGTTACCTAAACAACGGATGTGTATACAAAACCCAACGACCCAGATACCCAGATCAACCAAACATCAAATACCAGAAAATCGCCGCCTCTCGGGTCTGCGGATCGATCCCGCGATAGCGCATGTGATCAACACCGCCGACCACGAATCCATACCCCTCATACAACCGACAAGCCGCCAGGTTGTTGTTCTGGGTTTCCAGCATGATCCCCGGCAAATTACGTTTGCGACTCCAGAACTGGGCCACGTCCAGCAATGAACGAGCCACGCCCTTGCGGCGCGCCGAGGCATCTACCGCCAGTTCGTCAATGTGGGCAAACCCATTCCAGTGAGTGCTGAGCACCATGTGCCCGACCGCTTGCGTCCCCAGCCAGGCGACCAGCACCGTGCTGTCCGCAGCGTCGCGATAATCGCAGAACTCCTGCGAATCAATGCCGTAGTTCTTGCTATAAGGCTCCACGGGCTCAACCGGCCAGCATTCGACGCGCTCCCCCACCTGCGCCAGAGCATAGCCGCTGACCGTAAAGGTGAACTCACTGTTGAGGATGTAATCCTCGAAGCATTCGTCTGCAACCCGAATGCTCAATGCCGGATTTGCCAAAATCGTGACCCCGTTACGTTGTCATTGAATGGCTGAAGCGTTCGATCATGCCGTGGCTTGCGCGGCGGCCTCTTGCAACTGCACCCACAGCGCCGGCGCACCTGCCGCCTTGGCGATGGCCGCCATGCGCACATCGTGCTCGGCCAATTCGCTTTCGCTGGCCTGTATGACCCGGCACCGCTGGCGGTCAGCCGGCAGGCGGCGGATCTCGGTGGCGGTGTTGCCCGAGCCTTCACCGGAACCATTGCCATCACTGGCATTGCCCGCCAGGGACAGACTGGTCTGGCCACCCGTCATGGTCAGGTAAACGTCGGCGAGAATCTCGGAGTCAAGCAGAGCGCCGTGCAGCTCACGGCCCGAGTTGTCGACGCCATAACGCTTACACAAGGCATCGAGGCTGTTGCGCTGACCTGGATGACGCTCACGGGCCATGAGCAAGGTGTCGAGCACCGTGCAATGGTCAGTGATGGTGGCTCTGTCGCGCTGCCCGATCAGGGCGAATTCGTTGTTGATGAAGCCGACGTCGAAGGGCGCGTTATGGATGATCAGCTGCGCGCCTTTGATGAACTCGAAAAACTCATCGGCCACTTCAGCAAAGCGCGGCTTACCCACCAGAAATTCATTGGTAATGCCGTGAACGCCAATCGCCCCCTCGTCGCTCTCGCGATCCGGCTGCAGGTAGACGTGGAAATGCCGCCCGGTGAGGCGACGGCCGATCAATTCAACGCAACCGATCTCGATGATCCGGTGACCATCGGTGACCGGCATACCGGTAGTTTCGGTATCCAGTACAACACTACGCATGCTTGATGCCTCTCACTTCATCCACACCGCGGTTGGCCAACTGGTCCGCGCGCTCGTTGCCCGGATGGCCGATGTGCCCACGGACCCATTGCCAGGTCACGGTGTGGCGATTCACTTGTTCGTCGAGCAGTTGCCAGAGATCAGCGTTCTTCACCGGCTCTTTAGCGGCTGTCTTCCAGCCGCGCTTCTTCCAGTTGACCATCCACTCGGTGATGCCTTTCATCACGTATTGCGAGTCCGTCACCAGGGTCACATTGCAGGAACGCTTGAGCTCTTCAAGGCCGCGGATGGCGCCGGTCAGCTCCATGCGATTGTTGGTGGTGTTGGCTTCGCCACCCCACAATTCCTTCTCGACACCCTTGCAGACCAGCAAGGCTCCCCAGCCACCCGGGCCAGGATTGCCTTTACAGGCACCATCGGTGAACAGTTCAACGCTATCACTCATGTACAGACATCCAGAATTAGTTGGCTTCAGCGCTGTTCAGGCTCGCAGGTGCTGCGATTGACCTTGGCCATGGGCAGTGGAATCAGCTTGCCCATCGGTTCGCGACGCTGCTCGCGCAACGGTCGCAGGCCTACCACCAGCTTGCGCGCAACCAATAAATAGAAGCCGCCGCCAGGGCTTTGCCAGCCATTACCGAGACGTTCAAGACCTGCAAGACGTGCTTGCCAGCTCGCTGAAGCAAGCGGCGGACGATAGCATCCGAAGCGACGTTTCTCCAGCGCGAAGCCCAGCAGGTTCAGCCAGTCGGCGACCCGCGAAGGCGAAATGCAGCGCGCTTTGTGCAGCGCGTCCTTGGCAAACACATGCCGCAACCCCCACGCACTCCAGGGGTTGATGCCGACGATCAGCAGATGCCCGCCCGGACGTACGCTGCTGGCAGCCTCGCGCAGCAAGCCGTGAGGCGATAGACAGAAATCCAGACCGTGCTGCATCACCACTACGTCGGCGGCGTGCTCGCTCAGCGGCCAGGCCTGCTCTTCGCAGACAATTTCCACCCCCGGCAGCGGCGCGCCGAGACGCACATTGCGCTGGACTTGTTGTGCCGCCGGAGGAGTTTCCGCAGACGGGCCGTAGTGCACCAGATAACCACCAAAAAAACGCCCGAGTTCTTCTTCAAGCACCCGGCGTTCTTCCTGCAGCAACAGCTGCCCCAGCGGCCCGGACAACCATTCGCGTGCTGAACTGATCAGTGCGAGCCATTCGGGATCAGCCTGGGCGAATGCTTCATTGGTCATGTGTGATCCTCGCATCGAGCCTCATCAGACTCTAAGATGCCTTATTGTTTCCAGCCAAGCGAACTGCGCCATGATACAGATCGATGCATTGCCCGCTTTTACCGACAACTACATCTGGTTGTTACAAGATCCTTCGAGCAAAAACTGCGCCGTGGTTGATCCCGGTGATGCTGCGCCAGTGCTCAACTGGCTGCAACAACACCCGGACTGGACCTTGAGCGACATTCTGGTGACACACCACCACCATGACCACGTCGGGGGCGTCGCCCAACTCAAGCAGCAGACCGGCGCCAGGGTATCGGGCCCCGCCAACGAGAACATTCCCGCCCGGGATGTCGATCTGCTCGATAACGATCGAATCAGTGTTCTCGGGCTGGACTTCGAAGTCTTTGCCGTACCCGGCCATACGTTGGGACACATAGCCTTTTATCACGCAGGCATGCCCAAGCCACTGCTGTTCTGCGGCGATACCCTGTTCGCAGCCGGTTGCGGACGCCTGTTCGAAGGCACACCGGCGCAAATGCACGATTCGCTTAGCCGCCTGAACAAACTTCCGGACAGCACCCTGGTTTACTGCACCCACGAATACACCCTGAGTAATCTGCGCTTTGCCCAGGCCGTGGAACCGCACAACCGGGACATCGCCGACCGCCTTGCCCAAGTGACGCAGTGGCGCGCTGAAAACCGGATCAGCCTGCCTTCAAATCTAGCCTTGGAACGTCTCACGAACCCGTTCATTCGTACTAATGAAACATCTGTTAAAGAAAAAGCGGACGAACGGACCGGAACCTCTAATCAGTCCCCAGGCGAGATTTTTGCAGCCCTGCGGGCATGGAAAGACAAGTTCTAAGCCAGCCCTTTGTGAGCACGAAAATTCTCAAAGGTTGACCATTGGCAGGGCTGTTCCTAGAATCGCCCGACATTTTCGCCTGGAACTATCTCCCAGCCAATGTCGTCATCTATACGTAGCACCCTCAATTCAGACGCATTGACTCGGTTGGCACAAGCTATCGCTGTTGCCGTGAGCGCTACGCTCGCGGGCTGTCAGACCACCAGCCATATCGAACCGAGCAGTACCCACCGCGCGCCCAATCTGGCAGCGGGGATCAAGCAAAAACCGATCTTTCTGAGCCATAAACCTGCCCCGCTGGCGCCGGCAACCGATGTCTGGGAGCGCATGCGCCAGGGCTTTCAGTTGCAGCAAGGCAACGACCTGAACCCGCGCATCGACCAACAACGTCTGTGGTTTGCCAACAATCCTTCGTTCCTGGAGAACGCGGGTGAGCGCGGCAGTCTGTATATGCATTACATCGTCGAGCGTCTCGAAGAGCGCAATATGCCGCTGGAACTGGCACTGCTGCCAGTCATCGAGAGCGCGTATAACCCAATGGCGGTTTCGCGCAGCAATGCAGTAGGCCTGTGGCAGTTCATTCCGTCTACCGGGCGCTATTTCAACCTGCGTCAGACCAGTTTTTACGATGGCCGCCGTGACATTCAGGCGTCCACCGGTGCGGCGATGGACTACCTGAGCCGCCTCCACGACATGTTCAACGGCGACTGGCTGCTGGCCCTGGCGGCGTACAATGCCGGCGAAGGGACCGTGAGCCGCGCCATCGAGCGCAACGAAAAGCTCGGCCTGCCGACGGATTACTGGAACCTGCCGCTACCGCAGGAAACCAAGGATTACGTGCCCAAGCTGCTGGCGTTGTCGCAAGTGGTATTGGCCCCCGAGGCTTATGGCGTCAACCTCAACCCGATTGCCAACCAGCCATACTTCGAAGTCGTCGAGCTGAACCAGCGCATGGATCTGTCCAAAGTGGCAGCCATGGCCGACATCGACGAAGACGAACTGATCCAGCTCAACCCGGCCTTCAAGAAGCGCCTGACCATTGATGGCCCGCAGCATTTGCTGGTGCCGACGTCGAAGAAGCAATTGCTCACCGCCAGCCTGTCGAACATGAAGCCGCAGGAACTGGTGGACTGGCAGCAATATCGGGTTCGCAAGGGCGATACCCTCGCCAGTCTGGCCAGCCGTTATCAGGTGTCGGTTAGCTCGCTGAAGAGTAGCAACAAGCTTTCCGGCAACAACCTGAGCATTGGCCAGTCTCTGACCATCCCGACCCATCCCGGCATGCGCCCTGCTCAACCGGTGTTCGAAGAACTGGCAACCACTGTAAAACCGGCTCGCAGCCGCAATTACACGGTCAAACCGGGTGACAATCTGTCGCTCATTGCCAAGAGCAACAAGGTCGATGTCAAGGATTTGCAGCACTGGAACAAGCTTTCCGGGCAAAACCTAAAAGTCGGCCAGACCCTGGTAATGGAAGACACCTCCGTCAAGGCCAAAAGTACCGCGACGGCCAGCGCCAAGGCTGCTGACAAGAAGTCCATGCAGTACAAGATCCAGAAAGGCGACTCGATGTATCTGGTCGCCAAGCGCTTCAATGTCGAGATGCAACATCTCAAGCGCTGGAATCCGCGCACCGGGTCGGCACTCAAGCCCGGCCAGACATTGACTGTTTACCTGCCGCATTGATGGATTGTTGGGCAAGGTGCTAACCCTGTGGGGGCGGTGCTTGCCCGCGATGAGGTTGAACGCGATCTGGCGTCAACCGCCTTATTGCGCACATATCCATTCCTGCGGTAACGGCTGCTTATGGTTGCGCCCTTACGGCGCCTCACTTTTAAGCCCAAAAGTAAGCAAAAGGCTCTTGCCCCACCACTCGGTGCCTCGCCTAGGCTCGGCATGCCCGTAATCCGACATTGATTCGGCGGGCCGCCGCGAAGGGCCATCCCTGGCCCAGCGCGGCTAAACCGGCATCCATGCCGGTTGCCCGCCGAATCAATATCGGATTACGGCCAGCGTGGTTTTACGGGGCGCCTAAGATCAAAAGCCAAATCAAAAGCGCGCGAGGCGGCCTGAAAGCCGGCCTGTTGCGTGAACTTACCGCACCGTATTTGCCGTCTGCACTGCTTAATGTGGGAGCCGAGCTTGCTCGCGAAGAACGATAACGCGGTGTGCCTGATACCGCCTTCGCAGCCCTCGTAACCTCGGTCAGCTCCTACAGGTCCGGGCTATGCCTGAAAATCCGCCAACCCTGTAGGAGCTGCCGAAGGCTGCGAAAGCGATTTCGCGCTGACAACCGCGGCGCCTGATTCGCGAGCAAGCTCGAATTTCAACTGTAGGAGCGAACTTGTTCGCGAGGCGATATTCCTGGCAACACAGCTCCAACGCCTCGCCAACAAGTTGGCTCCTACAAGATCCGGTTCTGCTGTTGATCTGGCCGTTGATCTGGCTTTTGATCTTAAGCGCCCCGTCAAACCACGCTGGCCGAACGCGGGCCTTGAACCGTGGGCAACCCGGCAGGACGCCGGGTTAGCCGCGCTGGGCCAGGGATGGCCCTTCGCGGCGGCCCACGGTTCAAGGTCTGCGGTCGGGTACACCGAGCCTAAGCGAGGTGCCGAGTGGTGGGGCAAAGACCTTTTGGTTACTTTTGGGGCTGTTTGCCAAAAGTGACCCGCCGTAAGGGCGGAACCCTAAGCAGCCGTTACCTAGATAAAGGATATGTACACAAAACCAACTTCGGAAAAATGTGTAGATCTCCCATTCTTATCGCCAGCAAGCACCGCTCTCCCAAAAACCTTTCACCACAGGCTCGGCATCTAACTCCCCCGCCCTTTTTCCAGTCGATACAAGCTGTTAATGTTACCGCCCCAAAAGCCCAAGCCGTCTGGATCGTGATACGTCCCCTCCTGTTCGCCCTAAGCCTGGTCTTGAGCTTTCCCGTATGCGCAGCCATCAGCGAAAGCCACGGCTATGCGCAGTTTGGTGTGCTCAAGTATCCGGCCAGTTTCACGCATTTCGACTGGGTCAATCCCGAGGCGCCGAAAGGTGGCACCTTGCGGATGATGGCGTTCGGTACTTTTGACACCCTCAATCCCTACACCTTCAAGGGCAGCAGCCCTGTTTCCACCGGCAACTTCCTGCAATACGGCATCAATGAGCTGAACGAACCGCTGATGGTCGGCACCGGGCAATATGACCCCTCTGGCGATGAACCGACCTCAAGCTATGGCCTCATCGCCCAGAGCGTCGAGTTCAGTGAAGATCGCAGCTGGGTGGTGTTCAACCTTCGGCCTCAGGCCCGTTTCCATGACGGTAAACCGATCACGGCCTACGACGTCGCCTTCTCCTACAGAACGCTGCTCAAGGATGGACATCCGCAATACCGCACAGCTTTACAGGAAGTGCAACGGGTCGACATCCTCAATCGCCATCGCATTCGCTTTGTCCTGAAACGTGCCGGCAACCCGCTGTTGATTCTGCGTCTGGGCGAGCTGCCAGTGCTGCCGCAGCATTACTGGAAAGACCGCGACTTCAAGGCCACCACTTTCGAGCCGCCATTGGGCAGCGGACCGTATCGCATCACTAAAGTCATGCCCGGTCGGCAACTGGTGTTCGAGCGGGTCAAGGATTACTGGGGCAAGGACCTGCCGGTCAACCGCGGCAAGTACAACTTCAACCGGGTGGAGGTGGAGTTCTATCGCGACAGTGACGTGGCCTTCGAAGCCTTCAAGGCCGGTGAGTTCGACATCTATATCGAACACCAGGCCAAGAACTGGTCCACCGGCTACAACTTCTCCGCCGTGGCCAATGGTCAGGTGATCAAGGCGCAGATCCCGCACAAGATCCCGACCCAGACTCAAGGGCTGTTCATGAACAGCCGCCGCAGCAGCTTCGCCGACGTGAGAGTGCGAGAAGCCCTGGGCCTGATGTTCAACTTTGAATGGACCAATCGCACGCTGTTCAACGACGCCTACACGCGCACCATGAGTTACTACCCCAACAGCGAATTTTCCGCGACGGGCCTGCCCACGGGTGCCGAATGGCTGATGCTCTCGGCGTATCGCGACCAGTTGCCATCGAGCCTGTTCACCCAGCCGTTCAGCGTGTCGAAAACCGACGGCGGCGGCATTCCCCGGGAAACCATGCGCAAAGCCCTGAAGCTGCTGGCTGAGGCTGGCTGGAAGTGGTCGGATCAACGGCTGGTGAATGCCGACAATCAGCCGCTTCGTTTCGAAATATTGCTGGTCAATCCCAGCCTTGAACGAATCTTCCAGCCGTTTATCGAAGATCTGCGACGCATCGGGATCGATGCCGGCTTGCGCACCGTGGACCGGGCGCAGTACAAGCAGCGCCTGGATCAATTCGATTTCGACATGGTGAGCATGACCATGCCGCAAACCCTCAGCCCGGGACTTGAGCAATGGCAGTATTTTCACTCCAGCCAGGCCTATATCAAGGGCAGCAAGAATTATTCAGGCATCGCCAATCCGGTGGTCGACGGGCTGCTCAATCAACTGCTCGGCGCACAAACCCGTGATTCACAAGTCGCGGCAGCACGGGCACTGGATCGTGTCCTGCTGTCGCAGCACTACATGATCCCCAACTGGTATCTGAACAATCATCGTCTGGCTTACCGCAACCGGTTCGCCATGGTCACCACCCCGCCCTATACCTTGGGGCTGCGCGCGTGGTGGCTCAAATCCCTGGAGAAGACTCAATGACCGTTTTGCGTTCCCTGCTGATGCAGGCTGGCGGCCTCTTTCTTGCCGGGCTCGCCTGTACCGCTCAAGCGGCGCCTCTGCATGCCGTGACCATGTACGACGAAGCGCCAAAGTACCCGGCCAACTTCAAGCATTTCGACTACGTGAATCCTGATGCACCCAAGGGCGGACTGTTTCGCCAGGCGGGATTCGGCAGCTTCGACAGCCTCAATCCGTTCATCAACAAGGGCACCCCCGCAGAAGACGTCGGCCTGATCTATGACACCCTGGCCCGTTCCAGCCTCGACGAGCCGATGACTGAGTACGGGCTGATCGCCAGCAAGATCGAAAAAGCCCCGGACAACACCTGGGTGCGCTTTTACCTGCGCCCCGAAGCGCGTTTTCATGATGGCCACCCGATCCGCGCCGAAGACGTGGAGTTTTCCTTCAATACCCTGATCAAGGACGGCGCCCCCATGTACCGGGCTTATTACGCCGGCGTCGACAAGGTGGTGGTCGAAGATCCACTGCGAGTCCTTTTCAAGTTCAAGGACAGCCAGAGCCGGGAGATGCCGCTGATCCTCGGTCAGTTGCCCGTGCTGCCGAAACACTTCTGGGCCAATCGCGAATTCACCAAGGGCAATCTCGATTTCCCGCTGGGCAGCGGGCCGTACAAGGTCGCCGAGGTCAAGGCCGGTCGATCGGTGCGTTACGAACGGGTCAAGGACTATTGGGCCAAAGATCTGCCGATCAATCGCGGGCAGTTCAACTTCGACGTCATGAGCTATGACTACTATCGTGACTTCGATGTGGCGCTCCAGGCAGGCAAGGCCGGACAGTTTGATTACTGGCTGGAAACCAGCGCAAAAAACTGGGCCACCGCCTACGACACGCCGGCTGTACGTGAAGGCCGTCTGATCAAGGAAGAACTGCCCAATGGCAACCCCCAGGGCATGCAGGGTTTTGTCATGAACCTGCGGCGCCCGGTGTTTCAGGATCCGAAAGTACGTGAAGCGCTGACCCTGCTGCTCGACTTCGAATGGACCAACAAACAGCTGTTCAATGGCTCCTACAGCAGGACCAAAAGTTATTTCGACAACTCGGAGATGGCCGCCAGTGGCCTGCCTTCCGGCGAAGAACTGAAAATCCTCGAGCCCTTGCGCGGCAAGATCCCCGATCGAGTATTCAACGAAGAATTCAAACTGCCGGTCAGCGATGGTAGCGGCATGATCCGGCCGCAACTGCGGCGCGCCTTCCAGCTGCTGCAAGAAGCAGGCTGGACGGTCAAGAACGACAAGATGAGCGATGCCCAGGGCAATCCGATGAAACTGGAGTTCCTGCTGGCCCAGACCCAGTTCGAACGCATCCTGCTGCCCTACAAGCGCAACCTCAGTGATCTGGGCATCGAACTGACCATCCGCCGGGTGGATACCGCGGAATACGTCAACCGCCTGCGTTCCAGGGACTACGACATGATTGTCAGCAGCTTCCCCCAGTCCAGTTCGCCGGGTAACGAACAGCGCGAATACTTTCACTCCGTCAGTGCCGATCGGCCCGGCAGCCGCAATTTCATGGGCCTAAAAGACCCGGACGTGGACAGTCTGGTGGACGGCCTGATCAACGCCAACACCCGCCAGGAACTGGTGGACCACGCCAAAGCACTGGATCGGGTGCTGCTCTGGGGTTTCTACGTGCTGCCGAACTGGCACATCAAGACCTGGCGCGTGGCGTACTGGGATCACATCGGCCATCCCGGGGTGAAAGCCCTGTCGGACATAGGGCTCAACAGCTGGTGGTACAAACCTGATGCCCGTCCGGCGCCGCCAGTGCCGCAACCTGACTCCACCCCTGCCAGTACGGAGCAATAACATGCTGGCCTATATCTTCCGGCGCCTGCTGCTGATCATTCCGACCCTGTTCGGCATTCTGCTGATCAACTTCGTCATCATTCAGGCGGCTCCTGGCGGGCCGGTGGAACAGATGATCGCCAAACTCGAAGGCTTCGACGGCGCGACCAGCCGCATTGCCGGGGGCGGTGCCGAGGTGTCGGTCGCCGGCTCCAACTATCGCGGCGCCCAAGGCCTGGACCCGGCGCTGGTCAAAGAAATCGAGAAGATGTACGGCTTCGACAAGTCGGCCCCGGAACGCTTGTGGATCATGATCAAGAACTACTCGCACCTGGATTTCGGCAGCAGTTTTTTTCGCGACGCAAAAGTCATTGATCTGATCGTCGAGAAGATGCCGGTGTCCATTTCGCTCGGGTTATGGAGCACGCTGATCATGTACCTGGTGTCCATCCCACTGGGCATCGCCAAGGCCACCCGGCACGGCAGTCACTTCGATGTCTGGACCAGTTCGGCGATCATCGTCGGCTATGCCATCCCGGCGTTTCTGTTCGCGATCCTGTTGATCGTGATGTTCGCCGGCGGCAGCTATTTCGACTGGTTCCCGCTGCGGGGCCTGAGTTCGAACAACTTCGATGAATTGAGCCTGGGCGGCAAGATCCTCGATTACTTCTGGCACCTGGTCTTGCCGGTCACGGCACTGGTGATCGGCAACTTTGCCACCATGACCCTGCTGACCAAAAACAGCTTCCTCGACGAAATCGGCAAGCAATACGTGATCACTGCCAAGGCCAAGGGCCTGAGCAACCGCGCCGTGCTGTACGGCCATGTGTTTCGTAATGCGATGCTGCTGGTGATTGCCGGCTTCCCCTCGGCCTTCATCGGCATTTTCTTTACCGGCTCGTTGTTGGTGGAGGTGATTTTCTCCCTCGACGGCCTGGGCCTCATGAGCTTCGAGGCGGCGATCAACCGCGACTACCCCGTGGTGTTCGGCACCCTGTTCATCTTTACCCTGCTGGGTCTGGTAGTGAAACTGATCGGTGACATCACCTACACACTGGTGGACCCGCGCATCGACTTCGAAAGCAGGAAACATTGATATGAAGTTGTCTCCTCTGAATCGTCGCCGCTTCGAGCGCTTCAAAGCCAACAAACGTGGCTGGTGGTCGCTGTGGCTGTTCCTGATTCTGTTTGGCTTGAGTCTTGGCGCAGAACTGATCGCCAACGACAAACCCTTGGCCGTGCGTTACGACGGCAGTTGGTACTTCCCGGTGTTCGAACGCTATCCGGAAACCACCTTTGGCGGGGAATTCCCTCTGGAAGCCAACTACAAAAGCCCGTATATCAAGGAACTGCTGGCCGCCAAAGACGGCTGGACCCTGTGGGCTCCGATCCCCTTCAGCTACCAGAGCATCAATTACGACCTGAAAGTCCCGGCCCCGGCCCCGCCATCAGCGGATAACCTGCTGGGCACCGACGATCAGGGTCGTGACGTGCTGGCACGGGTGATTTACGGCTTCCGGGTTTCGGTATTGTTCGCCCTGACCCTGACCATTCTCAGTTCCATCATTGGCGTGGTCGCCGGCGCTTTGCAGGGCTTCTACGGCGGCTGGGTGGATTTGCTCGGCCAGCGCTTTCTGGAAATCTGGTCCGGGTTACCGGTGCTTTATCTGCTGATCATTCTCGCCAGCTTCGTCCAGCCCAACTTCTGGTGGCTGCTGGGCATCATGCTGCTGTTTTCCTGGATGAGCCTGGTGGACGTGGTGCGAGCCGAGTTCCTGCGCGGCCGCAACCTGGAATACGTGCGTGCCGCACGCGCCCTGGGGATGGAGAACGGGGCAATCATGTTCCGACACATTCTGCCCAATGCCATGGTCTCGACCATGACCTTCATGCCATTCATCCTGACCGGCGCCATCGGTACCCTGACTGCACTGGACTTCCTTGGCTTCGGCTTGCCGGCCGGTTCGCCGTCGCTGGGCGAGCTTGTCGCCCAAGGCAAATCCAACCTCCAGGCGCCATGGCTGGGCATCAGTGCGTTCGCGGTACTGGCCATCATGCTGAGCCTGCTGGTGTTCATCGGCGAATCCGCCCGCGACGCTTTCGACCCAAGGAAATGACATGAACAATGACAATCTGATCGAGATCCGCGATCTGGCCGTCGAGTTCGTCTCCGGCGAAGGTTGCCAGCGGGTAGTCGAGGGCATCAGCTTTGATATCCGCCGCGGCGAAACCCTGGCGCTGGTGGGCGAAAGCGGTTCCGGCAAATCGGTCACGGCGCACTCGATCCTGCGCCTGCTGCCCTACCCCCTCGCCCGTCATCCCAGCGGCACGATCCACTATGCCGGGCAGGACTTGCTGACATTGAGTGAGAAAAAACTGCAAGGCATTCGCGGCAATCGCATCGCGATGATTTTTCAGGAGCCGATGACCTCTCTGAACCCGCTGCAATCGATTGAAAAACAAGTCAATGAAGTGCTCGGCCTGCATAAAGGCCTGACCGGCAAGGACGCCACACGCCGCACTCTGGAGCTGCTGGAGCTGGTAGGCATCCCCGAACCTGTCAAACGCCTCAAAGCCCTGCCACACGAGCTCTCAGGCGGCCAGCGGCAGCGAGTCATGATTGCCATGGCATTGGCCAACGAACCGGAACTGTTAATCGCCGACGAACCGACCACCGCCCTGGACGTCACCGTGCAGCTGAAAATCCTCGAATTGCTCAAGGATCTACAGGCGCGGTTAGGCATGGCATTGCTGCTGATCAGCCATGATTTGAATGTTGTGAAGCAAATAGCCAATCGCGTATGTGTCATGCAGCGAGGTTGCATCGTCGAACAAGCGTCTTGTGACGAACTGTTTCGTTCGCCGCAGCATTCGTACACCAAAGTTCTGCTTGGCGCAGAGCCTAGCGGCGGGCCTTCGCCCAACCCCGCGGGCCCGCCACTGCTGGAAGTGGACGATCTGCGGGTCTGGTTTCCGATCAAGAAGGGGCTGTTCAAGAAGACCGTCGATCACGTCAAGGCTGTGGACGGCATCAACTTCAGTCTGCCCAAAGGGCAAACGCTGGGGATTGTCGGCGAAAGCGGTTCGGGCAAATCGACACTGGGTCTGGCGATACTTCGGCTGATTGGTAGCCGAGGGGCCATACGTTTCCAGGGTGAAACGCTAGACTGCCTGTCTCAGCAACAGATTCGTCCGTTGCGCCGGCAGATGCAGGTGGTGTTCCAGGACCCGTTTGGCAGCCTCAGCCCGCGGATGTCGGTGAGTGAAATCGTGGGCGAAGGCCTGCGCATTCATCGCATGGGTACGGCAAACGAGCAGGAAATGGCCGTTATCGAAGCACTCAGGGAAGTAGGTCTGGATCCGGAAACCCGGCACCGCTACCCTCACGAGTTCTCCGGCGGGCAGCGGCAGAGAATCGCCATTGCCCGGGCGCTGGTATTGAAACCGGCGCTGATTCTGCTGGACGAGCCGACTTCGGCTCTCGACCGGACAGTTCAGCGTCAGGTAGTGGAGCTACTGCGGTCACTGCAAACCAAGTACAACCTGACGTATTTGTTCATCAGCCATGACCTGGCTGTCGTCAAGGCGCTGAGCCACCAGTTGATGGTGGTCAAGCAAGGCCAAGTGGTCGAACAGGGTGACGCGCAAACCATATTTGCCGCACCGCAACATCCTTATACACAGCAGCTGCTGGAAGCCGCCTTTTTGGCACCAGTGGCTGTCGATTAACCTGAAGAGGAACAACACATGGGTTTTCTCGCCGGTAAGCGCGTCCTGATCGTCGGTGTCGCTAGCAAACTGTCCATCGCATCCGGCATCGCTGCCGCCATGCATCGCGAAGGTGCAGAGCTTGCTTTCACCTATCAGAACGACAAACTCAAAGGTCGCGTCGAAGAATTCGCCGCTGGCTGGGGCTCGGGCCCTGAGCTGTGCTTCCCTTGTGACGTAGCAAGCGACGAAGATATCGCCAAGGTCTTCGAAGACCTGAGCAAGAAGTGGGACGGCCTGGACGTGATCGTTCACTCCGTAGGCTTCGCGCCTGGTGATCAACTGGATGGTGACTTCACCGAAGCCACCACCCGTGACGGTTTCCGCATCGCGCATGACATCAGTGCGTACAGCTTCGTGGCCTTGGCCAAGGCTGGCCGGGAAATGATGAAAGGCCGCAATGGCAGCCTGCTGACCCTGTCGTACCTGGGCGCCGAGCGCACCATGCCTAACTACAACGTGATGGGCATGGCCAAAGCCAGCCTGGAAGCGGGCGTACGTTATCTGGCTGGCAGCCTTGGCCCGGAAGGCACCCGCGTGAACGCTGTATCGGCTGGCCCGATCCGCACCCTCGCCGCTTCCGGTATCAAGAACTTCCGCAAGATGCTGGCCGCCAACGAAGCGCAGACTCCACTGCGTCGTAACGTGACCATCGATGAAGTCGGCAACGCCGGCGCGTTCCTGTGCTCGGACCTGGCGTCTGGCATAAGCGGCGAAATCATGTACGTGGATGGTGGTTTCAACACTACTGCGATGGGCAACATCGAAGAGTAATCTTCGCAGCGTGACCCGAAGCCCGTGAATCGAGAGATTTGCGGGCTTTTTTTTGACCTCCGGATACAGCCCGAGGCACATCGGCGTTCGTTAAATTGCAATTGCGGGCAAGCGCGCTTCTACTGCTAAAGCGCGATCCAACCGTAGGAGCGCGCTTGCCCGCGATTACGTCGGTGCAGCAGCCAAAGAATTCGAGTCGAACACAAACGACACCCCAGTTTCGGACGGAGAGACTCGAATTCTCACACCATGGAGCACTGGAACCTGAATCCAGCCTGTCGTACTTAATCCACAACCCCCTCGGTAAATGCTTAGGGTAATTTCACCAAAAAAAAGACCGCTCAATGAGCGGCCTTCTTTTTACGTCCGATCAAACCATCAAAACCGTTCGATCTTCGCTTTGCTTTCCAGCTGCGCACGGTAAGCAGCGAAATCCTGCTGGCCGGCACGTGACGCGAGGAAGCGACGGTACTGAGCCTTCTCTGCGTCGCTCGGTGCTGCCGCCTGATTCACACCATTGAGGCGCACAATCACAAAGCTGCCGTCAGCCAGCGCAAGGCTGGTGAATTCCGGCTTGTCCTTGCCTTCAGGCTTGGGCATGCGGAACAGCGCTTGCAGCACAGCTGGATCGATACCTTCCTGGCCGCGAGTGACCGCCTCCATGACGTTCCAGCTATGGCCATCCTGCTTGGCGGCCAATGGAATCTTGCCATCACGCAGGCCAGCCAACAGCGCCTCGCCCTTGGCCTTTACCGCGTCGGCAGCGTGATCCTTGACCAGCTTGGCACGGATCGCGGTGGCAACGGCTTCCAGTGGTAGCTGCTCAGGCATGCGGTGCTCTTTGGAGCGCACCACGACGACCGTTTCAGGATCCAGCTCCAGCGCATTGCTGTTGGAGCCTTCTTCCAGCACTTCAGGGCTGAATGCGGCCTGAATGACTGCACGGTTGGCCGTCAGACCTTCGCCGCCTTCGCGACCGAATGGAGCACTGGTTTGCACCTTCAGACCCAGCTCCTGAGCCGGCTGGGCCAGATCGGAAGCTTCGAACGCGGAGTCTTCGAGTTGCTTGGTCGCCTCGACGAAACGTTGCTCGACCTGCTGGGATTTCAGCTCGTTGGTCAGCTTGCCTTTCAGGCTCGCCAGCGTAGGCACCGACGGTGCTTCAACGCCCAGCAGCTTGATCAGGTGCCAGCCAAAGTCGCTGCGTACCGGAGCAGAAACCTGATCTTTGTTCAGCGCATACAGCGCGTCTTCAAAGGCCGGGTCGTAAACGCCTTTACCTGCGTAACCCAGGTCACCACCTTTGGATGCCGAACCCGGATCCTGGGAAAACTCCTTCGCCAATGCTGCGAAGTCTTCACCTTTGGCCAGACGCTGTTGAATTTCTTCAATCTTCGCTTTGGCCTGGGCGTCGGTCATCTTGTCGTTCACATCGATCAGGATGTGCGCGCCACGGCGCTGTTCGGCAAGATTGGCGATTTCTTTCTGGTACGCCGCCTGCAGATCCTCATCCTTGACCTGAACCTTGTCGAAGAAAGAGGACTTCTTCAGCTCGATGTAATCCAACACTACCTGCTCAGGACTCATGAACTCTTTTGCGTGTTCATCGTAGTGAGCCTTGATTTCGTCCTCGGTCACTTTCACAGAGGACGGATCAGCGGTAAGGGTCAGCGAAGCAAAGTCGCGGGTCTGTTTTTCCAGACGGGCGAATGCTTCAACCTGTGCGTCGGTAACAAAGGCACTGCCCGCCACACCGGCACGAACCTGACCGATCAGCATTTCCTGAGCCAGCATCTGGCGGAACTGCAGACGGGTAAAGCCCAACTGGCGAATGACCTGATCAAAGCGGTCGGCGTTGAATTTGCCATCGACCTGGAACTCAGGTGTTTGCAAAATCTGCTGATCCAGCGAAGCTTCGGAGAACGTGAACTTCGCATCGCTGGCGCCCTGAAGCAGCAGCTTGCGATCAACCAGACCTTTGAGGGCCGAGTCGCGGAGCATTTTTTCATCCAGCAAGGCAGGATCGAAATCCTTGCCCAGTTGCTGCATGAGCTGCCGACGTTGCATGTCGACCGCCTGGCTCAACTCGTTCTTGGTGATTTCCTCACCGTTGACTTTGGCGGCGTCCTGGCTGGTGCTCGTGGCAGTGAAAATCGCATCGAACCCCGTCAAAGCCATCAACGCAATGATGATTCCGATGATTGTCTTGGCAATCCAGCCTTGTGAATTGTCCCTGATGTTCTGCAGCATGCGTCCCCCAAAACGGTTGTACTGACTAACCAACCGCGGAGCGTGGGTAGAAAGCGGATAGAAGAAAGGCGCATCCGAGGATGCGCCTTCTCGTAACTGGCGAAGCGGACGGGGGCTGGTAACCGCGACCCCGGTGTGTCAGGCCGGATTCAAACCGACCGCACCACCGCTGCGCTTGCCGACACAGAACGAATTCTGCTCGGTTGGGCAAAGGCTTTGAGAACTTAGTTGACAGCTTCTTTCAGGGCTTTACCGGCTTTGAAGCCTGGTTTTTTCGCAGCAGCGATTTCAAGCGTCTTACCCGTCTGAGGGTTACGACCGATACGCGCTGGACGATCAGTAACGGAGAAGGTCCCGAAACCAACCAGTACAACAGAGTCGCCAGCCTTCAGAGCGCCAGTGACGGATTCGATTACTGCGTCCAGCGCACGGCCAGCAGCAGCTTTCGGGATATCAGCGGATGCGGCGATAGCATCAATCAGTTCCGACTTGTTCACTCTAAGTCCCCTTATGTCTATATTGAGTATGTTTCTAAGTTTTTTTGGTGTAGCAAAAACAAGCGCTGAATGGCCTGCAGACGCTTAGAAGAGCCGCTTTATAACAAGGGCTCCAAAAAGCTGTCAAGGCAGGCAGTCCAGACTAATGCGTGCTAATTCTTTCCTTAGAGTCAGACTCGCGTTTTTCATCCTTTGCAACCATCTCGGGAGCTACATCCGGCAAGGGCTCCGGCGCGTATTGCAGCGCAATTTGCAGGACTTCGTCAATCCATTTAACCGGCTTGATCTGCAGATCCGCTTTGATGTTGTCAGGAATCTCTTTCAGATCGCGAACGTTTTCCTCAGGAATGATCACCGTCTTGATGCCACCACGGTGTGCTGCGAGCAGTTTTTCCTTCAAGCCGCCAATGGCCAGAACCTGCCCGCGCAGGGTGATTTCGCCCGTCATTGCCACGTCTGCACGTACCGGGATCTGTGTCAGGGCTGAAACAAGGGCCGTGCACATGCCTACGCCTGCGCTAGGCCCATCTTTCGGGGTTGCCCCTTCCGGCATGTGGATGTGGGTGTCACGCTTCTCATGGAAGTCCAGAGGGATTCCCAGGCTTTTGGCGCGACTGCGGACCACGGTCAAGGCAGCGGTGATCGATTCCACCATCACATCACCCAGAGAACCGGTCTTGATCAGTTGACCTTTACCAGGCACAACTGCCGCTTCGATAGTCAGCAATTCCCCGCCGACTTGAGTCCATGCCAGACCGGTAACCTGTCCGATCTGATCCTGCTGTTCGGCCAGACCGTAGCGGAATTTGCGCACGCCCAGGAAGTGTTCGAGCATTTCTGCGCTGACACGGATTGCAAAACGTTTCTCCAGCGCATGCTCTTTGACCGCCTTGCGGCAGACCTTCGCAATTTGCCGCTCAAGGCTTCGCACACCCGCTTCACGGGTGTAATAACGCACGATGTCGCGGATCGCCTCTTCGTCGAATTCCACCTCGCCTTTCTTCAAACCATTGGCTTGAAGCTGTTTCGGCGTGAGGTATTTAACAGCGATGTTGATCTTTTCGTCTTCGGTGTAGCCAGGCAAACGAATGACTTCCATCCGGTCCAGCAGAGCCGCGGGGATGTTCATCGAGTTAGCAGTGCACAGGAACATTACGTCAGAAAGGTCGTAATCGACTTCCAGGTAATGGTCGTTGAAGTTGTGGTTCTGCTCCGGATCCAGCACCTCGAGCAGTGCCGAAGCCGGGTCGCCACGCATGTCGCTGCCCATCTTGTCGATTTCATCAAGCAGGAACAGCGGGTTGCGCACGCCCACTTTCGTCATCTTTTGAATCAATCTTCCCGGCATCGAACCGATATAGGTGCGGCGGTGACCGCGAATTTCAGCTTCATCACGCACGCCACCCAAGGCCATACGAACAAATTTGCGGTTGGTAGCATTGGCAATCGACTCCGCCAGCGAGGTTTTACCCACGCCTGGCGGACCTACCAGACACAAAACCGGACCACGAATTTTCTTCACGCGCTTTTGAACAGCGAGATATTCCAGGATGCGTTCTTTGACTTCCTCGAGACCGTAGTGGTCTGCGTCGAGAATGTCTTCAGCACGAGCCAGATCCAGACGAACCTTGCTCTGCGCTTTCCAAGGCACCTGGACCAGCCAGTCAATGTATGAGCGAACAACAGTCGCCTCAGCAGACATCGGCGACATTTGCTTAAGCTTGTTCAGCTCAGCAGTTGCTTTGGTCATGGCGTCTTTAGGCAAACCAGCGTTATCGATGCGCTTTTTCAGCTCTTCGATTTCGTTGTGCCCTTCTTCGCCGTCGCCGAGTTCTTTCTGAATGGCCTTCATCTGCTCATTCAAGTAATACTCGCGCTGACTGCGCTCCATTTGCTTTTTGACGCGGCCGCGAATGCGCTTCTCGACCTGCAGCAAGTCGATCTCTGCATCCAGCAAGGCAAGTACATGCTCGACCCTGGCTGACAGATCGATGATTTCGAGAATTTCCTGCTTCTGCTCGATTTTCAGCGCCATGTGCGCCGCCATGGTATCTACCAGACGGCCAGGCTCATCGATGCTGTTAAGCGAAGACAGGACTTCAGCTGGTACTTTCTTGCCCAGCTGGACGTATTGTTCGAACTGAGCCAGCAAGCTGCGCACGAACACTTCGGATTCACGATCAGGCGCATCGACCTCATCGATCAGCGCAACTTCTGCGCGACAGTGTCCGTCGACCTCGATGAAGCGCTCGACAGAGCCGCGCTGCTCACCTTCGACCAGCACCTTGACGGTGCCATCGGGCAGTTTGAGCAATTGCAATACGGTTGCAATGGTGCCGACGTTATAAAGAGCGTCTTCACCTGGATCATCATCTGCAGGATTTCTTTGCGCGAGCAACAGGATCTGTTTGTCGCCTGTCATCGCCGCCTCAAGGGCTTCGATAGACTTCTCGCGCCCCACGAACAGCGGGATAACCATGTGCGGATAAACCACAACATCGCGCAATGGCAAGAGAGGCAATTCAATGGTCGTTTTCATGATTTCGCCTCTACGGCGGCCATGTGGCCGTGGACAGGAATGAGCTTGAATTCAAGATGGGGGTAGTTCCCTGAAAAAACAAGCCTTGAGGCAGGAAATGCAAAAAGGGACCCGAAGGCCCCTTTCTATTCGTGCAGCAACTTACTCATGCAGCAATGTAGCTTACGCGTCAGGTGCAACCTTCGCCGGCGGCTCACTGTTTTCGTAGATCAACAGCGGCTTGGACGTGCCTTCAATAACGCTTTCGTCGATCACCACCTTGCTCACCTCAGACTGCGAGGGGATTTCATACATGGTATCGAGCAAAACGCCTTCAAGGATGGAACGCAATCCACGTGCACCAGTTTTACGCTCAAGCGCTCGGCGGGCTACGGATTTCAGCGCGTCAGTGCGGAATTCAAGGTCCACACCTTCCATTTCGAACAGCTTGGCGTATTGCTTGGTCAGGGCATTTTTCGGCTCGGTGAGAATCTGCATCAGTGCAGCTTCATCCAGCTCGTCCAAAGTCGCCAGAACTGGCAGACGTCCCACAAACTCAGGGATCAGACCGAACTTGACCAAATCGTCAGGCTCGACTTCACGCAGGGATTCGCCGACCTTCTTGCCTTCTTCCTTACTGCGTACTTCCGCGTTGAAGCCAATGCCACCCTTGGTCGAACGGTTTTGAATAACCTTTTCCAGACCAGAGAACGCACCGCCGCAGATGAACAGGATGTTGCGCGTGTCAACCTGAAGGAATTCCTGCTGCGGATGCTTGCGACCACCTTGAGGTGGAACAGAAGCAACCGTGCCTTCGATCAATTTGAGCAAGGCCTGCTGCACGCCTTCACCGGAAACATCCCGAGTGATCGACGGGTTGTCAGACTTGCGCGAGATCTTGTCGATCTCATCGATATAGACGATGCCCATCTGGGCTTTTTCTACATCGTAATCGCACTTCTGCAGCAGCTTCTGAATGATGTTCTCGACATCCTCGCCCACGTAACCCGCCTCGGTGAGGGTGGTTGCGTCGGCAATGGTGAACGGAACGTTCAGCAAGCGGGCCAGCGTTTCGGCAAGCAGGGTTTTACCCGAGCCTGTCGGGCCGATCAGCAAGATGTTGCTCTTGCCGAGCTCGACGTCGTCATTCTTTTTGTCGCGTTGGT